>Ga0206796_1023_pt1 | contig 38117 bp, 31 predicted proteins | sample Alteio_BWOrgCont_68_FD_152895 | JGI IMG/M metagenome (GOLD analysis project Ga0206796, IMG submission 152895) | Enriched cells from forest soil in Barre Woods Harvard Forest LTER site, Petersham, Massachusetts, United States -... | ecosystem: Environmental > Terrestrial > Soil > Temperate forest >...
CATCCAAAATCCTGCCCAATTTCTGGGGTCCGAACCTCCACGTATTGATGTATTCGAACGGATCGCGGTTATTAATCACCAGAGTGTTGTGCCAGGCGGCGGATTTGAATTTGCGGCGGTCGTCATCATCCCGGTAAGTGAACCGGCCTGGATCGACGATCAGAGGGCGGCCGTAAGCGGTGAAATCGAAACCCATTGGGTCGATATGCGCATGGGGGTTATCAATGGGTGTGCGGCAGGCGAAAAAAATACTTAGCGCATCGTGCGACCAGTCGGTGCGCAACATGACTTGCTTGAGTGTTTTCTGCCACGAGTCGGGCGGAAGCGAAATGGAGTCCAACGAGACTGATGCCGCTTCGTCAATGGCGGTGAGAAGCGAGTCGGTGTCTGAATTTTCCCACGCACTGTCGATGCAGCAGGCCCGAACTTCCTCGATACCGCAGGCCTGCACCGCGATCCGGAGATAATCCGGGTTGTGAAATAAACGGAAGCCGCTTAAGGCCGATTGAATCGGCTTCTCGACGTCCGCGTCGGAATCGCCCCAGGGCACGGCGGAGCCCGATGGCCGTAGAGAATAGAGGGAATACTCGATAGCTCTTTCCATTTTGGAAACAAATTCCGGAGAGAACTGGAAGTTGTGAGCACGCGCGATCGAGAGCGCCTGATCAAACCAACTGATGCTGCCGTTATGATAATGGGGGCAGCCTTCAATCTGGCCGCCTTCGGGGGTCATCTGCGCCGCGACGGCGCGTTCGAGTTCGTGCACCGCGTGAGATCGCCAACTTTCTGCGGTGGAGAATTCCGGGAACATGGTTGAGGCCGAGAGCAGGCCCAGGTTTTCCATGAGGTAATGATTATTGGCCACTTCGAACGAGAGCTGCGGAGCGACGTGATAAAGCGCCTCACAGTGTTCAAAAACCGAGGTGGCATACGCGACAAGCAAATCCGGTGAAAAAAACGGCGTGCCGAGCAGGTGCGGGACGATCAGCGGCCAGGAGGAGTACATGCGGATTCCGACCTCCAAGATGCGCCACGGATCGACGCTGTGAAAGCTGCCGAAGAGATGTCCTGGGTCGACGCCATGAGCGGCCTTGACGGAGGGAATCGCCGGTCGGGGAGCGCATTTCAGCCAGTCGCGCAATTCATCGACGACCGTTTGGGCGTAACGCGCATCCCCCGTCAGCGAAAAGGCCCGGAGCAACGACGGCCAGTGATACATCCGATTCAATCCCCAAACGTATTCGTTGTCATTAAAAGGATTATCGAACCAGCGCGGCGGGTTGCCCACGAAATGGGGCTTTCCGCCGGTGCCGGGCAGCCTAAGCATCCCTTGCAAAGCCTGGTCCGCTTGCGCGATGGTGGTTGCCTTTAACTGCGGGAATTTCGTTCCGATAAGGGCGGCTTGGGCGCGGACTGCTTCGGCCTGAGGAGCGAAGCGCTTCGCTACGAGTTGATAAAATTCGTCCGGTGTGATCGGACGGCCAACAATGGATTCAAGGGAGGTCATGGTGGTTGAGTGTGGGGGTCGTGGATGCCGTGCAGGCTACACCGGCAGCCCGGCGCGGAGGGCCTGAAGGGTGAGGCGGATGCCGAAGCCAGTCGCGCCGGCTTCGAGATGGGTGGGGGGCTTGGTGGTCCACGCGGTGCCGGCGATGTCGAAATGGACGAAGGGCGTTTCCTCGGCCCAGGTCTTGACGAAGCTCGCACTCACGCAGGCGCTGCCTTCGCGGGGGCCGATGTTTTTCACCGTGGCGACTTCGGATTGGACGCCTTCCTTGTATTCCTCGTCGACGGGCATGGACCAGACGAGTTCGCCGGTGGCTTTTCCGGCGGCGACGAAAGCGTCCCGTAATTTTAATTCCGCCGTGAACATTCCGGCGCGGTGATGGCCGAGCGCCATGACGACCGCGCCGGTGAGCGTGGAGTATTCGAGGATCGCGGAGGGTTTGTAGGTGAGGCGCGCGTGGGCAATGGCGTCGGCGAGGATGATGCGGCCTTCCGCGTCGGTGTTGAGGACCTCGATGGTTTTGCCGTCGCGGGTGGTGATGATGTCGCCGGGGCGGTAGGCGTCGGGACCGGGCATGTTTTCGGCGGAGGGGATGAGGCCGATGAGGTTGAGCGGGAGTTTGAGGTCGGCGGCGGCGAGCATGATGCCGAGAACGGCGAGGCCGCCCATCTTGTCCCATTTCATTTCGTCCATCTGCGCGCCGGGCTTGATCGAGATGCCGCCGGTGTCGAAGGTGACCGCCTTGCCGACGAGGGCAATGGGCGTGTCGCGTTTTGTGCCGCCGCGATATTCGAGCACGATGAGGCGGGGCGGATTGACCGAGCCCCGGCCGACGGCGAGGATGCCGCCGAAGCCGTCGCGCGCGAGATGCCGCTCGTTCCAGACCTTGACCGTGAGCGCGCGGCCCTGGGACAATTCCTGCGCCTGTGCGGCCAGGATCGCGGGCGTGAGCATGTTGCCGGGGAGATTGCCGATGCTGCGCATGGTGTTGCTGATCGTGGCGATGATTTCGGCGTCGCGGGCCCGCACGCGGGAGGCAATCAGCTCGTTTTCCCTGACCAGGACCTGAAGCCGGGCCAGCACCCCGCGCTTCTTTTTATCGGCGTCCTTGCCGAAGCCTTCGAATTTGTAGCTGGCGAGGATGGCGCCTTCCACGGCGGGGCCGACGTGATCGGCGTAGGCGGTCAAGTCGAGCGCAACGTCCGTGCTGCCGAGCTTGAGCAATTGCTTGATGCCGGCGCCGGCGGCGCGGCGCAGCGTGTCGGGCTCAATCTTGTCCTTGTCGCCGAGGCCGACGACGAAGGTGCGCTGGTTTCTATCGCGCAGGAGAACGGTGCTGCAGGGCGCGCCGTCGAATTCCGAAGCCGGAACGCCGGCGGGGAGGGGACTTCCCTTCACGAAAAAGGTGATGAGATCGGGCGAGCCGATGGTGGAGGTGCGGACGTCGAGTTTGAGGAGGGGCATTTTGGACAGGATTAACAAGATTAAGGGGATGTCCCAAGTGGATTCGGCAGCGTTTTTGAATCTAGTATGAGTGCCTCGCCATCATGCAGCGCGATAAATGGGATTTTGTGCTCGATAAAGTATTCCACTGATTTTTCGATCAGCTCCGACTCAGAATGATTCGATCGATAATGTGGCGCGATGCAGAAGGGAACAAAGTTTAACCCCGTCCAAATAACATTGGAAGTATACCCGGAGGGCATTGCTTGCGGTTCATCTGCTAAATGAATGCCTTCTAAACTTGGCGTAATGACGCAGACGCCTGCGCTGTAGCCGGCATATACGAAGTCATCTTCAGGAAGCTTTTCATAAAGAATTGTATCGAGGCCGCTCTCTGAAAACGCACGCCGAAGAACAAATGTATTCCCACCCGTAACCCAGACAAACCCAAATTCATGGATGTGCCTTTGCAGTTCTTTTGTCTTCCCGAAAAACAGGCGCAAATCGAGGGCTTCAGGAAGAAGTCCGATCGCGTTTAAATCATTAAGCTCACCCTCCAAACCTTTTTTCAATCGCTCGGCATCCGTATACACGTCAAGGGCATTTCGAATCACCGCCACTCTCTTGTTCTTGGCAGGCAGAGCCGACAGGCGAAAAGGCTCCTTACAAAGATGGTATGATGAGAGATAGAATTTCACTCGATAAACAGTGTATATCGATTAGGACATGAGGTTGTCGAGCACACGTGGTGCGGGATCAGTTACCGGTCCCGGTTTCAGGTGGTAAAATAAAAAAATAAGCGAATCAGGCGAATCAGCCGAATGGGATTCGCTTACCTGTTCGCGAAGAGGGTTCATGCGGAACTCCGGAAATCGGGATGCAGTTGACTGTTCATACGGCCATCATCGCACAAAAAGGCGAGAGGGCGTTAGCGCTGCATCTCCTAAATAGCCTCGGTTGCTTAAAATCTTTTGGCGGATAGGCCAAATAAGCCTAATGGTGCGCGACGGTGTCTTTCGAGCCGCCAAACTGCACCGCCGCTGGGAGGGACACGTCCCAGCGCGGCGGCTGCCAACGGAACTGATCCTTCGACAAGCTCAGGATGACGGAGGATTAATGATGCGCGGCGGAGGTGTCCGTGGGCGGGACGAGGCCGACGATTTCGCGGTAATCGTGGGGCAGGAGCGTTTCGACGTCGATGCCGCGGAATTCGTAGAGGCGGCGGATGGTCTCCTCGAGCAGATTGTTCGGGCAGGACGCGCCGGCGGTGATGCCGACCACGACGTTGCCTTCGGGCAGCCAGTCGTGGCTGATCTTTTCCTGCTGGTGATGCTGGTCGTAGTGGGAGATTTCCTTGGCGGAGATGAGCTTCTCCGAATTCTTGATGAAGTAGGTGGGCAGGACGGCCTCGCCCATTTCGGCGAGATGCGACGTGTTGCTGCTGTTGTAGCCGCCGACGACGAGGAGCAGGTTCATCCGTTCGACGCCGAGCATTTCGGAAAGCGCGTCCTGCCGTTCCTGGGTCGCGCCGCAGATGGTGTCGGCCTTGCGGAAATGTTTCTCGAGCGCTTCGCGTCCGTAGCGGTCCGCCATGGCCTGCTCGAAACGGCGCTGCACTTCCTCCGTTTCGTTCTTCATCATGGTGGTCTGGTTGGCCACGCCGACGGAGACGAGGTGCTGGTCGGGATCGAAGCCGGGGGAGTAGGCGCCCTCGAACTTGCTGAGGAATTCGTTCTTGTCGCCGCCCTTGCGGATGTAATTGCAGACGTAATCGGTCTCGTCGAGCGTGAAGACGACGAGGTAATGCGTGCCGCCGCTTTCGCTAATGGCCTGCGAGACGGTTGCCTTGGTTTCCTCGTGCCAGGCCTTGCCGTGGATGATGGAGGTGGTGCCCTGGTTGCGGTATTGGCGCACGCGTTTCCAGACGCTCATGACGTCGCCGCAGGTGGTGTCGACCTTGTAGCAGCCGATTTCGTTGAGGCGGTTGAGCACCTTCACTTCCGCGCCAAAGGCGGGGACGATGACGACGTCTTCGCGGGTGAGGCCGTCGAGGTCGTAGACGCCGCGCGATTCCTTGAGCTGCTTGATGCCCATGACCTGGAGCTGGTCGTTGACCTCGGGGTTGTGGATGATTTCGCCGAGGAGATAGATATCGTGTCCGGCGAAGACCTTGGCCGCGGAGTAGGCCATGTTGATGGCGCGCTCGACGCCGTAACAAAAGCCGAAGGCCTTGGCGAGTTTGACGGTGAGGCCGTTGGCCGAGAGGTACGATTTGGTGTGGCGAAGATAGTCGACGACCGGGCTGCGGTAATGGCCTTCCACCTGGGCCTGGACGAGCTTCATGACCTCCGGGGTGCGGAGGTTGACCTTTCCGGCGGCGTTGACAGGGATGGACATCCCACGAACTTACCGCGAGAGGGGCGGTTACGGCAAGGATTGCGTTGGGGAAGGGGTGCGCCGAATTTTTGACGGAATTAACGGAATTACGGAATTAACGGGATTTTGACAGGAGGAACATGAGGGACGGGAAGAAAGGCAGGGGAATTTTGGGACAGGGCTCCTGCGGAGGGCAGTAACAAGATTTACAGGATTGGGGATCAGACGCCGGAAGGTTTTTGAACTTTAGGACTCAGCACCCGCACCTGCTTCAGGGTGCGATAGCGGCCGTCGTAATCGAGGCCGTAGCCGACGACGAATTGGTCGGCGATCTTGAAGCCGGTCCAGTCGGTGCGGACGGGGATTTCGTGCGTGCGGCGCTTTTCGAGGAGGACGCAGATTTTCACGTCGGCGGCGCCGAGTTTCTTCAGCCGCGCGGCGAGGGCGGAGAGGGTGCGGCCGGTGTCGAGGATGTCGTCGACGATGAGGACGTGGCGACCCGCAACGGAATCGCCGAGCGCATCGAGGCCGCGGAGGTTGCCGGTGCTTTTGGCGCCCGCGTAGCTGGCGAGCCGGACGCAGGAGATTTCGATGTGGTCGAGGTCGACGGCGCGGAGGAGGTCCCCGAGGAAGAAGAGGGCGCCGTTCATGACACCGAGGAAGATGGGCCATTGTCCGTGAGGCAATTGCCTCTTATAATGACGGGTGATGCTCTTGCCGAGTTGCCGGACGCGGGCGCGGATTTGCGCCTGGGTGAGGAGGATGCGGCCGGGGGGCATGACAATTCATTAGCCGGTCCTGCGGACGGCAGTAAAGAACACAGAGAACACAAAGATGTTGAGAAGAAAAGGCGTTCGTTCTTTAGATCCCCCTTTGCGCTCCGTGTGTTCTTTTGCGGCTACTCTGTTTTTTTGAAGGTTTCGGGAGAGTGGCACGTCTTTATCGACAAGGAACCATCGGCGCGTATAGTCGATCTACCTAATATGTCCAACCGCCTGGCCACACGACGTGTCGTGCAAAAGTCCCAAAAGCCCGTTTACAAACGGATCATTCTTAAATTGAGCGGCGAGGTGCTGAAAGGCGAGGACGAGGTCATCGACCCGAAGGTGACGGAAAAGATCGCGCTCGAAGTCGCGGAAATTCACGCGATGGGCGTGCAGATCGCGGTGGTCATCGGCGGCGGAAACATCTGGCGCGGCATCACGTCGGCCAATCGCGGGATGGACCGGAGCACGGCGGATTACATGGGCATGCTGGCGACGATCATCAACGGGATGGCGTTGCAGGAAGCGCTGGAGAAAGCCGGCGTAAACACGCGCGTGCAGACGGCCATCGAGGTGAAGAACGTGGCCGAGCCGTTCATCCGGCGGCGCGCGGTGCGGCATCTCGAAAAGGGGCGCGTGGTGATTTTCGTGGCCGGAACGGGCAATCCCTTTTTCTCGACCGACACGGCGGCGGCGTTGCGCGCGAGCGAACTGGGTGCGGAGATTTTGCTGAAGGCGACGAAGGTCGACGGCATCTACGACAGCGATCCGCGCAAGAATCCGAAGGCGAAACGCTTCGAGCGGTTGAGCTATAAGGACGCGCTGGTGAATCGGTTGCAGGTGATGGATTCGACCGCGTTTTCGCTCTGTATGGATAACCAGGTGCCGATCGTCGTGTTCGATATGTTCAAGCCGGGCAATCTGCGGGCTGTAGTGCTGGGCGAGAAAATCGGGACGCTGGTCGGGGCGTAGGCCATATTCCGGCAAATTCGAGATGAGCCGTGGAAAGAATACTCGTCATCGGTTCCGGTGGTTCCGGTAAATCCACTTTTTCCGGCAAAGTCGGAGCAATCCTCGGTCTGCCTGTGATTCATTTGGACACGCTCTATTGGCGACCGGGATGGGTCGATACTCCTGCCGAAGAATGGACCAAAATCATCCAATCGGAAGTAACCCGACCGAGATGGATCATGGACGGCAACTTTGGCGGGACGATGGAAATGCGGATCGAGGCCTGCGATACCGTGATCTTTCTTAATTTATCGCGATGGATCTGTTTGTGGAGGGTTCTATTTAGACGATTCAAATACAGGCGTCTTTCCCGGCCCGACATGACGGAAGGATGTCCCGAGCAGCTTGATTTTGAATTTTTGAATTGGGTTTGGACTTACCCAACCGCCAAGGCTCCCAAAATCCTGGGAATGATCGAGCGCCTGAAACCGGCCAAGAAGGTGTTTATCTTGAGATCGCCAGGCGAGGTGGAAGCCTTCCTGGAAAAACTTAAATCCGTCGACAGCAAGCTACTCCCAGCCTAGTGAGTTTGGATGCGCATCCTCCTGATCAAGCCGAAGCAGATCGGCGATTCGCTCATCCTGACGCCGACGATCACGGCAATTAAGAAGGCTTATCCCGAGGCGGAAATCTGGGTGATGGTGCGCCGGGGCTGTGAGGGAATCCTGGCTGGCTGTCCCTCCATCGCGCAAATCCTGACGCTGGCCGGTGTGGAGAAAAGCGACCGACGACCGGGCGATTTCTGGCGTCAGGTGAAGGTGCTGCTGCGGTTGTGGAGTGTGAAATTCGATTATGTCTTCGAGTTGGGCGACGGGCATCGGGCGCGTCTCTTTTCGATGTTGAGCCGGGCGAAGCGGCGCTATTCGGTGAAGACGAGCAGCCCTTTGAAGGAGATCGAACGGAGGCGTTTCACGGCGGTTTCCACTTTCGACTGGGAAACGTGTCATCGCGTGGAGAAAGATTTTTATTCGGTCAGTGAATTTCTTCCGCTGCGCCAGCCGATCCCGTCGTTGTGCTTTGAACAGAAATTTGCGCAACGCTGGGAAGAAGGCAGCACGCTAACCGATTTTTGCGTGGTGCAGGTCGGGTCGCGCCAGGGCTTTAATCGCTGGCATCGCGAAGGCTGGATGAAAGTGTGCCGCGCGATGCTGAAACGATTTCAAAACGTGGTGATTTCGTGCGGGCCGGTGGCGCATGAGATGGAAGAGGCCGCCTGGCTGCAACAGGATTTGGGTCTGCGGGCGATCAACACTCAAGGCCGAACCACCTGGCCCGAAATGGCGTGGCTGTTGGGTCGAGCCAAACTTTACATTGGGCCCAACACTGCTGCGATGCATCTGGCCGCGGCGTGCCGATGCCCTGTGGTCGCGCTGTTCGGCCCCTCGATCGAGGATCACTGGTATCCGTGGCAGGCACCTTATCGGATTGTGACGAGTCACGGCTATGTGCCGGTCGAAGATCCCGTGGAGCGTTATGCTCGCGTGAAGAAACGTACGATGAATGAGATCGAGGCGGTCGATGTGGTGGCGGCGTGTGAGGAGTTGTTGAGTGAGGGTCGAATGTCCTAAGAATACGGGGCCTTCAAATCAAAAATTCCTCTTGGCTCCCCCCATTGTTCGTTTTCAATGGGGGGAGCCAAGATATAAGTATAACGATTTTTATAGGGCAAAAATTCCGCGGATCAAACCTTAATCGCCCGACAATTGGAGAAACGCCAGGGTGCGGGCGATGGCGTCCTGGAGCGGAATGGCTACGTCGAGATTCAATTCGGCGCGGGCGCGATGGATGTCAGGCAGATAGATATTTTGCGGGCCTTGCGGTTGCACCGATTGGATGATGACTTCCGGCGTCGGCTGAACATTGTCGGCGATGCGGTGGGCGAGTTGGGCGGTGGTAACGACTTCATCCGAGCCGACGTTGTAGGCGCGGGCGCGTTGGCCGCGCAGGAGAATGCGCAGCAGCCAGACGACGAGATCGGCGGGATGGAGGTAGGAGCGCAGGGCGGTGCCGTCGCCGCGTACGAGAATCGGGCCGCCGCGTCGCGCATCGCGCAAAAAGTTTCCCGCAGCGAAATGGGCGTCGAGGGGAAGATAAGGCCCGAGAAAGGCGAAGGCGCGGGCGGTGACAAAATCGACGCCTGAGTGCGCGCACAACTCTTCGGCTTCGCGTTTGGCGACGGCGTAGGGAGTGAGCGGTTGGGCGGTGGCGTAATCGCCTTCTTTTGCGCCGGAGAGCTGGCCGGCGAAGGAGCCGTAAATCGCGCCGGAACTCACGTTGAGCATCCGTAGTGTGCCACTTTTTTGCGCGAGATCGAGGATGCGGCGCGTGCCCTCTATGATAACGCGGGAGCGTTCCCGTTCTTCGGCATCGGTCGTGAAGGCCGTGGTGTCGGCCGCCGCGTGGAGAATGTAATCGTGGTGATGATCGGCGAGGGGAAAGTCGGCGACGTGACCTTGCTCGAAACGAAGGGCAGGCACGGCGGCGGCTTCAGGATAGAGCCGCAGAAACGATGCAGGATCGCGTGAAAGAACGGTCAGTCGCAGCCCCAGTCCGAGTTCGGCGTTGGCGTAATAAAGACCCGCGAGGAGCCACTTGCCGAAAAAGCCGGTGCCGCCGGTGAGGAACACGCTTTTGCCGCGCAACTCCTCCAGTTCCGTCGCCGCGTGGCGGAGGATGTGGGCCAGGTCGGTGGCCGGAAGGGCAAAGAGATTGTTTTGAGATTTGCGCATCAAGGCTCTAATACTCCGGGGTGATTGCGCCAGAACCGGGGGAGGGAATCAATAAGCAAACCAGCCGCCTCGTTTTGTTGCGGAACAATCTGCTGGCTTCCGCGCTGATTTTTGCGGTGCTGGAATTTTGGCGTCCTTATTTTTTCCTGACCGACGACAACCTCGACGGTGCGTTACCGTTCTTCATCGAAGTGGGGAAGCATCTTCTCAGCGGCCAGTCCCCGTTTATTTCCGATCATCTTTTCGGGGGAGGTTATCAATTGCTGCGGGACCCGGACTTTTTCGGCTGGCACCCGCTTTACCTGGCCGTATCGCTGTTGGCCGGGACGCCCTTTCACAATGCGATCATCGAGGTGGACGCTTTCGCGCTTTTCATGCTGACGACGGCGGGCTTCGTCACGCTCGCCCATTATCTGCGGCGGGAAATAGCCCTGACGATCAGCGATGGCTGGATCATGTTTTACACGCTGAGTTTTACCTACACGATGGTCTCCCTGACCACCGGGGCGAGCTGGCTTTCCTTCCTGGGCAGCTACAGCGCCCTGCCGTGGCTGGTGTTGGGAATCTTGCAAAAAAAGTTTCGCTACGGCGCGGCTATTGTACTGCTCTTTTCCCTGCATCAGATCCTCGGCGGTCATCTGGCGCCCACCGTTTCGAATAGTATTTTTTTGTCTCTCTTCGCGCTGGGCATGAGCATCAGCCGCCGGTCCTGGATTCCACTGACGAACTGGCTGATAGGTTACGCCGTGGCGGTCGTGGTTCTTCTTCCGCTGCTGATTCCGATTATCGAAGGTTTTTCTGCCAGCTACCGCGCCCAGGGGGTGACCCTGGAGGACATGCAGGCCAACAACGTCCCGGCCAAGGATTTCCTGACCTCCATCTTCGCCGGCATGGCGCTCTTGCCGGGCAAGGAATTCCTGATTTCGATCTTACCCGGCAAGACACCCTGGCTGGATCATTCGCAGGTCCTTCTCTACACCACTTACACGCTCGCCTTGGGGGCCAGTGCGGCCGCCTGGTGCCTGCTACCGGCTTCGGTCAGCCGGACGAAATGGCGCGGGCTGGAAACGGTGACCCTCCTGATGATGATTTTCGGCGCGGTCCTGATCTGTCGTCCCGTTTGGATCACGGAGATCATGATGCGATTACCGCTTTTCCGATCGATGCGCTGGCCGTTTCGCGAATTCGTCCAGTTCCAGTTTTTCCTGCATCTTTTCCTGGTCATTCGACCGCCCGGGCTGACGGCGCAGTTGCGGCGATACACGGCTTTTTTCGGGACCTGCGTCCTGATTATTCCGATGGCGCTTTATCCCTTGCCGCCGACTTTCAATTCGATGAGCTGGGACCGGGAACTCATCTTGACCGGCGGGTTCGATCGGTATTGGGACCAAGTGCGCCCCCTGCTGAAGCCGACGGACCGCATCGCGGTGCTCATCCCGCTGGATCTCTACGAAAGCGACCGCTTCGAGGAGCCCTACAGTCTTCTGGGTACCTTTAATTATGCCGCTTTGGCCGGCGTGGTGAATGCCTGGGGCTACTCGCCGACGGTGCCGAGGGACCAGGTTTATACCAAGACCTACGCTTACTATCCCTTTGGGGCCTATCACCCGAGCCAGAAACAGGCCCTGATGGCGGAGCGTCCCGAGCTCAAATTCATCACGCTGGAGAATCTGCACCCGCTCAAGATCACGCTTAGCTCCCGCGATGGACCGACGATCGACCTGACGGCCTTCGTTCCCCCGAGGCTGTTCGAAAAACCCGCGCCGGTCGCGCCGAGTCCTGCGGATGGTGGCAAGGCTTCGCCATAAAAATACCGCCCTCCGCAGCACGGTTGCGGTCGGAAATTCTTTTTGCTAAGAATGCCGCTGGTCTCATTTTGAAAGATCACATTTTGGAACGTTCCTCCTCCTGCCTTGCTCCCTCCTCTCGTCCCGCCCGCCCGGCGGGAGAAAAGCTCATCAGCGTCGTCAGCGGTTGCTACAATGAGGAGGAAAACGTCCGGGAATGTTACGAGCAGGTCAAAAAAGTCTTCCAGGAAATTGGCCGCTACCGCTACGAGCATATCTTCATCGATAACGCCTCGAAGGACGGCACCGTGGCCATCCTGCGGCAGATCGCCGCGCAGGATAAAAACGTCAAGGTCATCGTCAACGCGCGCAACTTCGGCCACATTCGCTCACCCTACCATGCGATGATACAGGCGCGTGGGGATGCGGTCATCGGCGTCGTTTCCGATTTGCAGGACCCGCCCGAGCTGATCAAGGAATTCATCAAAAAGTGGGAAGAGGGATTCCTGGTTGTCATTGCGATCAAAGCGGAAAGCGAAGAATCGCCGCTCTTCTTCGCGATCCGCAAACTTTACTACGAGTTCGTCAGCCGCCTGGCCGAGATTGAGCTGATCAAGAACGCGACCGGGTTCGGGCTCTTCGATCGCCGCTTCGTCGATATCCTGGCGGAGATCGACGATCCCTATCCCTATTTTCGCGGGCTGGTTTCCGAGATCGGCTTTCCGGTGGCGAAGATTCCGTATCATCAACCGGTGCGGAAACGCGGGATCACCAGCAACAACTTTTACCGTCTTTACGACTTGGCGATGCTGGGCGTCACCAATCACTCGAAGGTGCCATTGCGGCTGGCCACCATGCTCGGTTTCGCCGTTTCGTTCCTGAGCCTGTGCGTTGCCCTGGGCTACCTGATTTGCAAGCTGCTTTACTGGGACAGCTTCCAGTTGGGGCTGGCGCCGCTCGAAGTCGGGCTTTTCTTTTTCGGTTCGGTGCAGCTTTTCTTCATTGGCATTCTCGGCGAGTATATCGGGGCAATCCACACCCAGGTCCAGAAGCGGCCCCATGTGGTCGAATTGGAACGGATCAACTTCGAACCGGAATCGTGATCGGTTCGACCCACAACTTATCTATATGAAAGTCGTCATTCTTTGCGGTGGATTGGGCACGCGGTTGCGCGAGGAGACCGAATTTCGGCCCAAGCCGATGGTGCCGATCGGGAGCCAGCCCATTCTCTGGCACATTATGAAATTCTACGCCCACTTTGGGTTCAAGGAATTCATCCTCTGCCTCGGCTATAAGTCCGAAATGATCAAGGAATACTTTTATCATTATCAATGGCATCGAAGCGACGTGACGTTGCGGCTCGGGCCGACGCCGCAAATCAGTTTTCATAACCAGCATGCCGAGGAGGACTGGCAGGTCACGCTCCTCGATACCGGGCTGGCGACGCAGACAGGCGGGCGCGTCCGCCGGGCCCTCGCCCATATTCCCGACGACGAATTTCTTCTCACCTACGGCGACGGGCTTTGCAACGTGCCCGTGCCGGAACTGATCAAGTTTCATCGCGCCCGCGGAGGGCTGGCCACGTTGACCGCCGTCCGCCCCAGCGGACGCTTCGGCGAATTGAGTCTTTCCGGCGATGCGATCACCAGCTTCCGGGAAAAGCCCGACGGCGAGGCCGGCTACATCAACGGCGGGTTCTTCGTCGTGAACAAAAAGATCGGCGATTATCTCACCGACGACAGCACCGTCTTCGAGTCCGACGCGCTGCCCAAGGTCGCCGAGGCGGGAAAGCTCCATGCGTTCCGCCACGACAATTTCTGGCAGTGCATGGACAACCCGCGTGAGATGGACAGCCTGAACAAGCTTTGGAACGACGGCCAGGCGCCTTGGAAAATCTGGTAGGATGGAGTCGACTACAGGTGGCCCTGGTCGCCGGAGTAGATGAAATCGACGCGGTTGGACGAAAAGGAAATGCCCGTCGGAGGAGGATCTCGCTCAGCCGCTTGCAGGGCCACTTGGTCCTGTTGAAGCTGATCTTCACACCTTTGCCAGCCTTCCGGACAAAAGAGCAACTGAACCCCGATCTTGTCGCCTTTTTTTGCTCCCAAGCGTTCGGGGCGAAAATCGAGGTCAAAACGGACCTCTTTGACATTCCAGACGTGGGCAGCCAACGCGCGCGCCATGGGCGCATCGGCGTCCACCGCATTCGGATCAGGCACGTAGGGTTTGTCATTGACCCACCAGCGGGTGAGAAAATGATCATCGGGAAAATAAATCTCCAGTTCCTGACTCATGGTAACGACCAGGTTGTTTCCCACCCTTTTCAATTGGGTCTGGGGATCGGGTTGATCCGGGATTAATTGAGGCAGAGGGGTATCGAGGGAGGGAGCTACTTGATAGGGGATAAATCCGGTTGGAGTTTTGGGAATCGCGATGGCACCCACCGGATTGCAAACCGTCATGCTGGTGTAGGTATCGGTCATGCCCGGGACATTTCCGCCTTGGGGCAACCATCGCAGTTGTTCCTTTTTGGACGCTCCCCATGGCGACCAGGGCAGCCTTGGATTGCCGGAAACCTGCACCTCGATTTTCGCGAAGATTTTCGGCATTCCCTTCGTGTCCGGATTGAACGGCGGAAGGAGGTGAATGACATATTTGCCGGGTTTGCCGAGCGGGACTAATTTCGTGAACAGGATGTAACTCGAATCGCGGGGAAGGAAGTTGGGAGGTTGCAGCACCATGTCCCAATCGCAAGTCATGGCGACGACTGGGGCAATCGTCGGACGGCCTGGTTCCTGCACGCCCACCCGGAGAGGACCGAAATCTTCCGGCGGCGGGGGAAAGAATGAAACGCCCTTGGCCAGGCAATAGAGGACAACGGCTCCATTTCTGGCGGCGCGGTCTCGATCGATGCCGATCCAGACGCTGATTGGCACGGGTTTTCCGAGTGCTGTCGGTTTGGTGCCGGGAAAAATCACCCGATTACTCTCGACGTTCAGCGGCTTGGTTTTCAGCAGGTCGCCCCAGGTGTGCGTAACCTGGATCTGCGGAATCGTTTCGCTCGTGATTTCTCCCCTGCCTAAACCGCAAAGCAGAAGTGACAAAACTAAAATCAGGCTTCGCATCTCACCATCATGAATCCGGCCTGGGGCGAATAGTTGCGAAGAGATGCGTTGCCGCGCACCGAAGCCGCACCTCGGTATGACAGAGTCCGCAAGTCGGTATCCCTCCAAAAAGCAGCTTGAAGGGTCACCGTTGAAATGATAAAAGGCAGGAACCCGACACCGTTAGGGAAATATCAATCAACCGAAAATGTATATATGCCGACATTGACGCCATCCGTTAACTCAGGTTCGGCTGCAAAGGCCCGGATCATTGAACCAGAGGGGACAAAGTTTCGTGGTCAATTCAATGATAAGGCCTTTCTTTTCACCCATAATTTAGCCGGCAATCCTCTCTTTGAGTTGCCGCGCCTGACGAAGCTCGCCGAATTCCTGATCAAGAAGGAAGGCGCCAGTTGCGTGCGGTGGAAAAACGCAAACTCTCCCGTGGACGCGAAGTGGGATCAGTTGCCCCCAAGCGAGCAACTGGCCAATGTCTCTGACGCGATCCAGAATCTCGACAAGTCGGGCTCCTGGGTCGTGCTGTATCGCGTGCAAAATGATCCTGAATACAGCGCCATACTCGAGCAGGCGCTCGACGATATCGAAGAGATGATCGGGCATCCCCTACGGCCCGAGATTACGTGGAAGGACTCATATATCTTCATGGCGTCACCCCATGCAATTACCCCCTATCATATCGACCACGAGACGGCGTTTCTCATGCAGGTCCACGGCGACCGGAAGGCCTATCTTTGGGACCAAAAGGACCGCACGGTTGTCACTGAGGCGGAGATCGAAAACTATTACATGGGCGACCTCGGTGCGGGCACCTACCGCGAGGAGAACCAAGGCAAGGCCCACGAATTCGCCATGGACGCCGGCAAGGGCGTTCATCATCCGGTGCTCGCCCCGCACTACTACAAGAACGGGGACGATTATTCCGTGGCTATCGGCGTCCACCTCTGCCTGCGCGAAGTCGATCAGCGCGGTCGTGCCTACCAGGTGAACTCTTGCCTGCGAAAGCTTGGCCTCAAGCCCACGCCCGTCGGCGTCAATCCCTCGAAAGACAACACCAAGATCCGCGCCATGAGTCTGCTCGATAAAAAGAATCCCACGACCAAATACGACCTTATTCGTTCCGGAGCCGCGCGCCTTAAGAAGCCTCTCCGCCTTCTCAGTAAGATCACGGGGAAATAAGCCAGCCAAGGAGCAGGACGTGCGCCGGATCGTCGCGCACCGGCTACCTACGGCAACACTCCATCCGGCGTGAGCTGGTGGTAGGTTTTACCCTTGGGGTCGAAATTGGCGGGGATAAAATTCGGGATGGAGCCCTCGGAATTTTCCGTGGTGGCCGGGAGTAGAACTTTGGCACTGTTGTTCTTGTAGAAAACGATCATCGCTGACGGATAAGGCTTTATCAGAGGCACCGCCGCTCCGCCGGGAGCATAGGTCACCTTGTAGCCCGTCACGAAGACAAGAGGCAGTCCATCCGAAGCATCGGAATCGGCGCCCGAGGTTACATCAAAACAGACATTCTCCGGCTTCAATTTTTGTCCGGCCTTGGGCGGCGTTTTTCCAGGAAGCGGAATATAAAAAATGGAGGGATCGGTGCAATATCCGTTATCGAGGAGCTTTTGAAAAACTTCGGTGGAGCTCTTGCCGTCGGGATAGACGTTATTGTTCGCCGCGTTATCCGCTGCGTACGAAAACATCATCATTCCGATCTGACGGCATTGCTGCATCAAAGCGTCCCGCCGCGCCTGGGGAAGTCCGGTCAGCTGCGCATTTGCGCCGCCAAGGAAAAGATAAAGCAGGCTCACGACGCAGCCGACGTGAACCCAGGCGCGGGGAATGAGCCTTCGTTGCGCTGCGGGGCCGACTGTAGGGGCAAAGTCACTCACAAAAATAAAGCTAATCGCGAGATCATTACGTGCCAAGGGACTTCCGTCATCCTGAGCTTGTCGAAGGATCAGTTCCGTAGGTAGCCGCCGCTGTCCCTAGCGGCGGAAGGCAACGGAGTTGCCCCGACAAGCGCGTTCCCAAGTGCAACTTGGGAACGAGGGATCCTACTAGCGCAAGCATCGTGTGCCAAGGGGGAAGGAATAGTTAGAGATCCTTCGACAGCGCCAGGACAAGCCTGGCTTGCTCAGGATGACAAACTACTAGAATAGGAACTGATCTGCTTCTGCGTGAAATCGATCATGGAGGGCGTGTCGGATTTGTGCGCGTGGGCGAAATAGTCGCGGTACCAGGAAACGGTTTGGTGGATCGTCTCCGCAAAATTCCAGTGCGGCTTCCAGCCGAGAGTTTGCTTCGCCTTGTCGATGGCGAGGCTCAGCAGCGGTGCTTCCGGCAAATGTTTTTCCTGATGAATCTGATGCCAGGTGCCGGGCCAGTAATGGAGGACTTGCTCGACCAGATCACGGACGTTGCGGTTCGCGTCGGGTCCGGGGCCGAAGTTGAAGGCCTGGGCGTAACGAGCGATTTCTTCCGCTGATTTCTTTTGACGTGCCTGCTCAAGTTTTGCGCCGAGCAGGAGATAACCGCCCAGCGGTTCCAGGACATGCTGCCAGGGCCGCGTGAAATCGGGATTGCGCACCGGGATTGGTTTTCCCTCCGACAGGGCGCGGATGCAATCGGGCACGAGCCGGTCCTCGGCCCAGTCGCCGCCGCCCACGACATTGCCCGCGCGCGCGGAGGCGAGTGCGACATCCGTGCCGTGGGAAAAAAACGAATCGCGATACGATGCCACGACCAGCTCCGTGGCCGCCTTGCTTGCGCTGTAGGGATCGTGACCGCCGAGTGGATCGTTTTCCTTAAAGCTGCGCGGGCGCCCATCATTTTCGTAGCACTTGTCGGTCGTGACCACGACGATGGTGCAGGGGAGGTTCGCCACGCGCACCGCTTCGAGCAAGTGGGCCGTGCCCAGCGTATTGGTGGCGAAGGTCAGCACCGGTTCGCGGTACGAGACACGCACGAGCGCCTGCGCGGCGAGATGGAAAATAAAATCGGGCCGCACATCGTGAATCGCGTGTTCCAGCCCATGCGCATTCCGGATGTCCTGGATGGCGTGCTTCATCCTGCGTTCCAATCCGAGCGCGAAGAAAAGCGAGGGCTTCAGCGCCGGCAGCGCCAGGCCGTGCACGTCCGCGCCGAGGCCGAGCAGCCATTCGCAAAGCCACGCGCCCTTGAAGCCGGTGTGGCCGGTCACCAGCACGCGCTTGCCGGAGTAGATGTTGAAATCGGGGATCATTGTCGGTCGGGGAACGGCTTTTGCATCGCAAGACCGCTCTTCTCTCTTTATATATAGGAGATTCGCTCCGCGCTACGATCATGAATTCATCCGAGACACCCGCCGCGCACCTGCGGGAAGAAATTTTGCGACTCGTTTCGCTTTATCACGAGATCGCCCATGCGCCGAAGCCGTTCATCCACGGCCAAACCAAGATTCCCTATGCGGGCCGCGTTTATGACGACGAGGAATTGCGCCTCGGCGTCGAGAGCATCCTGCAATTCTGGCTGACGGCGGGGCCCTTCGCGAATCAGTTCGAGAAGCAGATGCGCGACTATTTCGAAAGCAACGCGGCCTATCTCGTCAACTCCGGTTCCTCGGCGAACCTGCTCATGATCGCCACGCTGCTCAGCCCGCAAATCAAGGACGGTTTGCGGAGCGGCGACGAGGTCATCACGCCAGCGGTCACCTTTCCGACCACGCTCACGCCGCTGGTGCAGAACGGACTCGTGCCGGTCTTCGTCGATTGCCAGCCGGGCGTTTACGATATCGACGTCACCCAGATCGAAGCCGCCATCGGACCGAAAACGCGCGCGATTTTTGTCCCGCACACCGTTGGCATTCCATGCGATATGGACGCGCTCACGGCCATTGCGGAGAAGCACAACCTGTGGCTGCTCGAGGACGGCTGCGACGCGCTCGGCTCGACCTGGGATGGCCGGCTCGTCGGTACGTTCGGCGCGATGTCGTCCCTCTCGTTTTATCCCGCGCATCACATGACCCTCGGTGAAGGCGGCATGGTCATCGTCAACAAGGGCGGCGTGCGCAAGACGTGCCTTTCCGTGCGCGATTGGGGCCGCGATTGCTGGTGCGAGCCGGGCGTGAGCGACACCTGCGGCAAGCGGTTCGACTGGCAGCTCGGCTCACTCCCCCACGGCTACGACCACAAGTACATCTATTCCAACCTCGGCTATAATCTCAAGGTCAGCGAAATGCAGGCTGCGATCGGCTGCGCGCAATTCAAGAAGCTCCCGGCCTTCATCGCCGCGCGCCGCAAAAACGCCGCGTTTTATTTCGAGCGGCTCAGGCAATGGAGGAGCACATCCTCATGCCCGTCGTTCTTCCCAAGGCGAATCCGTCGTGGTTTGGTTTCCCGATCACGCTCAAGCCGCATATCAAGCGGCGCGACTTCATCCTCTGGCTGGAGGAAGTCAAAATCGAAACGCGGTTGGTTTTCGCCGGGAATATCCTCAAGCAGCCCGGCTTCGAGAACATCCCGCGCCGCGTCCACGGCGAGCTGACCGGCACCGACACGATCATGAACCAGACGCTCTTCATCGGCGTCTATCCCGGTCTCACGCCAGAGATGCTCGAATTCGTCGCCGACCGGATCGGGCAGTTTTTTAAGACGAAGATTTGAGCCATGCGTGTGGTCTTCTTTATTATTGGGATGATCGGTCTCGGCATTCTTCATGCCGAAACGCCAACCGATTCAAAGCAGCAGAACGCGCTCGGACCTGCTTTTCGTACCGCATGTTGGAGCGGAGATCTAAACAAAGTCACCTTATTGCTTAGTCAAGGCGCACCGCTGGAAGGCCGTGACGACTTGGGCAGGACCCCACTTATCCTGGCGAGTCGCGGGTATCCTGAGATCGTTAAAATGTTGCTCGCACGTGGCGCAAAAATCGATGCGGCGGAAAACGATGGGGATTTAGCCATTGCGCATGCCTGTGAATCTGGCGACTTGACCAGCGCCCAAATGCTGCTAGCGGCCGGTTCCGATATCCACCATATCAACAAGAATGGACACTCAGCGCTGATGCTGGCTGCGCGCGAGGGTCACGATGCGTTGGTCTCGCTGCTAATCAGTCATCGTGTTGATGTCAATCAAAACGGCCCGGAAGGATCCGCCATTTGGTGGGCGGTTGGTGGAGACAAACAAAGCATCGTGCAGCTGCTGATCGATGCGGGTGCCGACCCCAATCTAAAATCGACCAGGCCCGCCGATCCTCAAAATCCCCGCGTTACGTTGCTCGCAAGCGCCACGGTCACGAACGATCTTGCCATGATCGATCTCCTCCTGGCCCATGGGGCTAACATTAACGGCAGAGGAGAAGATGGCACGAGGCCCCTGATGGTCGCAGTATGGTCCGCCAAGGAGGAGACCGTTCTTTATTTACTCGAGAAAGGCGCCGATCCCAACGCAGTGGATGACTTGGGTCAAACAGCTCTCATGCTGGCCGCGGAATTCGCCAAGCCGCCCGCGTTGCAAAGTTTACTGGAGCGTGGCGCTAAAATGGAACTGAAGGACAAGAAAGGACTGACCGCGTTGATGTGGGCTTGCCATGAAGGCGTTCTTCCGAACGCCCGGCTGCTGATCGATCAGGGCGCGGACATCAATGCGGTTGATGCGCAAGGTGAGACCGCCCTCACTTATGCGGGTGATTGTGGCGATAGCGAGCTCGTGCAAGTTTTAAGGGATAAGGGCGCCAAGCGAACCGATCTCCATATTATCGCCAGGGAACGGCCATCGCAGGCCTTGCCGCCCGCTCATGCATGGACGCTAGCCGTCGGTGCCATCTATGCCCAACACAATGGGGAGAATCCCCAGGTTCTGGGTTATGGGGATAAGGACGCCGTCGAACAAATACGGTCGAAGTTGAAAGAAGAGTGGGAGGTAACCAACAAAGCAAGTTTTCTTGCACGAGTGGAAGATATCCGCGCTAGCCGACATCGCGACGAGTTTCAGATTGCAGGGGCGAAGCTGTGCGCCATGGATGACGCTGCATTTGACGCATTTATCCAAACAATACCGGTGGAGTCAGCTGCTGCAAAGGCAACTCGGGCCAGTTACCTCAAATGGAGGAAACGTAGCGGCTTGGCCTGGGATTTGTGCCGCTGCGCCAATCTCATTAATTGGGGCTACGCCTCTGGCTATGTCGATGAAAAAGAAGCGTGGGATCTCCTTATGCCGATCGCACAGCAGACGCAGGGCAGCTTCAATTCGTGGCAGGAGATGAGCGATAATTTTCTCGATGGCAGGGAAATCGATGCAAACAAGCGTGATCCCAGGTTCGAGGCTTGTTCCCGGCTTCTCCTCAATCCTCAAGATCCCAACAGCCCATGGAACCAGAATTCCTGGCAGACCGATCTGTCGGCCCGCTGATCAAGGATGAGGAATCAAGTCCTCTTCTTCGACAATCGCGGCTAGCTACTTTCCCGGCTTGGGATCAGGCGCGGACGGCTGCGTATAAGACGAGGACGAAACCTCCGATTGGACACGGCCGAGGACGGGCGGCAATTCGATGCCGGCGGCCCTGGCCAGATCGGTCACGGGCGGCAGGCCGGTGATCAGGTCCTTGAGCAGGTTCGAGATGCCGCCTTTGCCGCCTGCTTCGCCGCCGCCCCAGACGATGACCTTGTCGATCTTGAGGTTGGAAATGCCCTTCATCTGGGAATCGATCATGGCGGGAAGTTGGTCCGCCACGAGGACGACGACCGCTTCGTTGGAGTTGCCGCCCGCCGCCGCGACCAGTTGCCGGAAGCCTTCGGCGCGGCCTTCGAGCACGGCCTTGATGCCGAGGCCCTCGGCCTGCTTGACGGTGAGGACCCGCTTGCCTTCCGCTTCCGCCGCGATGGTCACGCGCTGAGCTTCGGCCTGGGCGTTGACGATCACGGCCTCCTTGGCGATTTCGGCCGGCACGACCCGTTCAGCGTATTGCTGTTTGCGTTGCATCTCGGCGCGCGATTCCTGGGCCTTGGCTTCGGCGTCGAAGGTCTGGCGCTCGACGTCGGCCTTGGCCACGTTTTCGGCGACCTGCGCGGTGCGCGCGGCCTCGGCCTGCTTGATGCGCAAATCGGAATTGGATTGGGCGATCTGCTGCTGCGCCGTGTTTTTCCCCTGGGTGGCATCGGCCTGCGCGGCGGCCACGCTGACGGTCATTTCCTTGTCGGCGACGGCCTTGCCGATTTCGGCGTCGCGCTCGGCCTGGGCGACTTTGATCTTGGCGTCGGCGATGGCCTTCGCGGAGGCTTCCTTGCCGAGGGCCTCGATGTAGCCCGACTCGTCGGTCACGTCCTGGATGTTGACGTTGATCAGGCGCAGGCCGACTTTTTCCAATTCCGTGCTGACATTGTTCGTGATGGCGACGATCAACTGGTCGCGATCGGCATTGATTTCCTCGATCCGCATGGTGGCGACCACCTGGCGCATCTGGCCGAAGATGATTTCCTTGGCGAGCTGGGTGATCTGCGCGTTATTGAACCCAAGCAGCCGCTCGGCAGCGTTACCCATTTTGTCCGGATCGGTCGTGATGCCGATGGTGAAAGTCGATGGCACGCTCACGCGGATGTTCTGCTTCGAGAGCGCGTTGTTCAACTGGATGTCGATCGACATCGGGCGCAGATCGAGGAACTGGTAGTCTTGAAAGATCGGCAGAACGAAAGCGGCGCCGCCGTGCATGCACTTCGCGCTGCGACCCGCGCCGACGCTTCCATAGATGACCAATACGCGGTCCGACGGACACCGTTTGTACCGGGCGAGAACGGCGATTAAGATGGTGAAGAAAAGCAGGACCGCCCCGCCGATCAAAGCAACGTAAGTAAGATTAAGATCCATTTAATTTTTCTATTGTGACCAAGTGACTATGAAAGTTTCTCAACCAGCAGCGCATTGTCGCCGTACAGGGCGACGACGCGCACGGGCGTACCGGTGGGAAGTTCCAGTCCCCGGGTATAGGCCCGGATGTTTTGCAAGCGTCCTCCAAAGGAGACTTGAATCTCGCCGGCACCGGACGTGTTGCCCGGAATGCGTATATAGACCGTGCCGCTGTGATTGACCGCTTCGGTCAAGACGGAAGTCCCGTCGGAGCGGAGCTTGTAGACCGAGTGCATGAGGGCGAAGTAAATTGCGCCGATCACCGCGCCGATACCGATACCGCCCAGTGCCGAAATACCCGCCGAAAAGCCGTTTTGTTCGAAGATCGCTCCTCCGAACCCAAAACCGAGCAGCATGGCCGACACGGTCTTGATGGAAACAATGCCGCCGCCGCCGCCGTGGCCGCCGTGAATATCAAGGCTGCCACTGGAACTGGTGTCGCCGTCGTGGCCGGCAAAGATGCCGAGGACCGCCTGGAGAATGATCAGGACGAGGCCTAAAAGCCCGATGCCCCAAAAGAGATTCGAAGCAAACGATTCGTCGTTCCACAGGCCGAGAATGGAAGCGAGATAGGCCACGATCTTAAACTAGCAGGCTCGCGAGTCGCAGGGCAAAAACATTCGCTGACCTATCAAGCGGCTAGAGAATCGAACTTCCTGCGGTGCAATTCACCGTCCGGCTTATCGTAATGATTGGGAATAATGTAACGGGGAGCCAACGCCTTGACCTGTGCAAGGCTGGCTTCGATTTTTTCCGGGCAACTGTTGAGGAAAACAGGCGGCAGATGCGTGCTGAACCAATAGCTGGCGAAGAGGTCGCCCGAGAACAGGAGGTTAAAGCGCTCGCTGTAAAAGCCGCAGTGACCCGCCGTATGGCCGGGAAGATGGACGACGCGCAATCCGCCCCAATAGGGAAGTTCGGCGTCGGGAACGAGCGACTGGTCGATGGAAACGGTCCGGTACCGGAACAAGCCACGTCCAACTGCCTCCATGAAACCGCATAAACGGCTGGGACCCGTATAAGGGAAAGTGCCGTCGATGTGGGGCTGTTCCAGGGGATGAGCCAGGACAGGGGCGCCGGTGAGGTCCTTCAACCGGGCGAGATTGCCGGTGTGGTCAAGATGGCCGTGGGTGAGGAGGATGGCTTTGATGCCCGGCCAGTCCAGGCCGAGCTCGCGCAGGATTCGCGTCAACCGCGGCATTTCGCCGACCAGTCCCGTGTCGATTAGCACGGCTTCGTGCCGGGTGACGTCGTACAGGAGATGGAAATAGCCGTGGTAGCCGCGGACGGGATAAATCCGGTGACAGGCATCCAGCGCAATATAGTTTGACATCATACTGTTTAATGTAATAGTAACGCCATGGAACGCAAGCCCGAACCTCACGATCTCCTGGTCGCCCTCCTTCTCGTGCAAAGTTTATTGGAGCGCCGCAGCGAAGCTTTCTTTCAGCCTTTCGGGCTAACGGGGGCGCAATTCAATATTCTCAATCTGCTGGCCGCTGACGAAGGTCGGATGGACCAGGCCGCGTTGGTCGACTCGCTTCTGGTGGGTAAATCGAGCATCTCGATTGTGCTCAACCGCATGGTCCGCGACGGCCTCGTCAAACGCGAGGAGCATCCCAAGGACCGGCGCCAAGTGGTGCTGGTCTTGACGGCCAAAGGTCGCGCCTTGTGGCGCAAGATCTCGCCGAGCTATGAAGCCGGCGTGAAAAAAGTCTTCGGATCACTGCCAGCGAAACGTCGCAAACAGTTCCTTGAAGATTTAAAAGTGCTTCACGACGCCTTTCAAGCTGAAGAGGGAACTGCCGGGGTCGATAGCCATTGGCATTCCCTGTTTTCTACGGGTAAAGGAGCCCCATGATCCGGTTATGACACCTGTCCTCGCTTTCATCAAACCGGGTTGGCATTTTCCGGTCATTCTCAACTTCTGGGGCTGGCATGTGCCGATCCATCCGGTGTGCGACGTGCTGGCCTATTTTTTGGGATTCCGCCTCTACCTGTTTTTGAAAAAGCGCTCACCGGGACCCCAACTCTCCTCGGAACAGAATGCCTGGATTTTTGTCGGATGCCTTTTCGGCGCCTTGATTGGGGCCAAGCTTCTGGCCTGGATGGAAGCGCCTGGGCTCTACTGGGCTTTGCGCAACGATCCGAATTTTTGGTTCGGAGGCAAAACCATCGTTGGCGGTCTCGTGGGAGGTTGGATGGGAATCGCCCTGGCCAAGAAAGTCATGGGCATTACCAGTTCCACCGGGGATATTTGTATCTATCCCCTGATCCTGGGCATGTGCATCGGTCGGATCGGATGCTTTTTTACTGGGTTGTCCGACAACACCTGCGGCATACGCACCCAACTTCCGTGGGGCGTCGATTACGGCGACGGTATTCCCCGGCATCCGGCCCAGATTTACGAAATTCTTTTCCTGCTTGGGTTGGGGACCATTCTTTGGATCAAGCGACCATCGTTAACGACCCCCGGACTCAAATTCCGTTGGTTCATGGTCGGTTATTTGTCCTTCCGTTTTTACATCGATTTCTTCAAACCTCACTGGACTCTATTCGGTGGACTGAGCGGCATCCAGTGGGGCTGCTTAGTCGCCCTGGTTTTTTGCGCCTATTCCCTCATGAAGCTTTCCGAACAACCCCTGACTGAGAAATCCAATGTCTGACCGCCCTTACCTCTACTACGAACTGACCAACAGCGTCTGCACGACATGTTATCGCAAAGTGGAGGCGAAGATTGTTCTTCAAGACGACCGCGTTTACATGCACAAACGGTGCCCGCATCACGGCTTTGAAAAGGTGCTGATTTCCACCGATGTCGAGTACTACAAAAGATCGCGGCTTACGCTGAAACCGGGACAGTTACCGGTGAAGTTCAATACGCCCATCAAGTATGGTTGTCCCTACGATTGCGGGCTCTGCCCGGATCACGAGCAGCATAGTTGCCTGACGCTGGTGGAGATTACCGACGCCTGCAATCTGACCTGTCCGGTGTGCTACGCCGAATCGGGACCGCATCGCCAGACGCACCGGTCGATGGAGCAGGTTGAGTTCATGCTCGATTGCGTGGTCCGCAACGAGAAGGAACCCGATATTGTTCAGATCAGCGGCGGCGAACCCACCATTCATCCTCAATTTTTTGAAATCCTGGATGCGGCGAAGCGGCGTCCAATCAAGCATCTCATGGTGAACACCAACGGCATTCGCATCGCGCAGGAACCCGATTTTGCGAAGCGGCTCAAGGACTACATGCCGGGCTTTGAACTTTATCTTCAATTCGATTCGTTGGAGGAAGGGCCGCTGAGAGAACTGCGTGGCGCCGATCTTCGCCGGATTCGTCTTCAGGCGCTGGAGAATTTGAACAAGCACAATATTTCCACCACGCTGGTCGTGACGGTCAAGAAAGGTTCGAACGACAGGGAACTGGGCCGAATTATCGACTTTGCGCTCAAGCAACCGTGCGTTCGCGGCGTGACTTTCCAACCCATCCAAGCGGCCGGTCGTCTGGAGAATTTCGACCCCGCGCGCGATCGTCTGACGCTGGCGGAAGTGCGCCAGAATATCCTGTCGCAAAGCGATCTCTTCAAACCGGAAGACATCATCCCAGTGCCCTGTCACCCCGACTGCCTGGCGATGGGTTATGCGCTGAAGCTCGGGGCCAAGGTCGTTCCTTTGACCAGCATGATCGATCCCAAGGTTTTGCTGCAGGGAGAAGGCAACACCATCGTTTACGAACGTGATCCCAAGTTGCGCGACCACGTATTCAAACTCTTCTCGACGTCGCATTCACCCGAATCGGCCATGACCTCGCTCAAGCAGTTGCTCTGCTGCCTGCCGATGGTCCACGTGCCGGAGTCGATGACTTACGACAAAGTCTTTCGCGTGCTCATCATTCAATTCATGGATGCGCAAAACTTCGATGTGCGGTCGGTCAAAAAGTCGTGCATTCACATCGTTCATCCCGATGGCCGGATCATACCCTTCGATACCTTCAACATGTTTTATCGCGACGCTAAGGAACAACTGCTGGAAAAGCTAAAAGCCGAAATGGAGCCTACCCTCGTATGAATGAAAATCCACCGCCCTTTGAACCAGAACATTCAAAATCAATGCCGCCCGCTACCCAACATGAGCCTCCATCCGCGCGACCCAGCTTTGGGGCAATGCTTGGTCTCGGTGTTTTATTGAACATCGTGTCAGTCTTGCTTTGTCTTCCTCTTCAGAACCCGACGCCATTTGTTTTGGGCGCGCTGGGCGCTTTTATTTCTCTCTTTTTCGAGGGTTATCGCGGTCTTTTTGTAGGTTTCATTTTGGTAATTGGAATCATTCTCCTGGGCCTGGCGATCATGTGCGGATCCATGGCTACGGGAGCCTTCCGTTAAACAAAGTTGCAAACCGATGATTAAAAGATTGGCCAGGACTTATCTTTGCGACGTTATGGCCAAAGTCCCAATAGCCCTTGGCCCCGGGCTACTTTAGGATCTCCCCTTGGCACAGGCCCAAGTCGAGCCGGCGGCACCGCGACCGCCACCTTTTCCTTGTCCCGCGCGCATCGCTTGCGCATAATGGCCTCTTTCCCGCCGGTGTGGCGAAATGGCAGACGCGATAGACTCAAAATCTATTATACGCAAGTATGTGGGGGTTCAAGTCCCTCCACCGGCACGCCCTCTGAGAATGGCGATTTTTCCAGACACCCGGTTCAGGCGAAAATCTCCTCTTGGGTCTTTTTTGGGGATTCGATCCGATCGGCCGCCTTCGCGCGTGACAGGTTCCGGGCCGCGTCCACGATCTGGCCCAGGACGATCCCGCCGTCGTTGGTCGGCACGCGCTGATGCCAGTAGGGCCGGAAACCCGCTTCCAGGAGCCGTTGCACGCTCCGTTCGGTCAGGTAACGATTTTGAAAACACCCGCCGGTCAGGACGACTCTCGTTTGCCCGACGTGTCGGGCCACGGCGACGATGATCTCGACGAGCGCGTTATGAAATTTCGCGGAGATGACGCCCGGCGCCAGCCCGCACCGCACGTCCTCCACGATCTGCTCGATCATCGGCCGCCAGTCCACCACGCTGGGCGAGGTACTTTTAATCTCGAAGGAATAGGCCTCGCACACGCACGGTTGGATCGCGAACTCGAGTTCCATCGCCGCCTGGCCTTCAAAACTGACCCGTTGCCGCAGGCCCGCGATGGAAGCGACCGCATCGAACAAACGACCCACACTGGACGTGACGGGCGCCTGCAATTCGTTGACGAGCATTTGCCGGATCTGGGCGAGATCGCTTCCTGAAAAATCGCGGATGGGCGCGAGGTCTTTCTGGTCGAGAGCCGCCGCGCCCCCCAGCTCGAAGAGAACACCCAGCGCGGTGCGACAGGGTTGCCTGATCGCGGCCTCGCCGCCCGGAAGCCGGAAGTGGCGAAAATGCGCGACGCGCTCGAACGATTTTTCCCCGGCGAGCAGGAACTCGCCGCCCCAGATCGTGCCGTCGGGACCGTATCCTGTCCCGTCCCATACCACGCCCAGCGCAGGAAACTCGACCTCATTTTCCGCCATGCAGGAGAGAACGTGGGCCCAGTGGTGTTGGACCGGATGCAGCGGGGTCTTCACGTGCGCGGCCAAATGCGCGGCGTACTTGGTCGAGAGATAATCGGGGTGCAGATCGCACGCGATGATTTTGGGCGTCGCCTCATAGAGCCGGGGCAGATCGGTCGCGATCGCGCGAAAGGCGGCGTGGGCCTCGCTGGTTTCGAGGTCGCCGATGTGCTGGCTGATGAAGGCCTCGTGCCCGACGCTCAAACCGACCGTATTTTTCAAATGCGCGCCCACGGCGAGCACGCACGGCAGAGGCGCTTTCAGGTGTACGGGCAACGGCGCATAGCCACGCGCCCGGCGCAGCATCATTTCCCGGCCGCGCACCACGCGCACGACGGAATCGTCCACGGGCCGCACAACCGGCCGGTCATGCACCAGGAAAAAATCGGCGATGCCGTTGAGCCGGTCCAGCGCCTCGCGCTCGTCGGTGCAGATCGGTTCGTCGCTGAGATTGCCGCTCGTTGCAACCACGGGGAAACCGAGTTCCCGCAGGAGAAGATGATGGAGCGGACTGGAGGGCAGCATGACGCCGAGGTAGGGATTGCCCGGCGCGATGGAGGGCGCGAGGGGAGGAGACCAGCTTTGGAGGAGCACGATCGGGGCTTCCGGCGACAGGAGCAACCGCTCCTCGAGCTCCGAAATGCGGCAATGCTCGCGCGCCAGTTCCAGCGAGGGGTACATCAGGGCGAACGGCTTTTCCGAGTGACGTTTGCGCTGGCGCAGCCGCATGACCACCGACTCATTGCGCGCGTCGGCGATGAGTTGGAAGCCGCCGAGGCCCTTGAGCGCCACGATCTTTCCGTTCCGGATTTCTTTCGCCGCCAAGTGCAGCGCCTCGTCATGCAGGGCGAGGACGTTGCCGCTCGAGTCCCACATTTCGAGATGCGGGCCGCAGCCTGGACACGCGTTCGGCTGCGCATGATACCGGCGGTCGGCCGGATTGCGGTATTCGCCGTCGCACAGCAGGCACATCGTGAACTTTTTCATCGAGGTGTTCGGGCGGTCGTAGGGCAGGTCTTCGATGAGGGTGAACCGGGGGCCGCAGTTGGTACAGTTGGTGAAGGGATAACGGTGGCGGCGGTTGCCCGGCTGGAAAATCTCCACCAGGCAGTGCGGACACGTGGCGATATCGGGGAGGATGAAAGCCGTCTTCGCGCCCTTTTCCTCGCTGGTGCGGATGGTGAAGTCCTTGTGGCCGGCGGCGTCGAGGAACGAGAACTCGAGACTCTGGATGATCGCCTGTGGCGGCCTTTCTCTCTCGAGCCGGACCAGGAATTGCCGCAACGGTGCGCCCGCGCCTTCGACCTCGATGAAGACGCCTTGCGCGGAGTTCGAGACCCAGCCGGTGAGATCAAGTTCCTTTGCCAGCTGATAAATGAACGACCGGAACCCGACGCCATGAACGGCTCCGCGGACAACGGCCCTGGCGCGTTCAAAGTGCGTCCTCATAGGCGAAGCAATTCGGTGTGAGGGTAGGGGCCGGTGCCGGTTGGGCCCGTGAGAAGGGCCTCGCCGAGGAGGGCATAAATATCAGTAATCTTCACCGTCAAATTTGTGGGCTCCCCGACCAGCCGTGAAAACGAAGTCTTCACATACAAAGCCTTCCTTATAACTATCATAAGTCAAGAGGACACACGGCGAAATGTATTTCGGTTGATTGCTTTTTCAAGAAAAGAACGGATAGCTCGATTCCCGAGTGCACCCTGGGAAGGAGCCCTGCTATAGTAATGAAACATGGCCCGATTACCCGACCGCTTCGACCTTTGGGTCCGCAGGGCGCGCGCGTCTCAGGACACGGCCCGGCAGGCCGACTATATCTTGGGCGCTCTGGCGGGATTGAAGGAGTGGTATTTTGTCGCCGTGGGCAAGGAGGATATCCCGGTCCCGGGCGAAATCGAAGGAGCCCATTATGTAATGGTCTTCTCCGATCACGGTCGCATTGAGGAAATCCCACTCGCGCCGGGTAGTTACCCGTTTAGGGTCATTTCCACGCCGACTGCTGCCGCCATGGCCTGGTGCGTAGAGCGCCGGACGGGCCTTATGCTGAATCCAGCGGCGCAAGGAACCGTGCTCATCCCCTTCGATCAGCTTGAAACCTTCCATGCCGAATGGAGCCAGCGGGGTGGGCGTCAGGCCGCTGGTTTCTGGATTCCAAACATGACCACGGAAGAAGAAGATTTTTGGCAGGAGCATGGGTATTAGATTTACGTCCTCCAGCTGTGATATCTCTTTTACTTTCGGAAATAGATTAGGCTTGGTTTGACCGGCTCTGCCGGATATGCGTAACTAGTTACACATGAGCGATTCCGAGGCCTCATTCCTGCCCGGCGACCTATCGATGCGATCGATTCAGCGGGCCTTTCCTTCGCTCTCGCAAAAGCTCGATCTCCGCAAGCACCTCGCCACGATCAAGCCCGATCTCGACAAGATCGAGGAACGGCTCCGCTTCCAGGTGCAGGAATTCGATCCCGGCATCGCGGGTTACGTCAGCTACGCGCTCGACAGCAATGGCAAACGCATCCGCCCCGCGCTGGTGCTGCTCGCCGCCCACGCGAGTGGAAAGTCGACCCCGAAGCATGTCGACCTCGCGGTGGTTGTGGAGCTCATCCATCTGGCCACGCTGGTGCATGACGACATCATGGATGGCGCCTCCAAGCGGCGCGGCAAACCCACGGCCTTCGCGAAATGGGGCGCGGAACTTTCCGTTCTGCTGGGCGATTGCCTCTTTTGCCATGCGCTGAAGCTCAGCTCCAATTTCTCCAATCAATTTATCAGCCGCAGTATCGCCGAGGCGGCCAACGAAGTCTGTAGCGGCGAAATCCTGCAAACGCAGCGCCGGTTCGATCTCAAGCTGGGCATCCCCGAGTACATCAAAATGATTTCGATGAAAACGGGCGCGCTTTTCCGCATCAGCACGGAATTGGCCGCGGTGCTCAATGAATGCCGCCTGGACGAAATCCTTGCCCTGCGCAATTACGGCGAATACCTCGGCATCGCCTACCAGATTTACGACGATTGCCTCGACTTGGTCGGCACCGAGGGCGCGACCGGTAAAACGGTCGGCACCGACCTGGCCAAGGGGAAGTTGACGCTGCCCTTGCTGCATGTGCTCGCGCAGGCCAACGATGCGGAACGGGAGCGGCTGCATACCATCATCCTCCACGGCACCGAAGAGAATCGCGCCGAACTGCTCGCGCAGGTGGTGGAGCGGGGCGGACTGAAAAATGCCGTGCGCCGCATCCAGAGCTACCTCGATCAGGCCGTCGCCTCGCTGCAGGTGCTGCCGAAAACGAGCTTCCGCGAGACGCTCGAGGGCATCCCCCGAGCCGTCGCCGAGCATGTCGGGACGCTGGGGTAGATAAACCGTGTTCTAACAAGCAAGCCCGCGCCTTGTCGGACGGGTCTTCATTGCGCTCGCAAGGATGAAGGCTTCATCCTTCCGCTCTGCGTTGGTGCTCAGCGGATTTCGGTCGCTCAGGCTGCGGGGCGTCGTCGGGCTTTCTCGTTTTCCTTTTCGATCAGGCCTTCGGGCGGAGCGAGATCAGCAGGGGCGACTCGAGATCTTACCTCGGTCAACGTGGGCCCGTCGGGATATGGCGGGATTTTGCCGGTGAAGGTGGACAGGGGCTCGAAACCGAAGATACGCACCTCGGGGTCGCCCCAAGTTTCTTCTGCAACGAATCGAAGGGTCCGGGTTCTCACCTGAAAAGGCACATGCACGAGCCGAAGATGGTTTTCCTCCTCGCGGAAAACGATCTTCCAGTCGCCCTTGGCGTCCTGTGCCTCGAGGCGATACGCCTTCACGAGCGATTTCGGCACCGCGCACGTTCCGGCCTCCCGGTGAGGGTACGTGCAGGGCATCCGCTTGTGGAGCTGGAGATTGCTGTCAAAAACAAAACGGGCGCCTTCGATTTCCATGGGGATGTCCCAACGATACTCGATGGCGTCTCCAGGATTGCCGCGCCACGAATTCTCGTGTCCCTCGCTGCCGCGATCATGTCCCTTGAGCAGCAGAGCGGGCTCTCCCGTCCCGGAAAGGTGACCCTTTCGTGCCAAAGATGAGACCTCCCTGGTTTTGCCCGGCAGCCAGCAATCGTCCTCCTGAAGAATCGCCTGCAATTGTTGCAGCCGCTCGCCACTGCTGAGGCTGCGCGGGTCGCAGCCTTGCCGATGGCAAAGCGCCGCGGCCGTGCCCGCCGCCTGGCCGAGTAACGCGCACGTGGCCATGACTCGCGTGGAGGATAGCGCCGCATGGGTCACCGAAATATTGCGTCCGGCGAAAAGCAAGTTTTCGATATTGCGGGAATACAAACTCCGGTAAGGAATCCCATAGGGCGAGGGCGCCGCGTGAAAGATGGTCGGCTCGCCGGGATAGAGAATGCCCGCAGGGTGGTGATCGTCCATCGACCACCCGCCGTAAGCAACAATGTCCGCGAAATGACCCCCGGCGCGGACATCATTTTGGGTCAGGACATGGTCTCCCACGAAACGCCGATTTTCGCGTTTGCCCGGCAGCGCTCCAATCCACTCGATCGCCCAATCCTCGGCTTTGTCGCGCTCGGGGGCGCGGTTCTTGATGTAGTCCCAAACGCCGTAGCCGATTCTCATCAGCTCGTCGCGAATAAGCTCGGCATCCCGGATCGTGTCTTGAAGTCCGCCGATTTCCAGCCACCAGAAATTATGGGCGCTCACGCCGTTGATGCGATGAGGAAGATCCTGCGGCCCTTCGAATTTGTAAGCCCACCGCGGGGCAACGAAGGATTGCGCGGTGTCGGTGCGCCGAAGCTGAATGAGCAGCGTGTTGCCCATGGTCTTCCCGTCGGCTTTCGACGGCTCGATATCCTCGTCGAACTCGTGGCGGGCTTCGCGGCCCCGGCGGGATTCAGCGCCGGTCACCGCCGCGAGGATGCTGTCGCCGGAACAATCGATGAAGGTCCGCGCGCGAATGGTGTGCCACGTCTGGGTGGTGAGCTGCCACGCCTTGATTCCGACAATCCGGGCGCCGTCCATTTCGGCATCGGTGCAGGAGCAGTTGAGAAACGAAGTGAGGTTGGACTGATAGGCGATCTTGCCCCACAACACGCTGTCCCAGATTGAGTAATTACCGTCAGGGTTGCGATATTGGTTTTCGAGCTGAATTTCCTCAAGGATGCCCGTCTCCTTGTTGTTCGCGCCATGCGCGCCGCAAATCCACATGCGGACTTCCGACGAGGCGTTTCCGCCAAAGACGGGACGATCCTGCACGATTGCCGTTTTTGCCCCGTTTCTCGCCGACGCAATGGCTGCGCACATGCCCGCCATGCCGCCGCCTACGACGCAGACGTCAAACTCGTGGTCCTGATGGTGGAGAAGTTTTTTCATAAACGGGGTAATGGCGACTCGTCGCCTATGGTGGGGTGTTAGGGTTTTGCGAAGCGGTTGCTTATGGGTTTGAAGACGTTTCCCAGCATCTGCTCTTTCTCCGGGCTTTTCAATTCAGCCAGACGTCTTTAATTTGCACTGAATCGGTGATTTGATATGCGGACAAAAAATCTACGCCGTGTTTCCCGGACTGCCTGGCTCAGCCAGCTTGCCTCGCCACGATCGCGCGTCAGAGTTAGGGTTGGCATTGTTCCCGGCCGATTTCGTACGCCTACTGAATGGGACACTCGCTCGCAGCGTTTGGAAGAGCACCTCGTCTATTTTTTTGCGCAGGAATCGGCCCGCGCGGAAGTGGCGGGCGATTCATTCTCATGTCCGCGCGGCTCGTGTTGCTGGGTCACACCTGGAATGGACTTCCGCTTCTTTTCCGACCAATCCCCTCTTGTCTGGCGTTTCCGGTTTTCTCTCCTCACGCCGGGGAAGGCCGGCGCGGTCGCGCCCGTTGGAGCCTATTATTTTTTACCCAACACACCCGCCATGGCGGAAACCATCAACGCGCTGCTGACGGAGCTGACGCATCAGGATCGCTGGCAACCGGCGTCTCTCCGCTCGTGGTTGATCCAGCTTTCCATTCTTTTCTTCCGCGCTTCCGATCCGCCCGAGACACGCACCCTCACGCCTTCACAGCAAAACGCCCTTGCCGCGTTAATGGAAAATGCCAGGCCAGACACGTGGCTTAAACCCCGTGACATGGCGAAAGCGGTGGGCCTCAGTCCGGACTATTTCAGCCGGGTCTTTCACCGCAGCCACGCCATTTCTCCTCGCCAGTGGCTGGTCCAGGAACGCCTTTCCTACGCGGTCGTGCTGCTCCAGGAAACACCTTTGCGTATCGGCGAGATCGCGCAACGCCTCGGCTACGCGAACCCGCATCTCTTCAGTCGCCAGTTCAGTGCCTATTTTGGCCGAAGCCCGCGATCCTACCGGTTGTAACGTCAGCCCGGGATGTGTAAAAGGGAGACAGTCAGGATGAGCGGTTTCCTTTTCCCAAGATATGAGCTCCACTTTAAATTCGGGCGAAACAGCAAGCAGGGGAAAGCTGAGGATCGGCCTCATGGGCTGCGGAACGGTCGCGCTTTATGGGCATATTCCCGCGATCACCGAAATTGGAGACCTAAGCTTGCACGCTGTCTATGATCCCTCCCGGGAAGGCTTGAACCGCGCCCAGCAACAATTTGGATTTGCGCACGCCTTCACCGATGCGGAAGCATTTTTTGCCTCAGGGCTGGATGCCGTCACGATCACTTCCCCGGCTCCGTTTCATAAGGACAATGTTCTCGCCTGCGCCGCCCATGGATTGCCGGTCCTTTGTGAAAAGCCGCTGGCGATGGATGCAACCGAGGGCCGTGAAATGGTGCGGGCCATGTCCCGGGCCGGCGTTTCCCTCCATACCGCGTTCTGCTATCGCTTCAGCCCGGTCGCCTTGAAAATTCGGGACCTGATTCAGACCGACGCCATCGGAACTCCGCGTTCCCTGAGATTGATTTACAATTGGAACGCTCACGGTAGATATTCCGTGGACAGCGAGGGCCGCAAAATCCCCAATGCGCGGCGCGAAGACCGCATGCTGGAAGGTGGTCCCATGGTGGATTGCGGAACCCATCAAATCGATCTCGCCGTGTTTTGGCTAAACTCCGAAGTGATCGCTTACACCGCGCGAGGCGCGTGGGTGGACGAGCACGACGCGCCCGATCACATGTGGCTGCATCTCGACCACGCCAACGGCGCTCATACCATGGTGGAAATCTCCTACGCCTACCACCACACCTCCAAAGTGGTCCGGTCCGAATTCGTCTACGAGATCATCGGTACCGATGGAGTCATCCGCTACGACCGCGAGCAAAAAAGCTTCACCATGGAGAATTCCGCCGGCAGTCATTCCTTCGAATTCCACGACTTAAAGGATTTTGTCGGCCTTTACCGCGAATTTGCCCACGTCCTTCGCACCGGCCATTCCGACTTATTGACCAGCGCCGAGGGGGGACTGAAAGTCACTGACATCGCGCGAAACGCCACCGATATCGCGATGAAAAACCGTCCTTCTTCCAAGGGAAAGAATGCGGGCAGGTGAGTGATCTAATATAAACGGAGCCAACACGCCTCCCCCTTTTCTTCAACAAATGAAATTCCGCCGCATCGAGAACATGAAACCCCGCAAGGCGCCGATCAAAATGATTTTCCATTCTGTGTTGTTACGCCGCCCATTTCCCCTCCGCATTTGGCTGAACATTCTGCTTATCGGGTTGATGGCGGCGGCGTTGACGGGCAACGCCGGGGCGGCGGGACCGGTTTATCCCGTGAAGGTCAGCGCCAATAAGCGCTATCTGGTGGACCAGAACAACGCGCCGTTTCTGATTACTGGAGATTCTCCCCAAGGCCTTATGGTGGACTTGAGCCCGGCGCAGGCGGACTCGTATTTCGCGAACCGGCAGGCCCATGGATTTAATACCGTGTGGATCAACCTGGTCTGTAACTCGTACACGGGCGGACGGCCCGATGGCAGCGCCTACGACGGGATGCTCCCCTTCACGGGTTACCTTCCCGGCGGGAAGGACCTCGCGCACTACGATCTTTCCAAACCCAACGAGGCTTTCTTCGCGCGTTGCGACGAGATGCTCACGCTGGCGGCCAAACACAACCTCCTGGTTTTTTTGGATCCGATCGAAACCGGCGGATGGCTGACCACGATGGTCAACAATGGCCCCAAGGCCTGTCAGGACTTCGGGAAGTATCTCGGGAATCGGTACAAAAACTTCGACAACATCGTTTGGATGAGCGGGAACGATTTTCAGAAATGGAGTGATTCCGGCAATGATGCCGTCGCGATCGCCGTGGCGAAGGGGATTCAGGCCAGCGACCCGCGCCACATCCACACCATCGAATTGGATGATAATGTCAGCCTCTCGACCAATGATCCAAATTGGGCGGCCATAGTTTCCCTCAACGGCGCCTATACCTATTTCCCGACCTACGCGGAAGTACTCAACGGCTACAATCGCACCGGGACGATGCCGGTTTTCATGGTCGAAGCCACCTACGAATTTGAGGACAACGCCCAGGCGCACGTCAGCACTCCGGCCACGCTGCGGCGGGAGGAATACTGGTCCAATTTAAGCGGGGCCACCGGGCTGATCTACGGCAACCATTACACCTGGACCTTCGCCTCCGGCTGGGAAAGCCGCCTCGATACTCCGGGGGCGGTGCAAATCGGATACATGAAATCATTTTTCGAGTCGCGCGCCTGGTACGATCTGGCGCCGGATCAAACGCATGAGACGCTCACCGCCGGCTACGGCACATTTTCCGACAAGGGCACCATCGACGGCAACGACTACGCCACGGCGGCGCGCACTCCGGATGGCCGCCTGGTGATCATCTATGCGCCGACGATCCGGCCCTTGGCCATCAACATGAGCAAGCTCAGCGGGCCGGTCACCGCGCGCTGGTTCGACCCGAGCAACGGCGTCTACGTCGCTGTGGAGGGATCGCCATTTCCCAATACGGGTTCCCGAAATTTCACGCCGCCGTGCAAAAATCACGATGGCGACGGAGACTGGGTGCTGGTGCTCGAAACCGGCAGGTCATGATGATGTCTTCAAGGTCGAGTCTCAATATGCGCCCAGGCTCCTTTCATGGATTTAACGTGGAAATGGGGTAAAGTATGTTTACTCTGCAAGGGGAGAATCCATGACAACCACGCTTGCCGCAGCCCTTCCTTTCGATAAGGTGCAGTCGGAGAGGGGGAGCATGGAATCAACCGCAACGCCGGAGAGTCAGGCCATCACCGACCGCGTGCTCGTGGAGCGCACCCAGGCGGGCGATCCGACTGCCTTTGACGAGTTGGTGCGCCGATACCAGCCCCGCCTCCTCGGCATGCTCTACAACATGACCAACAACCAGACCGATGCCTGGGACCTGGCGATGGAAACCTTCGAGAAAGCCTACAAAAGCATCCATTCGTTCCGCCTCGACGCCGAATTTTTCACCTGGCTCTACCGGATCGGGTTCAACCTCACGGTCAATTTCATCAAAAGGAACAAGCATCGGAACAATCTGAGCCTTGACGATGACGATCTCGACCTACAAAATCGTGCTGAATTTATCGACGTAAGTGCTTCTGGTGACGCAGAAAAGCAGGCCAGGCTGGCCGAATTGAAAAAAAAATTGAACGAATCGATGATGAAACTGTCTGATCAACACAGGGCAGTGGTGACTTTGTTCGATATCCAAGGGCTCAGCCATGCGGAAATCAGCAAGATCATGAACTGCAAGGAAGAGACGATCCGTTCGCGGTTGTTCTACGCGCATAAGCAGTTACAGAAGTACCTAAAAAACTATTTATAAATTATGGATCAAGATCAAGACTTCTCATCGTTACGTAACCTGCTGGCCCTCAAAAGGCTGGACATGCCCCAAGACACTCAGGTTGACCAGTTTTTGATTGAATTCCATCGTCGCCAGCGCGCCCAACTCCTCGTTCCGCAGCCGGTCTGGACTCGCGC
>Ga0206796_1024_pt1 | contig 37744 bp, 24 predicted proteins | sample Alteio_BWOrgCont_68_FD_152895 | JGI IMG/M metagenome (GOLD analysis project Ga0206796, IMG submission 152895) | Enriched cells from forest soil in Barre Woods Harvard Forest LTER site, Petersham, Massachusetts, United States -... | ecosystem: Environmental > Terrestrial > Soil > Temperate forest >...
CCGGTTTGAGAGCGTGAACTTAAGAGTGGATGATTGAGGTATAACTTGAATTGGTCATTTGGACCGGCGATGAGTAACGAGCTTCGTGGTCAGCATCCCCGATACTAAGATCGATTGTATTTAACTTACATGCAACAGTCAGTTAGTCTTAGTCATTGAACGGATTCCGGACCATCGCTGAGCACGAGGAAAGGCCGGAATCGATTTTTGCCACGGCGCAGTCTCTTGAGCAGGTTGGATTTATTGGGCTTAACGAGCCTTTATCATGGCCCGCAGCTCCTGGGCCTCCTTATTGCGAGGTTCAATTTGCAAGGCCTTTTCAAGCATGTCGTCGGCCTCAGCAAAGTGCGATTCACTGGCGAGCGTCGCGGCAAGGTTGACGAATGCCTTGGTGAACGCGGGATCCTGCGCGATGGCCTGGCGGAAAAACCGTTCCGCCTCGGAGTCGTTTCCTTGCTGTCCGTAGAGCGTGCCCAGGTTGTTCTCGGCTTCAGCGAAGCGGGGATTGATGGAGATGGCGATCTTGAATTCGCGCTCCGCCTGCTCGGTCTGCTCGCGCTCACCTGTGGCCAGTAACGCGAGGCCCAGATTGTTGTGCGCTTCAGCAAAGTTCGACTTCAGCTCGATCGCCCTTGAGAACTCCCTCGCGGCCAGATCTAGGTGTCCTTCGGTTTCCAGGGCGCTGCCGAATCTGTTGTGCAGGGCGGCCGATTCGGGATAAGCCTCAAGGGCGAGCTGGTATTGCTGCAGTGCCGGCTGAGTGCGTCCAACCTTCATCAGCGCGTCGGCGAGGTTGCTGTGGACCAGGAAGTATTGGGGATTCAACTCCAGGGCTTTTTCGAACTGCGGGATCGCCTCCTCGTACCTTCCCGCGCTGGTCAGCGCTGCGCCCAGATTGTTGTAGATGCGCGCGTCGTCGGGATTTGCGGAGGCCAGCGCGGTCCACTCCACAACTGCGGCCGCATAGTCGCCCTTTTCGTTCAGGTCGGCGGCGCGATCGAACTGGCGGTACATATCCACAGCCGGGGTATTGATTTTGACCATGCCGTCCGGCGGAATGTTCACGAACTCGGGGAGGTTGACGGCGCGATTGGCGGCAGTCGCGTCGTCGATGAGAATTGCCGGGCTGTCATTGCCGTCTTCGTCGATATGGGTCAGATACATCTTGGTGTAAGGCCCGCGGCTCTTCGATGTGAACACAAGCCATCGCCCATTGGGTGAAAAGCTGTGCCACGAATTCATGGGGTACATATTTGCGTTCATGCGCCGCGCCTGGCCGCCTTCGGCCGGCACAATGTATAACTGGCCGTCGGGGCGCATAACTTCGCCATTGTGAGCTTCAACAAAGACAATCCATCGGCCATCGGGCGATACCTTGGGAAACGAGTTGCTCATGCCGTTGGCCGAGGCGCCGGCGATCGGTTCCGGCGTGCCGCCGCGGCCTTCGTTGAAGGGAACCCGGTAGAGGTCATATTTCATCGGGATTTCGTTTGTGTCGTTGGCGTGGGTTGCCATCTTTCCATCGGCGGGATAAGGATCGCGCGCCTCGGCCCTGGCGAAGACGATGTATTTGCCGTCGGGGCTCCAGACGCCGTTGGTCTGCACAAAGCGGGCGTCGTCGGCGCCTGGAAGGGGATGGCGCTCGCCTGTTGCGCGGTCGTAAAATGCGAGAATTCCGCGCGTTGGATAGAACACCTGCAGGAAGCGGTAGTCCTTGAAGTTGGCTACGTAGTAGTTATTCTCGGGCGCGCGGTCGGACTTGGTGACCATGGTGAGCACGTATTTGCCGTCGGGCGAGACCTGCGACATGAAGCCGACGCGGTTTAACCCGAACTGGCGATCCTGCGATGGGTTCCAACTCACCATGTCTTGATTGCGGATCGTCATCTGCGCCTTGATGGGAACAAGTGCATATAGTCCCTTGTCGTTGCGCGGGCCATCCATATCCATGCCCATGGTTTTGCCGTCGCGGGAGAAGGAATGGCAATTGGCGCAGGTATGAATGCCTTCGAGAACTACGCGGCTGTCGGTCCGGTCAATGCTGCGCAGCCGCCACTGAATGAGCTGGATCGCGTTCGCGGCCAGCGGCTTGATGATGCCCTTTTCGGTTTCGGACGGCATCAGGGGCACGTCGCGGTAGAAGATAGGCGCGCCGACCGGATCGCGTGACGTTGTTATCGCGGTGCGCCCGGTTGACAATGCGCGGCTTGGGTCGCCTTTGCTAAACCCTGAGACGACGACTTGAGCCGGCGCGGCGACTGAGTGCTGCTTGATCTGCGCCCACGTTCTCGCATCGGGAATCCAGGTGTGCGCCTCGGCCTGCTCGGGAGTGAGGGCGGGCAATTGGTTATTTGGAGAGATGCAGCGCTCATCGATATCGCCGATCTTCATGCGCTCGCCGCGCGATTCGAAGCGCATGGCCGGCGTGCCGTCGGAAAACTTGACTTCGATTTGCCACACGGAGTCCGATGCCGCAGCGTCGTGCCAGATAAAGGTGGGAGGCGTGATCTCAGGCGGGAAGATCGATCCATTCAACGGATAGTCAAAGGTGACGGCTGCCGGATTTCCTTCCGAAGCATGAACAGCCTGGCGACGCCATGAAGTGCAGATTGCCATGGTCGCCGCGGCGATGGCAGCGGCGAGAAAGATAACGATACCAACTCGTCTCAAATCCATGTTCATTGTTCTTTGCGCCGAGCGGGAAGCCTTGAAGGTTGGAGTTGGCCGGTGCGAGAGCAATCGCGTCCTATCCACATATTCCACGGTAAGAATTGTTTTCCCTTGGAGCGGCAATGTCAAGCCAATTCGGCGAAAGATGGACCGGGAAGGCGCCAGGAAAACGCCATTCTGATACCGTTAACAGAATTCGACTGGCTGCGCGGTCCCGCGCGGAATTGCAGTTGGTTGGCCGTGCTCTCAGGTAGTACTATGGGGCGGAGAATCGATCTGACTTTGGGCCGAGAGATAAATCTGCCGCAGGATCGAGAGTTCCTGTGAGCGCGGAAGCGGTCCAGTGCGTGTTGAATCGAGTGGCAACTCGCCGAAAGAACGATTGGAAGTGAGACCGGTGCATCCAAAACCAACCATGAGCGACGTCGCGCGGCTTGCCGGCGTGGGGACCATGACCGTTTCACGCGTGCTGAACGGTACGGCGCGCGTTTCGGAAGAGACGGCGCGGCGCGTGCAGAAGGCCATCGAGCAGTTGAAGTACCGGCCCAATGAACTGGCGCGTGTGTTTCGCAGCCAGAAGAGCCAGACCATCGGCCTGATTATTCCCTACCTATATGATCCATTCTTTGCCAACTGCGCGCATGCTGTGACGACGGTCGCCAAAGAGCACGGCTATTCGGTCATCATTACAACGACGGACGAGAATCCCGACACCGAGTATCTGCAGGCGGAGCAAATGCTGCAGCGGCATGTGGACGGGCTGGTGGTGATACCCGCGCACCGGCTTGAATCGCGGCTCACGCGCGTGATGTTCGGGCGCACCCCGGTGGTGGCGTTTGACCGGCCTGTGAGCGACCCCGCAATCGACGTGGTGCTGGTGCAGAACACCGCCGGCTCGCGCCGCGCAACCGAGCACCTTATCGAGCACGGCCACAAGCGCATCGCCTTCATGGGGCTGAGCCGTCGGCTGTTTACCATCAACGCGCGGTTTCTCGGCTATCGGCGCGCCATGCAGGATGCGGGCCTGGAGGAGGATTCGTTCTTCGGGTGCGACTCGCAGGACGATACGCTGAGCACGCTGCAAAGCAAGCTGCAGGGGCCGAATGCGCCGACGGCTTTCTTCACTTCGAACACGCTCGCTACGCGCTATGTGCTGGCTTCGTTGCTCACGCTCGGAGTGAAGATGCCGCAGGACCTTGCGCTGGTTGGGTTCGACGATTTCGACCTTGCCGATCTGACCTCGCCGCCGCTCACGGTGGTTCGCCAGCCAGCGCTCGAGATGGGCCGGGTTGCGGCGAGCCTGCTGTTCGAGCGCATCGCGCGCGGCGAGCTGCCGCAGACGGGACACCGGATTGTGCTGCCGGTGGAGATTGTGCTGAGACGATCGTGCGGGTGCAAGCACCGCACTCCGCTTGTGATTCATTAGGAACTTACCGGCAACGAGCTGCTGGCGTTAGTGGTCTCCCACCCTTTCCGCGAAAAACTCGGAAAGGATGGGGCACGGATCCTTGGTTGTTGGGGCGTGGATTTATTGCGTTTCCTTGGTGCTTGATGCCAGGTTCCAGCCTCGCAGACCAATGGCTGGCTTGCCGGCGCCGGCGGGGAACTCGACCGTGATGGTGCGCTCCTCGCCTGGCAGCATCGAGACATAATTCTCGCTGTAGTAGGCGGGAAGAATGCGCTCGCCGGTTGCGGCGTCCTTGAGTGTTAGCTTGATCATGAGCGCGGGAACGGTTCCGGCGTTCTTGATTCTAATTGTCGCTTTGCGCTCGTTGCCTGCAGCGGCGACGGTGACGCCGGCATCGATGTTGGCGGTCGAAAGGTCGTTCAGCTCGCGCAGGCTCGCTTCTTCTTTGCTCCACCAATACAAGTTATCGCTCACCTTGTTGCCGGCCGCATCGGCCACATTAAGCGCAACCAGAACTGCGTGGCCGCCGGCGAGTTTGCCGAGGTCCAGCCTGGAGACTGACGTTCGCGCGTTGGCAGCGGCCTGGATCGGATGCGTTTGATCGTCGATGACCTTGCCGTCGAGGCCTACGATGCGGGCTTGGACGTTAAGCGTTTGCGCATCGCCTAGATTGATCAGATCGATTGCGCCGTCGGTCAGGTCGAGCTGCGCGTGTACCGGCTCGCAGGCCTTTTGCGTCCCGTAAAAGCTTGATTGCGTGTCGTAATCCGAGCTGAGAAAGTTCCACTCCATGCTGGGCCAGGCCGGCTGCGTCATCCAGATCATGCGCGCCGAGTTGGGCTGCCACAGGTGCGCCGCGAAACCCTCAAAGATGGCGCGATGGCCCACGTAGTCGAGCATCTGCGCCTTGCGCTCGAAGTCTTCAAGGCTGGTGGCCGCGCCGAATTCGGTTTCGAGATGAGCCATGAAGGGCGCTACGTCGCCATTGCCGCTCTGGTGCCAGTCGTGATAGGCCCAGGTGTCGCTGATGGGCCAGCGGTCGGGTTCGGGGATGAACGACTCCATGGTTTCAAGCGTGGGCACGCTGGGGATGCCGAGCTCGACCGAGAAGCCGCGATTGATGCGGTAGTAGGTCTCCGGCGTCTGCAGTTGGTATGGGCCGGAGTTGCGCAGGTTGACCTGGTTCGAGCTGCCAGTGTAGTAGCGCGTGTGATCGAGCGTGCGGGTGAGCGCGGCGAGCCCTTCATTGATGATGGGTTGCGGAACGCCCTCGTTGCGGCCGCACCACACCACGATGGACGGATGATGGCGGAAGCGCAAGATGGAATCGCGCGCGTTCTTCAGGAACAGTGCGGGGTCTTGCGCTTCAACGTTGTAGTTTTGCGTGGACTCCCAGAAATCGTTCCAGATCATCAGGCCGTATTTGTCGGCGAGCGCATAGAAATTTTCTTCGGAGTCCTGGCCCATCCAATCGCGGATCATGTTGACGTGCGCGTCGCGATGCAGGCGAAAATATGGCTCGAGGTGTTCGATGGAGACGCGCTTGCGGCTGTCGTCCATGCCCCAGTTGCCGCCGCGCGCGGCGATGCGCACGCCGTTGACTTTGATGACAAGATCGGTGCCGGGCCAGCCGCCCTCGACGGGACGGATCGATGGCGAGCCGTCGGCGCCCACCGCAAGCGAGTGCACCCAGGCATGCCGCATCCACTCGGGAAGCTGCTGGCCCGGAGGCAGGAGGTTGGGAGTCTTGTCGTCGATCTGGCGAATGCCTTGATGCGATTCATCGATCAGGGGCAACGCGGCATCGTGGGTGCGGCTGGGAAGCACTTCGACCCGGCGCAGGTGGCCGGTGGAATCGAAAAGGGAAGTCTCATAGCTCAGCTCCCGCATGCCGAAATCGATTCGCTGCGCAGAGCTTATTTTGCCGCCGACGGTGAATGAAACTGTCAGCGCGTGCAGCGCAGGCTCGCCGTATCCATTGGGCCACCAGAGTCTGGGGTTCTGCACTTTGAGCGCCGGATAGTCTTCCGGTTTGAGTTGAACGATTGTTTCGCCGGGATCAAGCTTCACGTGCCTGGTGACTTTCACGCCATCGAAGCTGGCGGTGAGTTCGCCATCCACAGCGTCGCGCGCGGTGTTGGTGAGCGGGGCCTCGATCTCGATATCGGCTTCGCTGCGATCCAGTTTGGGCAGCGTGGTGACAACCTGGAGGTCGCCCACTTCGACCGCGCCTGCCGCGGTGAGCGTCACATCCTGCCACAGGCCGGTGTTGCGGTCGCGAATGCCGGGGATCCAGTCCCAGCCCTCGGCGGCTGAGAATGTGGGGCCGTCGATCACTTCGATGCCGCCGTTTTCACCGGGGCCGGCCTTGATGGATTGCTCATGCGCGATGCCGGGATGCGGCGGCGGGCTTACGCGCACGGCCAGCGCATTTTCGCCGGAGGAAGAGATGAGGGAGGTCACGTCGAACTTGCCGCGCAAGAATGCGCCTGTAATCCCACCGAGATTTTTGCCGTTGAACCATACTTCTGCCGCATAGTTCACACCCTCGAAGGTGAGTGTCAGGCGGCGGCCGCGCGACTCCGGCGGCGCTTTGAACTCGATTCGGTACCAATAGTCCTGGTGGGCCAGGCTCTCGGGGATGGCGAGATTGTTGAGGCCGTAATCGGGGTCGGGATAGATTCCACGATCGATCATGGTGGTGAGCACGGTGCCCGGAACGGTGGCTGCCAGCCAGTCCTTGGCGGCGAAGCCGGGACGCGAGATTTCTTCGCCTGTGGCTTTTACTTGCGGGGCAGCGGCGAGCTTCCATCCACCGCGCAGAAGCCATGGATTCGTTCCCACCAGCTCAGTCCGAAGTTCCGCTGCATGCAATGGCTTGGCGACAGGTTTCTGGACGCCGCCTTTGCCGCGCGGGTAAGTCGATGGATCCTGCGGCGCGCTGTAACCGGCCTGCCCATTGGTTTGTACCTGCCAGTGGCGGGTTGCATCTTCATAGGTTGGCAGCCCGAAGTCGGGCGGAGCGGCGGCGAGGGCTTGCACCTGCTCGGCGGTGAATGCTTCGCGATAAACCTTGAGCGCGGCGATTTTGCCGCCGAAGTGATGGCCATCGGAGACGGCCGCCGGCGACGGATCGGGAGCGATTTCAAGCTGCGGTGCGACATTGCCTAGCGCAACCATGGCGGCGAGAACCTGCTTGCCGTCGGCGTAGACGGTGATTTTGTTTCCGTCACCGACGGCGATGGCGAGATGCCATTCGGCATTGCCGAGGGCACTTTCGGCCGCGATGGGATGATTCGATCCGCGGCCTATCCAAAGGGCGAGGCGATTGTCTGCAACAGCAACGAATCGCGCGTCTTCAGCCGAGGGATCGCCGATGCCTGCGAGCAGAGTTGTGCCGGTGAGCGGCACGGAGGAATGAAACCAGAATGCCAGCGTCCACTTTGCGCCGCCGGTCAGTAGAGGATCGTGTGACTCGGATTGCCTGTTGATTCCGAGGCGATCGAGAAGAGCCGCAGTGCGGCCATCGAGCGGCGACGGCGGAGAAAGCGATTTGGTGAGGCCGGGACCGTCGGGAAGAACGACGGCGTTGTAAGGACCGAACGCCTCAGCCGGCAACGCCTGCGCATTTGCACGCGCCGCGACAAGCATCAACAGTGCGAAGGCCGCGACAACTGTGATCCGCAGAGGAGAGTGGCCGGAGGCGCGGGAACGATCTTGCTTGAATGCGGTCCTGATTGGAAATTGCATGGCGGGGTAATCCTAATTCATTGGTCATCATTCATTCGTCAACGGCAATCTTTCGAAAAAGAAAGTCGTAGACAAGAAATTGGGTTGGAAGGAATTCCGAATCCTTCCAACCCTGGAGAGATGCGCATTGAGTTTGCTTTGAATCGGATCGCGCCGCAATCGATGGCTCTGATCACGGCCGATCCGGGTTGACCGGAGCCGGACTGGTTGGTCCGGCTCCGGAAGGCCGCTTAGAAGGTGAACTTGGCAGCAAACTGCAGGCGGCGCGCGGTGCCCGAGAAGCTTTGAATCACACCGAATGTGCCGTCTTTCACGTTGGCGTCCGGATTGCCCAGGTCCGGGTGGTTGAATGCGTTGAACATTTCCACGCGGCACTGGACGTTGTAGCGGTCGTCGGTCCCGAATCGCGTGTTCTTGGCGAACTGCAGGTCGAGATCCTGGTAGTTGGGGTTGTTCACGTCGCCGATGGTGCGCGGCGAATTGCCGATTTCATAGTTGATCGGCACCTTGTAATCGGCGGGGTTGAACCACAGGTGGTAGGACTTGTTGGTCAGCTTGGGGCTGGTGCCGGACCAATCCGGACGTTGCGAGAAGCCACCGTAGGTCTCGGAGGTAGTGCCATTGTCGGCGCTGGAGAGAACGACCGGCGTGCCAGTGCTCCAGTTCTCGATGCCGCTGATCTGCCATCCGTTGATGATTTTGTCGGCGCCAACGTTGCCGCTATTGAGGTACTGCTTGCCGTGGCCGAAAGGCAACTCGTACACGAAGCTGCCGGCGATTTCGTAGGCGACGTTCTGCGCGCCAATGCCCCATTCCGCCTTGGGATTGTACTGGTCGGCATAGGTGCCGCTGGTCGGCCCGAGGTAGCCTACCGGCGAGGCGCCGTTATCGTACTCGCGCCCGTCAGTAAACGACAGAGTGACGGTCAGACCCTTCGACGTTGCCTTGTCCGCGCGCAGGGTAAAAGCGTTATACCTTGAGTCGGAATCCGGCTTGCGGAAGGAGCTGACGCCCTGGTACTGCGGATAGCGATGCTGAAGCTGAGCAGCGCTTATCGTCGAACCGCCCAACCCGAGTCCAGGGACGTAAAACGGCGTGCCCGGACCGATGAGGTTTTGGAAAGGATTGGGAATCTGCTGCGAGAGCGCGCACTGGGACGTGGAAGCGCCCACTGAGCAGCCGTTCGCAATCAGGGTATTGGTGGTGAGCTGATCAAATGGCAGGCCCGGATCGCCGTTGACCAGGAACAGTCCGCGGTTGCCCAGATATCCCGCTTCAACCTTGACGCCCCACGGCGCAGCGAACTGCACGCTTCCATTCCACTGGATCGAATAAGGGTTTCGGTAGGTGTCGAAGTAGGGAGTGGACAGGCCGGTGCCGATATCGATGCCCTCCACGCAATATGCGGAGGCGAGACAGCTTGCGGTCTTACCTTGCGCGACGGCGTATCCGGTGGGGAACGGGTTCTTGGCCGAGGCCGGCAGCGCGGGATCGGGGCTGTAGAGCGAGGCCACCGGCAGCGAGGTCTGGTTGCTGAAACTGGGCTGGTAGTTGGTTGTCACGTCGAAGCCGTCGTCGCCCGACCCGCCGGAGGTTCCGGAGGCCTGGAGAGCGGAGGGCTGGTAAACGATGCCGGCGCCGGCACGAAGAACCACCTTGGGATTCGCGTTGTAGGCCAGGCCGAAGCGCGGGCCGAAGTCGTTCTTCTGGACGGGGCCCTGGCGGCGGCCGTAGCGCGCGCCTGCGCGGCCGACAATGGTCATCGCGCCGCGGAGACTGCCGCAGGCCGGGCAGGTTTCGCCATTTCTGGTTAGATTGGCGGCCAACCCGTTCCCGTAACCCTGAAGCGGCGACACCGCAGTGGGATCCCAGAAGACCATCTGGTTATTCTGCTCTTCGCGGGGGACTTCGAAATCGTAGCGCAGGCCGAGGTTCAAGGTCAGCTTGGGAGAGACCTTCCAGTCGTCCTGTCCGTAGAAGGCCCAGTACTGGCTGGTGGTGACATACGACGGATCGTCGGTGATGTCGCCGGACTGCGGCAGGCCAAGCAGAAGTGTTGCCAGCGAGAAGCCCGTCGAGCCGTCGTAGGTCTGCGGGTACTGGCGCGTCCAGCTATCGTCGGAGTAGAAGGTGCCGGACGGGTAAGTGTACTGGTAGAAGTTGAGCCGCAACTGGCGGAACTCGCCGCCCACCTTGAAAGTGTGGCCGCCGGCGATTTTCACCAGGCTGCCGTTGACGGCCTGCGCGAGGGGATCTTCCTGCAGGCCTTCATATCCCAGCGGTCCCAAATCGGCGAACGATCCGTTATTGGCTCCGCCGAAATTGAAGTGCGGGAAGATTTCAAGCTGCTTGGACGCCTGCGCGGCATAATTGGAATCGAAGCCCAGCATGCCGGGATTGAATGTTCCTCCCACGGGCACGCGGTTGGAGGTTTGCCTGGAGTAGCCGTAGCGGAATTCGCCCAGCAGTTTGGGTGAGAATGTGACCGTATTGTTGAACGAGCCGCTATAGACGTATCCGTGGCCTGCGCCGCCGTAGCCGCCGTTCGAGGCCGCATTGTTGTAATCGTTGATGGCAGTGCTGGTGTTGCCGTTCATCGAGTAGCGCAGGAAGGCGTGCCACTTGCTGGTGACATCCACGTCCTCGCGGGAATCGAAGTGCCAGTAATGGTTGGGCACGCCTTGCGTGATCTGATAGTTGTTGCCCGAGGTGGTGCCGCCGCCGAAGTTGGGCTTGGGGTAGAAGCCCAACGCCGCCTTGGCGACCGGCGAGATGCGCGATGCCGGAATCATGTTGAATTTGCCGCCGGACTCGAAGGGCTGCCGCACATAGACGCCGGCGCTGTTTTTAGCCACCGTGTCGGGATCGTAGAGCACCGGGGTGCTGGCGCCGAACAGGCTGGTAAAGTCGCCGTTGGCAAAGTCCGCGTAGTCGGTGGGAACCTTGTCGGCCTCATACGAGCCCGCTACCTGAGAAGAATACTCATAATCGAAGAAGAAGAACGCTTTGTTGTGGAGGATGGGCCCGCTCACCGTGCCGCCGGACTGATATTGGTGCTGGTCCGGCTTGGTGTTGGTGTTCTTTTGCCCCGGTGAACCGAAGGGGATCGCATCCGTGGCGCCATTCTGGATGAACTCAAAGTAGCTGCCATGCCAGCCGTTGCCACCGCTCTTGGTGATCAGGCTCTCAGTGCCGCCGGAGAAACGCCCGTACTCGGCCGCCAGCACGCTGGTCTGCACGTTGATCTCCTGTACCGAGTCTTCGACGGGCGTATAGGTGCTGATGTTGTTGCCGATGTTGTTTTCCGGCGTGATGTTGGTCATGCCGTCGATCAACTGCTCGTTGTTGCCGTTGCGGCTGCCGCCTATGTGCGGAGTGGAAGCGTTGCCCACGTTATTGACGCCCGGCACCAGCATCGCGAAATCGAAGGGGTTGCGGCCGTTATCGGGGAGTTCGAGGATAGTGAGGCTCTGCAGGGTTTCGCCGAGGCTCGAGGTGTCGACGTCAAGGCTCTCAGTGGAGGCGTTGACTTCGATGGTCTGGCTGACCGTGCCGACTTCCAGCTTGAAGTTCACCGGACGGGTCTCGGTGACCTGGACCAGGACGTTGTCTTGCTTGGCGATGTGAAAGCCGGTGGCTTCGGCGATGACCGAGTATGTGCCCGGCTCAACGAAGGGAATGATGAAACGGCCGGCCGAGTCGGTGGCCGTTTTTCGCTCCTCATTGGTCGTGGTCCGGACGATGGTGATGGAAGCACCCTGAACCGCTGCGCCAGTCTTGTCGGTCACCAGGCCCTGCACGGTGCCGGTGGGCGTTTGCGCCGTGGCGATGATGCCGAGAAAGGCGATTGCGGTCAGGCAGACGAACCTGCTGATTTGCTTCATGCGGCCTCCTGAGTTGTCGATTGGCACAGATGTAGCTCCCGGGCGCCGGCCTGCCGTCAGGCGGCCAGCTTACCCGCTGTGCCTCTTGAGATCGATATCAGAAGAGACTTCCCTGATACCGATATCATCAACGCAACACCTATACTTCTTTCGTATTACGGCTGTCAAGAATATTTTTTCGCTCTGTCTTCCAGACCTATGGTACAAATGGGAACGCTACCATGATGAGGGTGCCCCGGATGCCATCCGCGTTGCCAGAGCGTGTTCTCGTCTACGATGTCGGCGGCAGCCATGTGTCCGCAGCGGTTTGGCGCGGCGGCGCGTTGGGGCTGGGAGACGTTGTCACCGCCCCCCATCCTGTCGAGGAATCCAGCACTGCGTTTGTCGAGTTCATTCATTCGCTCGGAGTGGAGGCACGGGCAGGCGAGGACTGCGTTGCCGGTGCTGAGCTGGCAGTGCCCGGTCCATTCGACTTCACAGCGGGCGTGAGCCTGATGAGGCACAAGCTGCCGCATCTTTACGGCGTGGACCTGCGCCGCGAGCTGGCGGAACGCTTCGGCTGGCAGGTGGACAGGGTGCGGTTTGTCCACGATGCGGCGGCGTTTCTGCTCGGCGAAATTGGAGCGGGCGCGGCTCGCGGCATTTCCCGGACGGTGGGCATCACGCTGGGAACCGGGATCGGCTCGGCGTTTGCCGTGAACGGCCGGCTGGTGACGGCGGGGCCTGGCGTCGCTCCCGGCGGAGAGATTTGGAACCTGCCCAGTGAGGGTGGGATCCTTGAGGACTTCGTCTCCAGCCGTGCAATCCAGCGAAACTACAGGGAGCGCGCCGGCGTGCTGTCTGACGTTGCAGCAATTGCCGCTGCGGCCGCACACGACCCCGCCGCGGCCAGCGCCTTCGCTGAGTTCGGCCGACACCTGGGCAAAGCGCTGGCCGCCGTGCTGGCCGAATTTGGCCCCGATCTGGTGGTGCTGGGAGGAGGCATCTCGCGATCGGCGAGCCTTTTTCTTCCCGCCGCGGAGCCATTGATGAAGAATCATAAAATTTGCTTGCGAATCTCCGCGCTCCAGGGTCATGCTCCATTGGTAGGGGCGGCGGCGGCCTGGTTCGATGGGTTATCGTTTCCGGCCGACGGCGTGGCCCCGCATGCCGATGCAAACTAGACGCTTGATCGCCGGCTTGTGCCTGACAGGTTTCTGCCTGTGTGGGCGAACGCAGATCCCGGCGTCCTGCCATAGTCCTCAGCAGCTCGAAAACGAGGTTCGCGAGCGGCCGACGGCAAAGAACTGGGCCGCGCTCGGGGGCTGGTTCGGCGAGCGCCATGACTACGCCTGCGCGATTCCGGCTTTCCACGCTGCGCTGCGTGTCGATCCCGATTCAGCGAGCCTTCACTACTACCTCGGGCTCACGCTGCAGTCCGCAGGCCAGCCGAAGGATGCGCTGCCGGAACTTCAGCAATCGATTGAACTGGACCCCAATCAGTTGCAGCCACGCCTGCTGCTTGGTGTGGTTCTGAATCGCCTTGCCCGTGGTGGTGAGGCTGAGGAAGCGTGGGAGGCGGCGCTGCGCGTCGATCCCGACTCGGTGATTGCGCTTGACTGGCTGGCCAAGGCGCGCATTGCCCAAGGCCAGTTTGCCGCCGCCATCGATCTGCTCACCACGGCACCGCGCGACCTCGAGCTCACACTCGACCTGGCGCTCGCGTATTCGCAATCGGGCCAGTTCGACAAGGCCGCGGACACGCTGACCAGCGCCATGGCAAAATCGCCCGGCGACCTTCGCCTGAACGCTGCGCTGGCTTCGGTCTACGTTCAATTGCATCGCACCCAGGAGGCAATCGCCGCGCTGCGCGCCGCTCTCAAGCTCCATCCGCGGGATGCGGAAACCGAATTGACTTATTTGCGCCTGCTGGTTCTCGCCGGCGATGAGGAGACCGCGAAGCCATTGGCGAACAAACTGCTCGCCGCCCAACCGAACAGCTTCGACGCGCTCTACCTCACCGGCATTCTGGAATGCGATGCGCGGGATTTTGCCTCGGCGGCCGAGCATCTGAAGGCTGCCGTTGCCATCGATCCCAACCACTATGACACGCGCTATCATCTCGGTGTCGCGCTGCTGCATCTCGCGCAAACTCGAGCCGCTCTCGATCAGTTGCAAAAGGCCGTCGCTCTCGATCCCTCGAGTGCCGAAGCGCATTTCCAGTTGGCACAGGTGTTGAAGGCGCTGGGACAATCCGATGAGGCGGCCGCGCAGCTCAAAATCTACCGGGAGCGCGTGCAGGCTACCAACGAACTGGCGCTTGGCCAGAACAAGGCCGGCCAGGCCGCGCAGGCGCTTGGCAGCGGCAATGCAGCGCAGGCGGCGGCGCTCTACCGTGAGGCCATTGACGCGCAGCCGCAGGACGCAGCGCTTGAATACAACCTGGCCCTGGCTCTTGACCACATTGGAGATTCGGCTTCGAACAATCTGGACCAGGAACGTGCCGCGCTGGAAAAGGCCATCGAGCTGAAGCCTGGATTTGCGGCTGCGGAGAATCAACTGGGCTACCTGGCCGCGCGCATGGGAGACTCCGCTGCCTCCGAGCAGCACTTCCGCAAAGCGCTCGATGCGGCGCCGCGCTTTGCCGAGGCAGCAAATAACCTGGGCACGCTGCTGGGCCAGGAGGGCCGTGAAACCGAGGCCGAGATGCGATTCCGCTCCGCTGTCTCAGCCAATCCGCGATTCGTTCGCGCATGGGTGAACCTGGCGGCCACTCTTGCAAGCGAGTCCCGCCTTGCCGATGCACGCGCGGCGATCGAGAGCGCGCTTAGAATTGATCCAAAGGATCCCGACGCTCTCCGGTTGAACCAGATGCTGGCGGGCGCGCACACTGGCGCTTCGGCAACCGGGCTAACTCCACGCCAGCCCGGCGACCAAAATCCGCACTAACTAACAATGTCCATTCGTCTCTCCAATCATCCTTTCGATCACTGGTCCCGGCGCCGAATGCTCAAGTGCGGGTCAATGGCGGCCGTGCCCACGCTGGCGCGGGGAATAATGCGCGCCGCGCCGCGGGCTGCGCCATTCTCGCAATTCACAGATGTGGCCGCGCAGGCGGGACTTACGCAACCCATTGTCTACGGCACGCCGGGAAAGGCGACTTACATCGATGAATCGATGGGAGGCGGCTGCGCCTTCTTCGACTACGATAACGACGGATGGATGGATATCTTCATCGCCGGCGGCCGCCGCCTGGATGGAACGCCACCGGGCTCAGGCAATCGACTCTACCGGAACAATCGCGATGGAACGTTCACCGACGTGACGGCCAAGGCCGGACTCGGCGATCCGGGCTGGGCCAACGGCGTGTGCGTGGGTGACTATAACAACGATGGATTTGAAGACTTATTCCTGACTTATTATGGACATAACCGCCTTTATCGCAATAATGGCGACGGAACGTTCGCCGATGTAACTGCAAAGGCAGGCCTGTTACACGAGGGCGATCGCTTTGGAGCCGGCTGCACCTTTGTCGATTACAACAAAGACGGACACCTGGACCTCTTTGTATCCAACTATGTGGAGTTCAATGAAGCAACGGCGCCGAAGCCCAATGTGCAAGTGGCAACCTGCTCCTACCAGGGTGTAGCCGTTTACTGCGGGCCGCGAGGATTGCCCGCACCGGCCCATGCGCTCTATCGCAACAACGGAGACGGCACATTCACCGATGTATCGAAGGCGTCAGGCATCGCATCGGTGAAGACTTCCTATGGGCTTACGGCCGTGGCGTTGGATATCGACGAAGATGGGTGGCCCGACATTCTGGTTGCTGCGGACTCAACGCCAAGCTTGCTTTTCATGAACAACCATGACGGCACCTTTCGCGAGGAGGCACTGCAGCGCGGGCTTGCCGTGAGCGCGGATGGCCAGGAGATGGCAGGGATGGGCATTGCGCCGGGCGACTACGATCTCGACGGCCACATCGATATCTTCAGGACGCATTATCAACTGCAGGCAAGCGGGCTCTATCATGCAACCGGCGAGGGTGAATTCGACGACGTGAGCTTTGCCGCCGGCATTGGCGGGGAACGCCGTTATGTGAGCTGGGGCGCGGGGATGGTGGACCTGGATAACGATGGCTGGCCGGATATCTTCTATGTTACCGGCAATGTTTATCCGGAGTTAGAGCGAGTCTTTGCGAAGTTTCCATCGCGGAGCCAGGCAATCCTCTTCCGCAACCTGGGCAACGGCAAGTTTGTCGAACTCGGCGAGGAAGCCGGGCCTGCGATGGCTGCGCGGCATGTAAGCCGCGGCTGCGCATTCGGGGACTTCGACAACGATGGCGACATGGATATGCTGGTGATGAACCAGAATGAGCCGCCGTCGCTGGTTCGCAATGATGCGCCGGCCGGCAACCATTGGCTCAAGGTGAGGCTTGAGGGAACGAAGAGCAACCGCAGCGCGATCGGTGCGAGGGTGCTGGTGCACTACGGCGGAAAGGTGCAAGCGCAGGAAGTAATGAGCCAGAGCAGTTATCTTTCGGCCAACGACCCGCGATTGCATTTCGGAATGGGCGCGGCAACCACCGCGGATGTTGAGATTTACTGGCCTTCAGGCCTCGCAGATTCGCTCAAATCCGTCCCGGCCAACCAGTTACTCACGCTGCGCGAAGGAAACGGGCCAGTGAAGGAACGGCTGCGCTTTGGCAAAATGCCATCCAAATGAATACCGTCTTGTCTACTCGACGGTGACGCCGCGCAAGCAGCGTTACTCCAGGTCGACGAACTCAGGTAGACATCCGATGATTCGTTCGGAAATTTCATTGCGGATTGTTCAGCCCGGCCGCATCGCTTCGACCTGCGAGTGGCGCCGGTATGAGCGCTAGGTTAGCTGAAGCAGCAATGCCCAGTCGTTCTGGTCTGGAGCTTCAGGTGAAGTCCACGATGGCCCCTCGGCGGGCGGCAGGTCGATTTTCTCTCCAGTCACGGCGCTGAACCAATAGGCGCGATAGTGTCCCGGCTGGAGTTGAACCGTGGCCTTTCCTCCGCGAGGCAGATACACGGCATAAGTTTTTCCGGGATCGGCGACACAATAGTTACTGTTATCCACTAACTCGTCGTGGGGATTTGTCTTCCACCATTCAAAACCTGTAAAGAAGTCGACCATATGGCCATAGCCAAGGAACATGGTCATGGTGTCGTCGCCGCGGCCGTTCATCCAGCCGCCGCCCATGTCGGCTCCGACGTTGGTTCCGCGGCGAACGGTCTCGCCGGCGGTCTGGTAGGCGCCGGCCATGGCGATCTCCCATGCAGTGCGGCGCAGCACATCGGCCGAGTCCGATCCGGGGAGGGCCCAATGAGGATAATGATCCTCGTAGCCATACTCCTCGTTGGTCTGGGGAATGATGCGTCCGGTCTTCTCCTGCAGCTTGCGCGACTCCAACATGAGCTTGTGTTGATTGCGCGACCACTCCTGATAAGACGTAAAGCCGAACCACGAAGAAGCCCGATCCTGATGATCGTTGCTGGCGGCCGGATGGCTGGTTTCAAGGTGCTTATAAGGATCGAGGTCCTGGATCAGCATGCCGGTTTCGTGCGTCCACTTTTCGTCGCGATAACTATCCAGGTCGTCGCCTAAATCCCACGTGACGTTGGAGAATGCCGAGAAACGATTCACCGCATAGCGAATGAATCGCCGTTCATCCTCGCCGCCTGCAGCCGGATGGACCTTGCTGTCGCCCATGTCGAGAACCAGGGAGATGATCATGTCACGATCGCGGGCGAAGCTCAGCATCCTTTCAAACCTTTGCCAGTAGGGCAGATTGAACCGGGTGTAGTCGAAGCCGGGATGAAGAGGATCGTTGGCGTCCTGAGCCGGCCAGGCCGCAACGAGGCATGTCCAGTTTGGCCCGGTCATGACGGGCTCGCCGAAGAATGTGACAGCTTCACGGCCGGCGATGGTGACGCGGAGGCGGTTCACTTTAAGCCGATGAAGACGGTCGAGGCTGAACTGAATCACGTGGTCGTCGCGCCAACCCGCGAGCCAGTATGCAGTTGTTCCATTGAAGAAATAATGCTCGCCGGTTCCTTGCCAGATGAAATGCCAAGGGTAGCTCGGATCCACGCCCAGTACTCCCCGGCGGTGCGCTTCCGTTGCGCTAAATGTGCCGCTCGACGACTTATGGAAGTCTCCCTGCTTATAAGTCACCGAATACTTATAATTGCCTGCGGCCGGCGCCATGAAACGAATGCGAAACGTGCTTCCATCGGCGGAATCGCAGAATCCTTCAACGCTCCAATGATGGGCGCCATCCGCCGTTTCGGCTGTCCCGGTGAGGGCGGCATCTTCGAAGGGATTGCGAGCGTCAGGGGAAGTGACAGACGCGGTAATCTCAGTGTAGTCGTATCTTTCCACCTGCGCGGCAGATTGGGAGAAGCTCACTTCCTTCGGCAGCGCCACTAACTTGGCGGGAAGCAATCCGGCGAGGCAGATAGAAAACAAGAATGCGCTTCGTTTCATGAAGATTCCCTCTTCGACGTAAGTGTGCCGGGCTATGTGTTGCAGCCGGCTGGGCTATGTGGGCGTCAGACAGCGGTTAGCCCGCCGTCGCACATGTAGAAGCCTCCGGTGCAATATGCCGACTCCTCGGAGGCGAGAAAGACCGCAAGGCCCGCGATATCTTCGCCCGTGCCCAGCCGTCCCATGGGCACAGCTTCCCGATATTGCTCTCTGAGCGCCTGATCGCGCAGGATATAGCCATTCATGGGAGTATCCATGGTCCCAGGGACAATCGAATTGACGCGAATTGCGTTCCGCGCATAGGCCGCGGCCATCACCCTAGTGAGTCCCATGACCGCTGCCTTGCTGGTGCTATAGGCAGTCAGCTTTGGCGCGCACCCAACCATGCCGGTGGGAGAGCCGAGGAAAATAATGGAGCCGCCTCCCTGCTTCAACATCGATGGAATGGCATATTTGGCGCACAGAAATGCGCCGCGCAAATTTACTCCCATCACATAGTCCCATGTTTCCATGCTGAGCTCGTGAACAGGGGCGTCATGGTCGTAGAGCAGCACGGCTGCGTTGCTGTAGAGCACGTCGACGCGGCCGTAGCGAGACAGCGTGGCTGCGAAAAGGGCTTCTACGGCCGGCTCCTGGGAGACATCGGTGTTGACGAAGATTGCATCGTGGCCGAGCGACTTCAATTCATCGACGAGCGCGGCCCCGTCAGCCTGGTTGGTGTCGGCCGCGACTACCTTGGCACCCTCGCGCGCGAACCGGGCCGCGACTGAGCGGCCAAGTCCGGCGGCAGCTCCGGTTACAACAATCACTTTTCCAGAAAGTCTCATTCGTCCCGTCCGATGCGTGCGTTGTTCATGCAGCCGGCCTGCAAAGTTCCTGGGCAAGCCAAGCCGGATATTTTCCTCAATGCATTTTAGGACCGCGCATCGCATTCTATGCCGCGTAAACAATGCGAGTCTCTGACGATCAAGCAAATTTTTATTGAAGCATCACGGCTCGTGCAGGTTCGCGCCGAGAGACCACGGCTTTTCAATATTGATTCGTAGGTTTCTTATAGCCAGTGCGATAAAACGTGTAGGAATATGGACAGGTTCCGTTCCGTTGACCGTCTTCCGCAATAAAAGAGGGGAATCGGATGAGGCTGCAGTCGAAGATCGCATTGGTGACCGGGGCCGCATCGGGAATCTCCCGCGCCGTGGCTCTTCGATTTGCCAGCGAGGGTGCGGTCGTGATGGCAGCCGACAACGACGTCCAGGGCGGCATGGGGACGGTAGACCTGATCCGAGCGGACGGCGGCCGAGCGGAGTTCGCGAAGCTCGACGTATCTCAAGCTGAAGACGTGAAGCGAGTCGTCCAAAGCGTGATCGACGGACTGGGCGATCTTCATATTCTTTTCAACGGAGCCGGCATTCTTGCCTACGGAACGGTCGTTGAAACTTCAGAAGAGACTTGGGCCAGGATGATGGCTGTGAACCTCACGGGGACCTATCTGTGCTGCCGGGCCGCGCTGCCCCACATGATTGCGCGCGGTAGAGGTTCGATCATCAACGTGGCGTCAACCACAGGCGCGCATGACGCGTGTGCCCGCGCGGTGGCCTATGTGGCATCGAAGGGCGGCGTGACGCTGCTGACGCGGGGGATGGCGATCGACCATGCGAGGCAGGGAATTCGCGTGAACGCGATTTGCCCAGGACCGACAGATACGCCCATGCTGCGCGGCGCCAAGACGCGGGAAGAACTGGAGGCCTTTGCCCTCTCTTTTCCGATGGGAAGACTGGGCCGGCCCGAGGAGATCGCGGCGGCGGCGGCGTTCCTGGCCTCGGATGATGCGTCGTTCGTGACTGGCGCCATGTTATATGTAGATGGCGGCCAGGCTGCGGAGATTTAGATTGCCGGCGAGGAATCGGAGAAAGCGATGATATGGGCCCGAGATCTGCAGAATCCGGAGGGTCCTGTGGCGCTGCCCGATGGAAGCTGGCTTCTGGTCGAGGGTGGCGCCGAGCGCGGCTGCGTGACGCACTTAAGCGCAGACGGCCAGACACGGAGAACTGTAAGGAAGACGGGGCGGCCCAACGGCCTGGCGGTGGATGCGGATGGCGCGATCTGGGTGGCGGAATCGAGCACTCCGTCACTGCAGCGGCTCACCATGGAGGGAGATTGCCGGGTGGTCGCAACAGAATGCGACGGTGAGCCGTTCCTCTTTCCCAACGACCTTTGCTTTGGGCCCGATGGCGCGCTCTATCTCACGGATTCAGGCGCGTCGGTGCATACTTTCGCGCCCAATAACTGGATTCGTCCCGACTACATGACGATCGATTTCGATGGGCGCGTCTATCGCATCGATCCCAAAAACGGTTCGGTGACTTTGCTCGATCGCGGAATACGATTTACCAACGGGATCGCATTTGGTGCGGACGGCCTGCTGTATGTGAACGAAACAATTACCGGGAATATCTATCGGTACCGGGCGGCAGAAGAGAGCGCACCCGGCCGGCGCGAGTGCTTCGGCAATGTGATTCGCTCAGATGCGCCGCCGGGTTGGAAAGGCCCGGACGGCATGGCCTTCGACGAGCGCGGTCTGCTTTATGTTGCGGTGTTCGGACAGGGCGACGTGACGGTGCTGGGACTTGCCGGCGAGGTGGTCAAGAGAATTCCGACCAATGGGATCATGCCGACGAACATAGCATTTGCGCTTCCAGGCGAGCGCCGCATTCACGTAACCGAATATCAGTACGGGCACATGGAGACGTTTGCGGTGGAAAGCGATGGCCTTCCGCTTTGGGATGGGGGCAGACACGAGGCGGCAATGAAGCCGGGGAGTGGTGCAGCATGCGAATGAAGAAGTTTCTCAATGACCCGAAGCGGGTGGTTCCAGAACTTCTGGAGGGGTTCGCACTGGCCTATCCGGAAAAGGTTCGCCTCTCCGGCACTAACACTGTAGTCCGCGCAAACCCAAAGGCGGCCGGCAAGGTGAGGCTGGTGACCCTGGGTGGCAGCGGGCATGAGCCTGGATTGAGCGGATTCGTCGGCACAGGCATGCTCGATTGCAGTGTGGCCGGGGAGATTTTCTCCGCACCAGGCGCACCCAAGTGCATTGAAGCGCTGCGTGAGGCCTGCGCGGGCGGCAAGAGTGCGCTGCTGGTGGTGCTGAATCATGCCGGCGATGTGCTGTCAGCCAACATCACCATGGAAATGGCGCTTCGCGAGGGCTTGAATGTAAAGATGGTCCTGACCGAAGAGGATATTTCAAATCCGCCGGGCGATCGCCGCGGCCTGGTCGGATGCGTGGCCGTATATAAGGTTGCCGGGGCTGCGGCGGAAAAGGGCGCGCCGCTGGATAAATGCTTCGAGATTGCGGACCGCATGCAGCGAAATATGCGGACTCTTGCCGTTGCCGTTCGCACTGCCACTCATCCTTCGACAGGCAATCCTATCTTCGAACTCGGCGACGACGAGATGGAGATTGGCATGGGCCAGCACGGCGAGGCGGGCACAGGGCGCATGCAATTGAAGACTGCCGACGAGACAGCGGAGATCATGCTGGAGAAGCTGCTCGAAGACCTCGGCGTGACTCCAGGCGAGGAACTCCTGGTGTTGCTCAACGGGGCCGGGGCGACAACGTTGATGGAGCTTTACCTGGTATTCCGCAAGGTGGCAAAGTTGCTGGAGTCGAAAGGAATCAAGCTGGCGCGCAGCATTATCGGCGAGTTCATCACCACTCAGGAGCAAGCGGGATTTCAAATGATGATTGCGCGGATGGATGCGGAGCTACTGGAACTATGGGATGCGTCAGCGGATGCGCCATTCTTCGCCAAACCATGAGGGACCGAATCTCAAAGACGGAACTGAAAAGAATGTTTGCCGGGGCGGCAAAACTGATTCAGGAAAATTGTGATGCTTTGTCGCAGCTTGACTGCATTGGAGGCGATGGAGATCATGGCGCCAAAATGCTTCGCGTGATGGAGAAGCTGGAAGCGGCGATCGATCCGGCGAGCGAGCGGGGCACGGCAAGCCTGCTGAAGGAGGCCGGCTGGACCATAATGGGAGTTGACGGCGGCGCATCGAGCGCGATTCTTGGAACCTTGATTGCAGGCATGGGAGATGTGGAGCTTGGCGAGGAAATCGATTGCGGATGCATCGCGAGGAGTTTCGACGCGGGCTTGCGTGCGGTCGCCACTCGAACGAAGGCGAAGCCTGGAGACAAGACGATGATGGATGCGCTGGTGCCGGCGGTTGAAGCGCTTGGAGCGGCAGCTTCGGCGGGCAAATCGATCGCCTGTGCGATGAGCGACGCTGCCGCAGCGGCGCAGATGGGCGCCGAATCGACAAAGGACCTGGTGGCACGGTATGGTCGAGCAAAGTACCTTGGCGAGAAGACACTCGGACACCCGGACGCGGGAGCCACATCGATCGCGCTGCTGTTTCGTGGCTTTAGCGCAGCGCTTGCACCGGAACAGGAGAACTGAAGATGGCCGATACCGACGGCATGCTTGAGAGAAAAAACTACTACCTCGACCGGCCGCAGGTCTGCTTGCCGTTCGCCCTCAAAGGGAGCAACAACCTGGACTGGGGGATGAAGAACCGCTTGTCGCGGATTTTTTCGCCGGATGACTGCCGGACCGTCATGCTTGCGGTCGATCACGGTTATTTTCAGGGGCCGACAACGGGCCTGGAGCGCATCGACATCACCATCGCTCCGCTGGTGCCCTATGCCGATGCCCTGATGATTACGCGCGGCTCGCTGCGGAGCTCGATTCCGCCGGAGATGACCAAGCCGGTGGTGCTGCGTTCGACCGGCGGCCAAAGCATTTTGAAAGAGCTTTCGAACGAGCGCATCGCCGTGGACATTGAAGACGCGATTCGGCTCAATGCATCGGCACTGGCAGTGCAGGTTTACATCGGCGGAGTGCACGAACATGAGTCGATCGGCAACCTCGTAGAGCTGGTTGACTCCGGCAACCGTCACGGCATTCCGACCATGGCGGTCACGGGCGTTGGCAAGGAGCTTGTCCGGGATGCGAAGTACCTCGGTTTGGCGACGCGCATGTGTGCCGAGCTTGGCGCTCATTTTGTGAAGACATACTTTTGCGAGAAAAACTTTGCGGCGGTGGCCGCCGGTTGCCCGGTCCCTCTGGTGATCGCAGGAGGCAAGAAGCTTCCCGAGTTGGAGGCTTTGCAGATGGCTTATCACGCGATCAATGAGGGCGCGGCGGGCGTGGACATGGGGCGTAACATCTTCCAGTGCGACGCGCCCGCAGCCATGATTCAGGCCGTGCGATCTGTAGTCCATGGCGGCGAAACGCCAAAGAAGGCTTACCAGCTTTATCTGACAATGAAATCCGAGGTCGAGGGCAGCGAGCTATGCACAGCAAAAACACAACTCAGCTAGTTTGCGTTGCGGAGTTCTGGGCTTTTGAAGGCAAGACCGAAGAGCTGATCGCGGCGCTCCATTCACTGATCGAGCCAACGCACAAGGAGCCGGGGTGCATACGGTACGAGCTGAACCAGCGCTCCGACGACGAACGCGGAATAACCTTCATCGAGAAATGGAAAGATCGCGCCGCCTTCGATGAACACTGCGCGATGCCGTATATCGCGGAGTTCTTCAACGATGTCCGGCCTGGGCTGGTCGAACGGTTCGAAGTGAAGCTGTACCAGGAGATTCTTCCGTAGTACGCTTGCCTTCCCTTGGGCTCGAAGAGGGAATTGCCGAGTTCGCAGCAATCGTCGAGGCAGGCAGTAAGGAGCCGGGCCCTTTTTCGATTCTCTGTATCCCTTCTTCATGACAAGAGCACATCCCTCGTTCAAATCGGGTTCAAACTTCGCCTTGCAGCACGGAGTCAACTTTGAAGAAGGACCAGATCACAACGCCGGCGCTGCTGGTTGACCTGGATGCAATGGAGTCGAACCTCCATTGCATGGCTGCGTTCTTCCGCGATCGAGCTTGCAAGCTGCGGCCGCACTTCAAGAACCACAAAACGCCCTTGCTGGCCTTGAAGCAGGTGCGCGCCGGCGCTATCGGCATGACCTGCGCGACGGTGCGCGAGGCAGAGATTCTGGTCAGCCATGGGATTGGAAGTATCCTGATCGCCAACGAGATCGCCGGAGACACAAAAGCGGAGTGGCTTGCGGATCTCTCCAGGCATGCCTCGATGATTGTCGCCGTGGACAACCGCGGCGCCGCAGCGGACCTGGCCCGGGCGCAACGGGACCGGAAGACTCAGATTGAAGTGGTGATCGACATTGATATCGGACTGAACCGGTGCGGAACCCAGGCCGGCGAACCGGCGCTCGATCTTGCCCGGTTTGCTCTGAGCGAGGGACTGAAGGTCCGCGGCATTATGGGTTATGACGGCCACCTTCAGGGCGTGGCAAAGAGTCCAGAGCGCGATGAGCTGATCCGCCAGGGAAGCAAGGCTCTGGTCGATTCCGCCGCGCTCTTCGAGCGCGCGGGAATTCCAGTCTCGATCGTTTCAACTGGGGGAACCGGTACGCACGCCATATCGGGCGACTATCCGGGAATCACTGAAATCCAGGCCGGGTCCTATCTGCTGATGGACACGATCTATGTCAATCGGGGCGCGCCGTTTCAGCGTTCATTAACGGTTCTCGCGACCGTCATCAGCGTCAAGGAATCAGGGCACGCCGTTCTCGACTGCGGAGTAAAGGCGATCAGCGGAGAACGAGGGCTGCCTACCTTGAAGGACGCGCCCGGAGCGCAATTGACCGCGCTTCATGCCGAACACGCGCTCATCAAACCCGAACCGGATTCGCGCGTCAAGCTCGAGGTCGGTGAGAAGGTCGAACTGTGGGCTAATTACAGTGACGCAACCGTGAATCTCCATTCCCACTTCTACGGAGTTCGCAATGGCCAGGTTGAAGAAGTCTACCGAATCGAGCACTGATCTCCCCAAAGGCGATGTCTCGAAAGCCGAGCGGCTCTCGCACAAGTCTCTGGACCTTGCTCAGCCGATCCATCTTCCCAAGCGATCCTGCAAGGATCAGTTCAGCCTTGTGGAGCCGCAGATCAACGCCGAAGGCGTGCATGTGTGGCCCTTCGATCCGTCCTGTCCGGTCGACGTGCTCTTTCTCAACGTAGACGATCGTCACCGCGTGCGCATGAACCGTCACGGCTACTTCGAGGTGCTCTATCTGTGCTCCGGTTCGGCGAACTGCCACATTCAGGACCGGCTGATGCCGCTCAATGAAGGCGATCTGGCCATCATCGGCAGCACGCTCTATCACCGCATCGAGTGCCAGTCTTCATCCCCGCTGACCATTGCGGCCATGTTCTTTGAGCCGGACATGATTCGCTGCGACGGCGCCAGCGACAGCGCGGAATATCTGACCCCGTTTCTGCTCCAGGATGCGGACTTCCCGCATATTGTGCCGGCTGAGACCGGGGTGCCGCGCCAGGTGCTGGATATGATGCTGCGCATCCGCTCGGAATTGCCCGCATCTACACCGCGCTCCCGGCTTGCGCTCAAGACCTATATGAAGATGCTTCTCATCCTGCTTGTGAACCAGTACGCTCCCTACGCAGGCACAGTGGAGATATTTCAGCGCCAGCAGCACGCTCTCGACCGGCTGCGTCCTCTGTTTCGTTATCTCGGAGACAACTGCGGAGACGCGATTCAGGTGGGGCATGCCGCGCGGATTTGCGGCATGAGCGAGTCGCATTTCATGAGCGTGTTCAAGCGCGTCACCGGCCTCTCGTTCGTAACTTATTTCAACCATTACCGCATCGAGCGGGCGCAGGCGCTGCTGGCCAATACGGATGAGTCGATGGCAAGCATCAGTCAGCAGGTCGGGTTTTGCGATCAAAGCTATTTTGGAATGATCTTTCGCAGAATTGTGGGCATGACTCCCGTAACATACCGCCGCCGCATTCGAACCAAGAACATGACCGAACATGCGCAGATGGACCACATGCCTCCGCTTGGTGTGAGCTGCCTTTCGGCGCCCGCGCTGTCCCTTCGCGATGCTTCCGCTGCGGCCGGACTTCATCTCGCTGGAACAAATGCAAACTCCGCTTTGAAAAAGCTCGGGACTTACGATGCGCCGGCGGGCCAGACGAGAAAGTCGAACTGGCGATAAGGAACCGTGAGTCCGCAGCGGCTGTTGGCCTGCTCGATCGAAGGGTCGCCGGGCGATAGCCGACTCGGGCGGAACGCTCAGCCGCCGCTGCAATTCGTGAAAGCGCCCCGGCTTTCTGACCTGCCGAGCGGCGCTCGCTGCGGAATGCATTTTTCGGATTGGTTTAGACAGAGTCCGAAACGCTCCAGTGGCTTTTTCTTTCCGGAAGGGCTCACCTTTCACCACTCTTGGCGCGTCCGCATCGATCTGGAAATGCTCGAAAGCAATCGCCCTCAATTCGCGAACCTACTTGCGCCAATCGGCTCCGCCAAGACGTTGTAGTCCTTCACCCGCAGCCATCCCACGCTCTTCCTCGTAGATTTTCAAGAAAGAATTGCGGAAATCCACTATACCGCCGAGGAGGCGGAATTGGACGATAGGGAACACTCCGCGGCTGGATCCATGCTCGGGAACCGGCGTCTGTTCTTATCTTAGGGTTAGTACCGCTCGACAACGTTCAACTGTATGTCGCGCCGGGCTAAGCTTCGCCTGTCGGCCTAGGTTGCGACCTTTCATCAGGGTTACAGGCGGCTTTGGAGTTGAGGCGTGACTGACAAACTCGGTGTTCTCTGTTCGCGCACCCGTGCCGGCGTGAAAGTGGCGTTCCTACCGATTTTCCTGGCCTTCATTGGCCTGCTGCTCCCGTGCGTCGCCCTCCACGGTCAGGTACAGACCGGAATCAGCGGAACGGTCGCAGATTCGTCCGGAGCAGTCATCCCCGGAGCCAAAGTCACGATCACGAACACATCGACGGGAGTGGTTTCGGCCACGACAACCACTTCGATCGGCACTTTTACGGTGGTCGGCTTGCAGCCCGGCACCTATTCCGTCGCCGCGGACTCGTCCGGTTTCATGAACTCGGTGGGCCAAGTCATGGTGGAGGTTGCGAGAATCTCGACGATCAACATCTCCCTGCAACCGGGCTCAACCAGTCAGACCGTGAACGTGAAGGAAACTGCAATCACCCTGGACACGACGTCCCCGGTCGTCGGAACGACCCTGGAACCCGAGCTTGTGAAAGACGCGCCCATCGAGATCAGTGGGCTGGCGCGGCAGATCGATTCCTTCAGCTATCTTGCTCCCGGCGTGCAGGGATCCGCCACGTATCACAACATTAACGGCGGCGATACCTTCGAGAACGAAGTCCAGTTCAACGGAGTGCCGGTTGCATTCGTGCAGTATCAAGGCAACCAGAGCAACCTTAATCCGCCCTATGAAGCGGTGAACGAGTTCCGCGTGAGCGGTTCCACGTTCGACGCTCAATATGGACCTGGACAGGGCGCGGTCACGTTCAATATGGCCTCCGGCACCAACGACCTGCATGGGGACGCCTTTGAAATCATTCGCAACCAGTTGTTTGATTCCGATGGATTTTTCCCCGTTCGTTTCTCGCCAAGCGGAAAACCTGAGCCGCCCGTCAACCAGGAAAACAACTACGGATTCACGGTGGGCGGTCCGGTCATTCTTCCGCATCTTTACAAAGGCAGGAATCGAACGTTCTTCCATTTCAGCGCCGACTGGTTCCGGCAGAACCAGGCCCAGAACAGCATCGGCACAGTGCCGACCGCTGCCGAGAAGAGCGGCGACTTTTCTCACTTTATGGGCGTAGATTCAGCCGGCAACCAGATCGTCGTCCCGATCTATGATCCGACCACCGGCATGCCGTTTCCGAACAACAAGATCCCGTCCAACCGCATCAGCGCACTCGCCACTTCCCTTTTGTCCGACATCCCCAATCCGGATCCGGGTGTCGGGGTCAACAACGGACAGGTAAGCAACAAGCTACCCACCATTCCCTCGGTCCCCATCCGGCAGACCCTCTGGGCCTACACGCTGGACGAGACCCTTACCACCTCGCAAAGTATCCATTTCAGCCAGTGGCGTGATGTGTTGAACTCGCCAACCTTCAGCTTTGCGCCGATTGTGCCGATTTCGAATCCGTTGCAGAGCGAGGCGACAAACCAGAACCTCGGCTCAGGGTTCTTGCTCAATTATGTGAAGACCATTAACCCGAATCTCGTACTGACGGCCGGCGCGGACTGGATCGGCAACAATATTTCCCAGTTCAACGGCAACACGCAAGTGAACTTCGCCGGCGTGCAAGGCGGAGATACCCTGCCCCTGATCACCTTTGACGGGCAGAGCGCGTCCACCGGATGGGGCGTGGCCGGAGGCGAGTTCCTGGAATGCTGTGAAGGCGGACTGACGCTGACCAACAACCGCCTGTTGGGCATAGTGGGAGTGACCAATATGCTGTGGACCAAAGGACGGCATACCACCAACTTCGGATTCCAGGTGCGGCACGACTTCCAGGACATAGTCGACTGCGTCTTCTGTAGCGGTACCTTTAACTTCACCCAGAGAACCACGTCGACGCCTGACTCGAGCGACCAGAACTTTGGCTACTACGGCAGCTCTTTTGCTAGTTTCCTGCTCGGCGAGGTTGACGCCACCGAGCGCATCTTCGCAGGCGAGGACAAATTGCGAAACAAGGCTTTTGCCGGTTATGCGCAAGATAGCTTCAAGGTGAGCAAGCGTCTGACGGTAAGTGCCGGAATCCGGTGGGACGTGTTCGTGCCCTTCACCGAAAATCATAACAACATCGTCTATCTGGATCGCACAGAACCCAACCCCGGTGCGGGTGGCCTTCTAGGTGCCGCAACCAAGTTTGGAGACTGTCCCGGGTGCTCCGGAATCACCCGTGCAGCCATTCACTGGAAGAACTTTCAGCCGCGGCTGGGCGTCTCCTACCAGATTTCTCCCAAGACCGTGCTGCAGGCAGGAGGCTATATAACCTACCTGAATGGCGGCGCTTATGAGTTCGGAACAGCTTTCACAGCGTCCTTCATGTCCTCGCAGTTGCAGGGATCATTCCTGCGATCGTCAACCGGCAGCAGCACTCCCGGCTACGGAAGTTGGGACGCCCAGACACTTCCGGCCCCGGCGCCCACGCCGTTCAGTCCTACGGTTGCGAACGGCGGCGAAATCTTCGACTTCCCGGCCGTTCATCGCAATGCTGCCACGGACCTGGATAACACCACTACGGTAGGCACCTCTCCTTACGACCAGGCGTGGAACGCAGGGGTGCAGCGCGAGCTGCCGTGGGGAACATTTGTCACAGTGTCCTATGTGGGTAACCGCGCCATTCACCTGCCCACCACGCTCGAACTTTCCAATCAGCCGAATCCCAGCGTCCTTCAGTATGGATCACTGCTTGGCGACAATATTCTCGATCCCGCCGTTGTGGCCGCCGGTTTCAAGCCGCCTTATCCCGGGTACGTTGCGCAATACGGTGCTGCCGCGACCCTGGAGCAAGCGCTGACCCCCTATCCGCAGTTGGGCGCCTATTTCCCAGCTTACGAGATGGACGGCACGTCGTTTTACAACGCGCTGCAGGCGCAAGGCGAGAAGCGCTTCTCGAACGGGGTGAGCTATCTTGCGGACATTACTCTTGCGAGAAATACTGCCAACACCGCGGTTGCCTCCACACCCGACACTTTCAACGGGATGAACGCGTACAACCCGCGCCCGGAGTATGCACGGTCGCCTCTCGATCAGGTGTATAACTTCAAGCTCGTGGGAACTTATGCTCTTCCTTTCGGGCATGGCAAGAGGTATCTCAATTCGACAAATACCTTCATCTCGGAACTGGTGGCCGGATGGCAAATCAGCGGCATTCTGGAATACGAGGGCGGCAATCCCTTCGGAGCCCAAAACAGCTTCAACCCCGTGCTGGTGAACGGCTTCGACCGTCCCAACATCGTACCCAGCGTCCATCTCAAGACTTTCAGCTATAGCCGCTCCAAAGCGTTCTTCACCGGGAAGACTCCAACGCAGCCGGTGCAGTTCCCTACCAATGCATTTCAGAACACGGGCCCGTGGGCACTGGGCACTGCGGTGCGCTCCTATCCGGCTCTGCGGACTCCGCCGCTGCGCCTCGAAAGCTTCAACGCCATCAAGAGCTTCCGCATTGGCGATCATGTGCAGGCGAGTCTGCGGATCGACTATTTCAACGCCTTTAACCGGACTCAACTCCAGTCTCCGGATAACAATTCGCTCGATTCGACCTTCGGACAGATCACCAACCTTAGCTCGCAGATCAGCAATCGGCAGGGCCAGGCGACCTTCAGGGTGGAATTCTGACATGGTCATGAATTCACAACCGATCAAAGGCGATTAAGAACAACATGAAGCTTGAGATTTGCCGTAGCCTTCGGATTCACGCACTGCTGCTGGTTCTGATTTTGCCCGTAGCTTGCAAGAACGACGCCACAACTGTCGCACCGCCTGCCCCGAAGGCCGCGGCGGCGGCGGCTTATCCCCTGAAGGTCAGCGCCAATGGGAGATATCTCGTTGACGAGAACAATGTGCCGTTTCTGATTGTCGGCGATACTCCGCAGGGATTGATGGGAAGGTTGAGCGAGGCCGACGCCGAGTTATACTTCGCCGACCGCGAAGCCCACGGGTTCAATGCGGCGGGTTGGATCGATGTGGCGTGCGCAGGCAACGACTATAAGACGAACACTTATGCGACCACTCCGGACGGAATCCGTCCCTTCACCGGGTTCGTCACCGGAGGGACGGACTACACGCACTACGATCTGAGCAAGCCCAACGAAGCGTACTTCACTCGCCTCGACCATATCGTTCAGATCGCGGCGAATCATCACCAGGCAACATTTCTCGACCCAGTGGAAACGATTGGCTGGCTCTCGGTTCTGCGCAACAACGGCTTGAAGGTGGCCTACGCGTATGGACAGTACCTGGGCAATCGCTATAAGCGCTTTACCAATGTGATGTGGCTGAATGGCAACGACTTCGATAACTGGACAATTCCGTCAGACGACGAACTTGTGCAGGCTGTCTCCAAGGGAATCCGGTCCGTGGTTCCCTGGCAGCTTCAGACGGTCGAGCTTCATGTCCGCACCAGCTCTTCATTCGACGACCCGCGCTGGATCCCGCTCAGCGATCTGAACAGCACCTACACTTACTCCCCCACTTACATTCAGGTGCTGCATAGTTACAATCAGAAGCCGATCCGTCCGGCATACCTGGTTGAAGCTCACTACGATTGGGAAAATGTGGGAACGCCGCCCGACTTTGGGACACCGAATGTGTTGCGGCGCGAAGACTACTGGACCATGTTGAGCGGCGGCGTGGGGCAGTTTTACGGCAACAAGTACACCTGGTCGTTCGCGGACGGATGGCAGACCCACATCGACACTCCCGGTGTGGATCAGCTGAAGATCTGGAAGGGTTTTTTTTCCTCGCTACCGTGGCAGGACCTGGTTCCAGACCAGGATCATTCAGTCTTGACCGCCGGATTTGGAACCTATGGAGACGTCGACACCCGCGTGAGCGAAAGCGATTACGCTACTGCGGCAAAGGTTCCCGACGGCAGCTTCGTCGTAACCTATATGCCGACTGTTCGAGCGGTAACTATCAATATGGCGGCATTGAAGGGCTCCGCGCGGGCGAGATGGTTCGATCCATCCAGCGGCACTTATCAAGGCATCTCCGGAAGCCCGTTTGCGAATAGCGGTAGCCACGAGTTCACCCCGCCGGGGAAGAACCACGACGGTGATGGAGACTGGGTGCTGTTGCTTGACTCCCAATAGCTTGGTGCGAAAGCTGGCGCGTCGGCATCTTCACAGAACAATTCGAAACTGTGCGGCGGCCGCGGCATTACCGCCCAGGTAGCGGCCATCGTTCATTCAGGCCTGACCAGAATCTTCACATGCTGGTCTTTCTCGTTGAGCAGTCCGTGGTAGCCCTTTCCGACTAGATCATCCAACGCGATCCGATCCGTGATGAGGACATCTCCGCGAAAGCGCGGGTCGGTCATGATTTGAATTGTTTCCTCATACATGCCGTAGCCGCTCATGCTGCCCGAGACGATCTTTTCGCGGAAGACAATGTCGGTCAGGTCGAGGGCGGCCGGCTTTTCGAAGACACCCATGATCACGAGCCTGCCCCGCGTGCGCGTGAGCCGACCTGCCATCAGGATGGTAGCGGGCAGCCCCGCACACTCGATCACCACATCGAAGCCTTCGCCATTGGTTAGATCCATTGCGCGCTTCTCGGGATCTTCGCGGCTGGGGTCGATGACCGCGTCGGCTCCACAAAGGCGCGCGGCTTCAATGCGCCTTTCGGCCACCTCGATTGCCACCACGCGCTTTGCGCCGCGAATGCGGGCCGCCATCAGCGCCATCAGGCCGATGGGGCCGGCGCCAATGATGGCGACATTGTCCTGCGCGCTCGCTCCGCTCTGCGCCACCGCTCGCACCGCCGCCGAGAACGGCTCAACGAGCGCGCCGATTTCGTCGCCGATCGAATCGGTCAGATGAAAGCACTGATAGGCATTCAGGTTCAGCCGCTCCGAAAGAGCTCCACCGGTCCATGATGTTCCAAGGAACGCCACCCGGTCGCATTGGGCCATGGAAGCGCTGCGGCACCAGCGGCACGCCTGGCAGCCGACGATGGGGCAGGCCACGACGCGATCGCCGACCGAGAAATTCTGCACACCCTCGCCGACCGCGATCACTTCGCCCGACATTTCGTGGCCTATGATGACTGGCGCCTGCACGCCTGTCAATGAGTGCGGCCGTTCCAGCGGAATATAAAGCGGACCGCCGGTATACTCGTGCAGGTCGGTTCCGCAGATTCCACACCACGCCACTTTTACCTGCACCTGGCCAGGTGGTGGCTCAGGAGGTTCAGCCACTCTCTCAATGCGCACATCGCGCTGCCCGTGCCAAACCGCAGCTTTCATGTCGACACCTTCTTTCAGCTCAACTCAATAGACGCTCCGGATTGGTCTGCATCATGGTCCGGATGTCGTCGGCGGAAAAGCCGCTGCTGCGCAGTCTTTCAGCGTAGAGGCGAAGGCCCTCGGCCGGCGGCGGCGTCTCCGGTTGACCGAGATCTGTCGAGAGAATCGTACGCTCCACTCCGGTGGCGGATATCGCCTGCTCGATGGTCTCGAATGGCACGTTTCCGCACAGGTGCGTAGTCGAAACGAAGCATCGCTCGAAGCTGACATTGCTATACCGCGCAAGCTTTTTCTGCGCTTCCTCAGAATGATATGTGGGTCCCCATTCAGGATGCGTGATGAGAATCTTCGGCATACCCAGCCGTTGCGACGCTTCGACCAGTACCGATGTCTCTTCCGGGCTCAAATGGCCTGTTCCAAGAATGCAACCTGCAGCGCCTATTGCGCGAACGATCTCCTCAACTTCGGGTAACACACGTCCCTCATTGTCGAGAATGCCGATTCCGCCGGCTTCGTTGTGATAGAGCCGGTGATTGCGTGCCGATCGCGTGGGCATCCAGATCTGCCGCGCCCCGAGTTTGAGCGCCAACCGGACCGCGGCGACATTGAGCCCGCCTACCGTCTCGTTCAGCACCAGGCCGCCATAGACTCGAATGCCCGGAACACACCGCGAAACCAGCCATGCGCGTTCCACGGTGGAGTTCTGGTGCGACTTGATCAGCACAGCGCCCATTCCCGCTTCCTTGGCAGCACGCGCCAGTTCAAGGTCGTCATATCGGCGGCGGTCGACATCCGGCGCGCTGTGGACATGCAAATCCACGGCTCCTTCAAGATAATCGGGTAAATAGTTCAAGCGTTTACACCCCTAAGTTTCCGTAAGTTTCTGGATAACTTCATCGTTCGCCGATCTATTACTCGTAGATGGATGGATTGGGTAGCCTGAGCGGCCGGCGATACCAGTTTGTGCGTGCGCCCACCACAAGCACACCAGCGGCAAGCCATATGCTGCCCGCGATCTTTGCTGGACTGGCCAACCCCAGCCAAATGACACCACAGAACAGAAAACCGAGGATCGGCAGAATCATGTCGAGCACAAGATTCCGCTTGTGTCCGGGCCGGCGCCTTACCCAGAACTGCCAAAATACTGCTGCATTTACGCCCATAAAGCCCAGGAACGCGCCAAAGTTCAGAATCTCCGCCGTCAGTTCATAGCTGAGAAACTGCGCTCCAACAAACGCCAGGATGCCGAGCAGAATTACGTTGACGTCTGGAGTTTTGTGAACCGGGTGAAGCCGCGCAAACACTCTTGAAGGGAGAACATTCTCGCGGCCCATGCCAAAAAGCAATCTGGCAGCGCCAACCTGCGAAGTCAATCCTGCCCCGATATTGGCGACCACCAATAGCATGGCTGTAGCCTGCAAAAGCAGTGGCCCACCAACCCGGCCAGTAACATCGATAAAGGCGGTGTCCATGTTGGGGAACGATGTGTAATCCGGCCAGACCAGTTGACCCAAGTACACCAGTAACCCGCCAAACAGCCCGGTGAACAGGCAAACTCCAACAGCGGCGAGCAATACATTTTTGCGAGGATTCTTCACCTCTTCCGCAAGAGTGGTCACCGCATCGAACCCGAGATAGGTGAGCGCCGCAAATGATGTTGCACCCGCGATGCGGCGGACGCTGAAGGTTGCCGGATTGTAGAAGGGCGTGATCGAAAACAATCCCGCTGCGCCGTTCCGCATCCAGAGATAGCGGACGCTTCACCCGGTTCACAAAACTCCAGACGTCAACGTAATTCTGCTCGGCATCCTGGCGTTTGTTGGAGCGCAAGTTCAGCAGAGTGATGCCGGCGGCAAAAACCGCGCTGCCCATGATGAATGGGAGCCACGGAAGCGCTCTTTGCAGCGCGAGTGTTCCGTAGATGACGCAGAACAGTGGAATCACAATATAGTCGAGAAGCATGGCCCATCCGGCGGCAAACCCCAGATAGGGATGGATGCCGCGGCCGACGTAAGTATATGCGGAGCCGGCCGAAGGATAGAGAGACGCCATTCTTCCGTAGCTCGCCGCTGTAAGGACCATTGCAACCATCCCCGCCAGAATGGTCAACACCACGTGGCCGCGCGATTGGGCGTCGGCAAGTCCAAACACCGTTGCCGGCGCGCTCGGCGTCACGGCTACAATTCCGTACCAGAACAAGTCGCGGAGGGAAAGGACGCGCTGAAGATGGGGCCCCGTGCTCACATCCGACGATTCGGCGATCGGGTCGCTCATGGGCGCGGTCTCTCTCGTGCGGCTCGCCCGTCGGCGGCCCGGTAACTCTCAGAAATACGGGGGAATCTCCGCTCTTGCGCGTGGCGGTTGTTTCATCGTCCCCCAAACCCTTGGGAGAGCACTATAAGAGAACCATGAAAGTGTGTTGGAATCCCCCATTCGGCGATTCTAATTCGAAAATGCGATTGCCGGCGGGAAACCCTGATAACCTGTACCGCGGGGCTCAAGAGAAACATGAATCAGATTGATTTGAAGAATCGTCATGCCGTCGTCACCGGTGGGGCGCAGGGCATTGGATTGGCAATCGCATCCCGGCTGCTGGCCTCAGGGGCCGCGGTCTCACTGTGGGATCGCGATGCAGAGACGCTGCGCGCAGCCGCGAGCCAGCTGGAAGAGAAGGGCAGTGTATCGGTGGCGGTCGTAGACGTGTCGGATCCGCAGAGCGTGATGGCCGCCGCGGAAGCCACTGCAGCAGAACACGGAAGCATCGATATTCTCGTTGCCAACGCGGGCATCGCCGGCCCCAACCACAAGGTCTGGGAATATCCCATCGATGACTGGAAGCAGGTAATCGACATCAACCTTTCCGGCGTCTTCTACTGTTGCCGGGCGATCGTTCCGTACATGCTGCGGCAGAATTATGGGCGCATTGTCAACGTTGCGTCCATCGCAGGGAAAGAGGGCAATCCCAATGCGTCGGCTTATAGCGCTTCGAAGGCCGGAGTCATCGCGCTGACCAAATCTCTGGGCAAGGAAACGGCAGAGAAAAACATCGCGGTCAACTGCATCACCCCGGCCGCGGCAAAAACCCGCATCTTCGACCAGATTACCAAGGAACACGTCGACTATATGCTTTCCAAAATCCCGCGCGGCCGCTTTCTTCAAATCGACGAGGTTGGAGCTATGGTGGCGTGGCTTGTGTCTGAAGAGAACTCATTCACCACCGGAGCTGTTTTCGATTTGAGCGGCGGGCGGGCGACATACTGATGGATAAATGACTACTCTTAAGCGGGCAGAATCAGACTGCCGTTGCCCCACCATCGCACATATATAGTCCGCCCGTGCAATATGCGGATTCGTCGGAGGCGAGAAATACCGCAAGGCCTTCGATATCGGTGCCTGTCCCCAGCCGGCCCATGGGAACCGCCGAGCGGTATTTTTCTCGCGTGTCATCGTCCGCAAACAAATAACTGTTCATCGGCGTATCCATCGTCCCCGGCACGATCGAGTTCACGCGGATGCCATTGCGCGCATAGGCAGCCGCCATAACTCGCGTGAGGCCGATTACCCCGGCTTTGCTTGCACTATAAGCGGTGAGCTGCGGAGCGCACCCGTAGATCCCGGTGCGTGAACTTACGTTCACAATACTTCCGCCGTCCCGCTTCAACATGCCGGGAATTGCGTGCTTCGCACAAAGAAAAGGCCCGCGCAGGTTAACACCCATCACCTTGTCCCAGGTTTCCACACTGATTTCGTGGGCCGGCAGATCGCGGCCGCTGAGCAAGATTGCCGCGTTGTTGAAGAGCACATCGATGCGGCCGTAGCGAATCATCGCCGCATGGATGAGGCTCTTGACCGAATCTTCATTCGAGATATCCGTGCGGAAAAATGAAGCGTCGAACCCCTGGGAACCAAGTTGTTCGGCGAGCGCTGCTCCACCAAGCTCATTGGTGTCTGCCGCAACAACGCTCGATCCTTCGCGCGCAAACCTGGCCGCAATCGCGGCTCCCAGGCCCGCAGCGGCGCCGGTCACAATGGACACTTTTCCAGAAAGTCGCATCGATTTACGCCCTGTCGTTCTGATTAGTGCCCACTCGAAGACCTGCTCATCGCCGCGTCGGTGAGAATGAGCACCGCATCTCCCGCAAATGGCGGCGTGAATGGCTGTGTGGTCGATCCGGCGGAAACCGGAGGCCCTTTTATCTCGGCTCCTGTCGCCGGGTTGAGCCAAACGACGGCTAACTGTCTCGAGGCCGCCATTGCCGAGAGATTCACAGTGAATTCGCCTCCCCTTGGAGCATAAACGGCATACTCTGCTCCAGCCGGAGCTTCGTGAGCGAGGCAAAAGCCCGTTGAACTGAGAAGATCGCGAGGCGCTATCTCGGCAAGATCTAATTTCCGCGCGACCTTCAAAATGTATCCCAGGTTGTCCCGGACATTTTCCCAGCGTTTATCCGGCGCCGTACAAATTCCCCTGGCGGGCGCAACGCAGTGATTGCGATCTTCCCGGGGATAATCGACCACGTAGGGGTCCATGAACAGCACCTGGTTTCCAGAGGCAAAGTTCTCCCACGCCCAGCTACGGTTTGCTTGAGGCGAATCGTTCCACATCCCAAAGTAAGAGTGATCGCT
>Ga0206796_1011_pt1 | contig 37199 bp, 41 predicted proteins | sample Alteio_BWOrgCont_68_FD_152895 | JGI IMG/M metagenome (GOLD analysis project Ga0206796, IMG submission 152895) | Enriched cells from forest soil in Barre Woods Harvard Forest LTER site, Petersham, Massachusetts, United States -... | ecosystem: Environmental > Terrestrial > Soil > Temperate forest >...
CTTTGGTATCTCAATTGCCCAAACCAGCCAGTCCGCTCCCAGCAAACCTCGCTCATTCGGCTAGACACCCAGGCCGGCTTTTTGTGCAAAAGTCTTTGCAGTTTCAAAGCGGAAGTTTGCGCATCGGCAAGGTCGCTCGTGATTTTGCCAGGGGCAGGCATTGGCACTATGCCAGATAGCGCACATTCCACTTGGCGCCCAAGTCAGACTGATTGGGGCTTTGCATCATCAAGACTCAACAGGTTGATCCCCAGCGAACATTATATTCCAAGGTTATGGTACGCGCGTCATCTTGGTCGGCATTGTCAGATTCCATCAGCTCCAAGATGGCATTAATAAACGCCTCGTGATCAAGAGCAAGCGTCGTGAGATCGTGACTCTCCCAGGCCGCCATGGCGATACCGTCCTGGCCGACAATCGCTAGATCCGTTGGAACTCGCCTTTCCAATATGCGGGTGGCGGCATCGCGCATACCAATCGCCATGACGTCATTTCCGCAAACAACTGCGTCCACCTTAGACCGTCGCAGCAGAATGACTGCTTCTTTGAAGCCCGAGTCGTAAGAGTAATCGCCTTGGCCCTCCGCTTCAAACGTCAGGCCATGTTGGCTCAGAGCTTCGGCGAACCAGGCCTTTCGCTGTTTGTCGATCCAGCTCGACTTTCGCCCGGCGAGGTATGCAAAGTGACGGCGACCATCGCTGACGGCTTTGGCAATGATTTCGGCTGCCGCCTTCGCGCCATTGACGCGAACCTGCGAAACATGGCTATCCCCGACGGGCTCAAATGAAACGATAATTGGCCGCGCGTTGCGAAAAATCTGAAGTGCGTCTTCTACAGAGACCATGTCAGAAAATATCACCGCGTGATCGACTTGGTAGGCAGAGGCCATGCGCATGAGTTGCGATCGGTCTTCATTTCCGGCGCAGCAAAGAATAATCGGCAACAACTCGCGTTCCTGAAGGCGACTAGAGAGCATTTGCAACTGCTCGGCCTCGCAGGGATTTTCGATTGAGTTGACCACCAGTGCCACCAAACGCGAGCGCCGGCTGTTCAAAGAGCGGGCGATCGCATTGGGGTGATAATCATATTGCTCCGCAATGGACAGGATGCGATTGCGCGTTGCCCGATTGATGCGCGCATCGGTGGAAAAAGCCCGCGAAATAGTCGCAGACGAGACGCCGGCGAGCTTGGCAAGTTCCCTTGATGTGATGCGCTTATTCATTTCGGATCCTGTGACGACCTTTTACTCGATGTCGGCGATCCGGATTGATTCGCCATCGCGGGCGGCGGATGCTTTTATCGCATCCCACAGCCGTGCAAAGCGAAGTCCATTCTTGACTGTTGACGGATTTTCCAGGGTGCCAGCGCGCACGCTCAAGAACGTTTTAAGCGGATTGTCAATGGTTTCAGCCTCTTCGCGCTGGCTCGGTCCGCCTTCAGTCGAGATTTCACGCCAACCGCCCCAAGCATCGATCCGCACAATCGCTTTGGTGTAGAAAAAGGTCATATGCGAAGCACAGCCCGGAGGGCCTTCGCCCGCAGCGTTAAATGTAACCAGAGCGCCGTTCTCAAGGCGCGCGGCAACAGCACAAACGATGTCGATCGGCTTGCCCTGGTTGTTCATATAGGCCGACACGCGCTCAAATTCTGAACCTACCAACAAGCACACTGTGTTCATCATGTGCGCACCGGTGTCGAACATGAAGCCGCCCCCAGAGAGCTCTGGCTTCTGCTTCCATAGTCCGGAATATTTGGAGGACCAGCCTTCCCAGATTGTCGCCGAGACACTCACGAGATCCCCGAACTGGCCCGCTACGGCCCGTTCTCGAGTATCATGCACAAGAGGTGAAAGTGCGCCATTGAACGCCACGACCACGAGGTTGTTCGCCCTTTGCTGGGCCTCGATTAAAGCCTTGGCTTCAGCGACCGTGGTAACCATTGGCTTCTCGAGGAACAGGTCCAGCTTAGCATCACTGACTGCAACGGCCTGCTGGCCGTGGAACGTGTGCGGTGTCGAAACATAAACCGCATCGAGGTCATCGCGGCATTGGGCGAGCATTACTCTATAGTCATCAAACTCCCTTGGGGGTGCCTGTCCGGCATCTGCGCAAATTTTCGCCAGCCTGGCACGTGAGGCCCCATTGACGTCAGCCGACGCTACAAATTCGACCTCCGTCATGCGCACCCAACTCTTTGCATAATCAGCGGCTTTTAGGCCGGCGCCAATGACGGCGAGGCGCAGTTTCTTGGACATGCTCCCTCCCTTTATGTACACGGTTACACAAAATTTTTTAAACCTAATGTCAAATTTTTGCAAGCTATTACAATGATTAAGTCAAACGAATCTAAAGTTTGACACTGGCCCTTGATCAAAACGGAAATACGTATACACTTGGTTGCAGCGATCCAAGCGGGCTAAGTGATCGCACGAGGGACACAAGGAGGAAGAGGACATGCTGAAAAGGACACTCCATGCGAGTATCTGTGCAATCAGCTTGGTGGTTGCCATTAGCCCTGCCTATGCCGAGACCATCCGAATTGCCGAGCACAGACAGGCGCGCATCGATGCGTTGAAGACGGTCGTGCCCGATATAGAGAAGAAGTACGGGGTCACGATTGAGATCGTTGAATATCCTGCGCCAGAAAAGGACTACCTGACCAAATTGCTGACCGAATTGGGCGCCGGCAATGCCCCAGATATCTTTACCGCGCCGCGTGGACAGGATGTCTCTGATATGGTTGCCGCCGGCTACCTTGCGCCGATGGGCACCGAGGTAAAGGGCTGGGATGGCTATGGGCAGCTGTTTGACGTTGCCAAGAAACTCGTCACCGAAAAGGATGGTGAAATCCATGTCCTACCTGCAATGCTCAGTGTGCAGGAGATTTACTACCGCAAGGACCTCCTAGAAAAAGCGGGCATTTCTACTGAACAACCGAAGACCTGGAAGGATCTGCTCGACCGCGCGAAGGAGATTAAGCAGAAGACAGGCGCCTACGGACTGCTTTTCCCGGCAGGCATCACCTGGGGCGGCGGCGCATTCGGGGAAGGCTTTCAGTACCTGATTGCAGGCACTTCAACCCCGCAGCTGGCGAACGAAGACGGTACGCTCAATCTGACCAGCCAGGGGGTCAAGGATGCGCTCGGCTTTTATGCAGACCTGATCAACAACGATCTGATGCCAACACAGCCTCTGCTGGGACCGGAGCCCTGGGTGATCCCGAAATACGAAATGTTTCCTGCCGGCAAGCTACTTGTTACAACGTGTGGCTCCTGGTGTTACATTTATGACTGGGGTTCTGAAAGCAAAAATCCGATTCCGGACGTTACCAAGGTGGTCGGGACCTGGACCATGCCAGGCGAAGAAGGCGGCGAGCACGTCATGGTTGATGTGGAAAGCGGCTGGGCCGTCAATGCCCGATCGACTGATCCGGATCTTGCCAAGAAGATCGTACTGGAACTCGGCTCGCTCAAGGCTGACACCGCCTATGCTTCGCGTGTGGGGAACATCCCCGGCCGAAAAGATGCAGCCAACGATCCCGATTTTCAAAAGCTGACAGCGCTTGTGCAAGTGCTTGCTGGTGTCGAAAAGGGCACCTTCCTTAGGTCAGCGGCAGGCTTCTCGGCCGTCTCTGAAGGTGTCGCACGGGCGACCGATGCTCTCGTGCGCAAGCAAACCGATGCGGCAGGTGCTCAAAAGATCCTTGTCGACTACGTGAAGGAAACTCTTGGCGACGAGACGGTCAAGTAACCCGGTTCCATCTTTGAGCCATTGGCTAAGTCGCGGCTCGCTATCGCGTCTTCAGCCTGTAATTTCAAAAGGTGGAGATAGGCGAAATGGCTGGCAAGAACGCCCACGAGAAACGCCTCGGACGCCAGTTGCTCATAATCTTGCTACCTTCGATGGTGCTGTTATTGGCATTTGTCATCTATCCAGCGATTTATTCGGTCTATCTCAGCTTCACCAACGAGGCGCTGACAGGGGTGGGGGCAATGAACCCCCACTTCGTCGGCACTCGGAACTATGAACGGCTGTTCCATGACACGGCGTTCTTGAACTCGCTAATGGTCACCTTCCTGTTTGTGCTGGGCTCCGCGGTCATTGGTCAGTTTGCGCTGGGTCTGGTGTCCGCAATCGCACTCAAGCGGCAGATCCGATTTCGTCAGGTTTTCTCCTCACTGATACTCTTGCCGAATGCGGCTCCGGAAGTTGTCGCAGGCTTCATGTGGATTTCCATGCTGGCGGGCGGTGAACACGCGACGCTCAGTCGGATCGTTCAGTTCTTTGGCATTTCGCCGGCCGATTGGCTGCAGACCTTTCCGCTTTCGATGATCATAATCGTCAATACTTGGCGCGGCATCGCCACTGCTATGATCCTTTTGACGGCCGGTTTGAGTACGATCCCAAATGAGATCTACGAGGCGGCGCGAATGGATGGTGCAAGCCCGTTGCAGATGTTTCGGCGCATCACGCTACCCCTCATGATGCCCACGATCCTGCTTTACATGCTGATCTCGGCCGTTTCCACGATCGCAGTTTTCGGCCTTGTATATGCGCTTACGCGCGGCGGTCCGGGCGGAGCCACCGAGCTCGTGAGTATCTACATTTACAATCAGTCCTTCACGGCGTTCCAACTCGGATATGGGGCGGCCGTTGCTGTTATCGTGCTGCTGATCTCGCTTGCTCTAGGTGTTGGCTACGTTAAAGCCATGAAGGTGGAGATCTAATATGCCAGCCAGTTCTCCAGCTGACAATGCCAACAAAGGGCGGTCAGACCTTCTCGCTTACGCGACACTTTCACTTATCTCTATTTTCTGCTTTGTCCCGTTTTTTTGGGTACTTCTTGCTTCATTCGACGCAAACGCCCAGCTTTTTCTACACTGGCCCGATCAGTGGACCCTTGCGAACTATGTTCGTGTCTTCGCCAAGGAGGACGGCGCGAAGTGGCTTTTTAATTCTCTGTTCGTGGTCGGCTGCGCTACCGTCCTCGTTATGATCCTGGCGGGCCTTGGCGGCTACGCTCTGTCGCGAACCCACTCATGGTGGAAGCTGCCGTTCTTGTATACGATACTTCTCGTCCGGGTGCTGCCGCCAACGGCGCTCGTGGTGCCCCTCTATAAAATCCTGCTGACACTAAACAATGCAGAAGGCGCCGTCCTGCGGCCCCTCTTGGGAAGCTACGCGCGCGCCATCATGCACTGGACAGGGTTCATCGATGGGTATTTCGGCCTGATCCTTGTCCTGGCAACAATGCAACTTCCATTGGCGCTCTGGATCATGAAAACCTTCTTCGACGGGTTGCCGCGCGACTACGAAGAAGCCGCCTTGATGGATGGCGCCACGATGACCCAACGTATTCGCCGCGTGCTAATCCCGCTTGCGTTGCCAGGATTGGCTGCCGCCGGTCTCTTCTCGTTCATGTCAGCGTGGGGGGACTTCCTAATGCCGCTAATCTTCCTTTCATCACCAGAGCTTCAGACATTGCCCCTCGGCCTCTTCCGCGCGTTCTTGCGAGTCAACCAGATCGACTACGGACTGCTGGCAGCTATCGCTTTCATCTATCTCCTGCCAGCCGTGATCGCCTTTGGATTTGCGCGACGCTTTCTGGTTCAAACCTTCGCCGGTGGCGTCAAAGGCTAAGCCATCCCGCTTCGCGACAGAAAAGAGCTTCAACATGATAACTCTCAAGAATGTGCGCAAGTTCTATGGTTCGCTTGAAGTCATCAAAGGCGTCGACATTACTGTTGAGGATGGCGAGTTTGCCGTCTTTGTCGGCCCGTCTGGTTGCGGCAAGTCCACGCTGTTAAGGATGATTGCCGGTCTGGAAGGGATCGACGAGGGCGATCTGATCCTCAACGGGGTGCGCATCAACGACACGCCGCCGGACAAACGCGGCATTGCCATGGTTTTCCAGTCGTATGCGCTATATCCCCACATGACGGTGGCAGAGAACATAGGATTTTCGCTCAGTCTTAAGAAAGTGCCGCAGGCGGAAATTCGCAAACAGGTCGAGGGCGTCGCGCAGACCCTTCAGCTGACAGACTATCTCGATCGCAGGCCGGCGGCCTTATCCGGCGGGCAGCGCCAACGCGTCGCCATTGGTCGCGCCATTATCAAGAAACCCTCACTCATTTTGTTCGACGAGCCCTTGTCCAACCTCGATTCTGCGCTGCGCGTACAGATGCGCGCCGAGCTGCAGCGGTTGCATCGCCAGTTGAAAGCAACTGTTGTCTACGTCACGCATGACCAGGTTGAAGCGATGACGATGGCGGATCGCATCGTGGTTTTAAACAAGGGCGTCGTGGCCCAGCAGGGGCCACCGATGGCGCTTTATCATGAACCCGACAATGAGTTTGTCGCCACTTTCATCGGTTCGCCAAAGATGAATGTAATCCCCGTAGTGGCGACGCGGGAAGGCGCCGGGGGACTTCGCCTGGTGGGCAAAAGTGGCCTTCAGCTTGATCTTAAAGTCCCTGACCCTGGCATGCCCTCAGGCGACATTAAGGTGGGAATTAGACCCGAACACTTCAGGCTCACGTCAGAGCCTCAAGGGGGATTTTCTGACGAAGTCTTAATAGTCGAACGACTTGGCGTGGAGACCTATCTGACCGTCGGCAGGGACGTCCCAGTCGTTGTTCGCGCTGAGGGAGACATTGCTGTCCGGCCGGGCGATCGCGTTTCACTCACGGCCGACCCTTCAGTTTGCCATCTTTTCGATTCCGCCGGTCGGGTGGTCCGATCGGCCCAACCTTTATGAGACTTGAGGAAGTCATGACAATCAGGGTTACAATTTGGAACGAGGGGCGCCATGAGCAACTGGACGAAGAGGTGCAGCGCATCTACCCCGATCGTATCGATGGCGCCATCGCAGTCGGTATCGAACACCCCGACTTCACGATTCGTCGAGCAACCTTGGACGAGCCTGACGAAGGTCTACCGGATTGGGTGCTGAACGAAACGGACGTCTTACTGTGGTGGGGCCATATCGCACACGAGGAGGTGAGTGACCAACTGATTGACCGCGTGCAGCAGCGCGTACTCAAGGGCATGGGGCTCTTAGTGCTGCATTCGGGTCATCACTCCAAACTTTTCCGCCGGCTGATGGGCACGAACGCCAATCTTTCCTGGCGCGAAACGCCCGCCGGCGACCTTGAGCGGGTTTGGGTGGTAAACCCCTCGCATCCGATTGCCGAAGGTCTGCCGCCGTTTTTTGAGGTCCATGCATCGGAGATGTATGGCGAACCATTCGACATCCCCGAGCCGGACGAGCTAGTGTTCATCTCATGGTACTCGGGTGGTGAAGTGTTCCGAAGTGGCTGTACTTTCCAGCGAGGACGAGGGCGGATCTTCTTCTTCAGCCCCGGGCACGAAACCTACCCCATTTATCATGACAAGAACGTACAGAATGTCATTTCTAATGGTATACGTTGGGCACGACAGAAGCACACAGACGGCCGCATCCTGGAAAACTGGCATCGCGCCACGCCGCTTCACCATCGGCCCGACGAAAGAGTTTGAGATGGCCCGCAGCGGGAACCTGGAAGGACGTCCAACGTGGGTGCCTGCAGTCTGCCCGCTGCAAATCTGCCACTGGATCGTCCAATAACCCAGAGAACTCGACGCAGGGCTGCACAATCGGACCCGATTCCTAAAGCGCACTAGATGCTGTAGCTATTTGTTGTCGCATCGTTTTTTGCCGAAAACCGGTGCCCCCTTTCGGCGCGAAGCCCTAGGCGGCGTCGAAAGCGGGTGCCGCGCCGCCGCGTCGGACATAGCCTTCACGACGGCTGGATCGAAGGCGCCGCGTAAGCTCATCCGGGCCATCGCGTCGTTCCACGCGGCCGTTCCGGGGCGGAACTGGGCAGCCTCACGCGTTCGCGCTGTAGATCGCGTCAATTACGCCTGCGGTAACGTCTGCCGTGTGCGCCTTTCCGCCGAGATCCGGCGTATGGAAGCGTGGATTGCCGGTAACACGCTCGATGGCGGTCATGAGGCGATTTGCTGCCGACTTTTCCCCCAGATGATCGAGAAGCATCACCGACGACCAGAAAGTACCCACCGGATTGGCGATCCCCTTGCCCATTATATCGAAGGCTGACCCGTGGATCGGCTCGAACATGGAGGGAAACTCGCGTTCGGGATTCAGGTTCGCCGTCGGCGCGATGCCAAGTGAGCCGGCCAGTGCCGCAGCGAGATCGGAAAGGATATCGGCGTGCAGGTTGGTGGCGACGATAGTGTCAAGGCCTTCGGGTTTCATCACCATACGCGCCGTCATGGCGTCCACCAGCATCTTGTCCCAGGTCACGTCCCTGTATTCTGCGGCGATCTCATTGGCGATTTCATCCCACATGACCATGGCGTGACGCTGCGCGTTCGACTTGGTGACAACCGTGAGCAATTTGCGCGGACGGGATTGGGCAAGGCGGAAGGCGAAGCGCATGATGCGCTCCACGCCCGCGCGGGTGAACATGGCCACGTCGGTGGCGGACTCGATGGCAAGTCCCTGGTGGACGCGCCCTCCGACACCAGCATACTCGCCTTCCGAATTCTCGCGAACGATAACCCAGTCGAGCTCTTTATCCTTCACATTCCGAAGCGGCGATTGGATCCCGGGAAGGATGCGGGTCGGCCTCACATTGGCGTACTGATCGAAGGGCTGGCAGATCGCCAGGCGCAGGCCCCACAGCGTGATGTGATCGGGAATATCGGGGTGGCCCGCGGAGCCGAACAGGATTGCATCGTGATTTCGGATGAGATCGCGACCGTTCTTAGGCATCATCCGACCGTGTTTCTTATAGTATTCGCCGCCCCAGTCGAACTCGTCGACCGCGAAGACAAAACCCCCATCTCGCTTGGCAAGGGCATGCAGGACCTCGACTCCGGCGGAAACGACTTCACCTCCAATGCCGTCGCCGGGAATGGCGGCGATGTTATAGGTCTTCATGGCTGTCTCCCGAGAGTTGTTTGGAAGAGATCAGTGGGATGAAACCCGTGCGGACAATCGGATAAACGAGCCCAGCCGCGGCACACTCGAACCGCCGGGTCTGCATGCAAGCTTGATGCCTCTTGAGGCATTTTTCTATTACTGGATCTCCTCTAGTTCGCGTCCGCGCGTCTCTTTCACAGCCAGAGCAACAAATAACAAAGAGAGAAGGGCCATGGTGCTGTAGATGCCGTAGGCGATGCCCAGGCCAGATGCGGCGAGGGCCGGGAAGGTTTGAGACACTGCGAAATTGGCGAGCCACTGTGCCGCTGCAGCCAATGCAAGCGCATAAGCTCGGATTCGATTGTTGAACATCTCGCCAAGGAGAACCCAAACGACGGGTCCCCAACTCATGCCGAAGAAGACGACATAGAGGTTGGCCGCAATAATCGCAGCCAGGCCTTCGGAATGGCCCAGTAGGGGGACCGAAGCGCCGCCTACCGTCTGGCTCGGCGCGCTACCGAAGACGTAGGCCATGACACCGAGCGAGATTGCCATCCCGGCCGAACCAACGAGAAGCAAGGGCTTGCGGCCAATTCGATCGACCAGGGCAATCGCGACCAGGGTCGTTGCAATGTTTGTCACCGAGGTAATGACGGTAATCTCGAGTGAGTCCGCCTCCGTAAACCCGACTGCTTGCCAAAGAACGGACGAGTAGTAGAAAATGACGTTAATGCCGACGAATTGCTGAAAGGCAGACAAAAGGATGCCGGTCCACACAACCGGCAGTAGTCCAAAAAGCGGCCCCCGCAGATCTGCAATGGACTGTTTGCCTTCGGCACTCATACTTCGGCGAATTTCCGCTACCCTAACTTCTGCGGGCGGTTTGTTGCCGATGAAAGCGCGAATAACCTCAATCGCCTCGGCTACATGCTCCTTTGCAACCAAGTATCTCGGCGATTCGGGAATCGCGAAGGCCATCAAGCCGTAAAGGACAGCGGGAATGGCTTCCAAGATGAACATCCAACGCCACGTAGACAGCCCTAACCACCAAGGCTCGCTAGCGCCGCCAGCTGCACGCGCGAGAACGTAATTGCTCAGCAGGGCAATGAAGATGCCAATGACGATCGCCATTTGTTGCAACGAACCCAACCGCCCTCGAATGCCGGCCGGTGCAACTTCCGCGATGTATGCTGGAGCAATCACACTGGCTGCTCCAACACCGAGGCCACCCAGAAACCGAAATGCTGTAAAGGACCAGATGTCCCATGGCAGTCCTGAGCCGAAAGAACTGATGACGAATATGACGGCTGCCGCCTTCATGACCGCAAGGCGACCATAGCTGTTTGCGAGAGGTCCGGCGAACCAAGCACCCAGTGCGGAGCCTAGAAGAAGGCTGGCAACTGAAAACCCAAGCAGCGCGTCGTTGACGCCAGACCACTTTTGAATGGCCGCAACCGCGCCATTGATGACCGCGGTGTCGAAACCGAAAAGAAATCCTCCCATTGCCGCCGCGCTTGAGACCAGCAGAACCGGACCAGATCTAAAAAGGCTGGCTTGTTGTGAAATTGCGGTTGTATCAATATCGGAATCGGACATGCGTTCTCCAATATCGGCTATTGGGCTTGGGGAGCCCGGAACAAGGCATGTCCCAAATGCCGCGCCGATCTGGTCAGCTATCGCCTCTCTCTTGGCTCAGAACAATAGTCGTTTCCCAAAATGCGCCAAATTAACCCGAGCCTCCGTTCATGATTGCAAGGGCGGGTGCTCACCGCGCACGCACATGGGAGGGACACGCATCCTAGATCGCCCAGGCCAAGCATGGTTCGCTTGCCCTTGAAGGCACTCTATTGGCTTCCGGCTTTCGCGGCATCGCAGGACGCGCGCGCATTGTTGTCCGCGAACATGCCATTTGGATTATTTTTCAAGGACCACACGTGCAACTCATACAACGGCCCGAGACCATAGCGATTGGGTGCACTGTTGAAGGTCAAAAGCCGGCCTTCGAGTGAGGCCGGACCCTTGGAGGTAATATATTCCCCCCCAGCGAGTGCGAGCCTGCCATCTGCCCTAGGTTCGTAGATCACAACTTGAGGCTTAGCGACATTGACGGCATCGTTCTTGAGAGAGGCGGCGTTGACATAATCGATCCCCATCGAACCACCGGTCGGACTGCTGGCGCACGCGATCGGCGAGTGGCCTTCGCCAGTCGCCACCGACCGGCCGCGGAACCGGGCATTGGCTTGGTCCACCTTGGCGATAAGAGTGGTATCTCCGTCCGCCAGGGCGATGGTGGCGGCGAGGGCAAGCACATACGCGGCGGGAAGGTGCGCCAGCAAAGATGGGGCCTTCATGATGATCGTCTTTCGAGCAAAGGCGTACGCGGGCCCGGCCAGCCTATGGGGCCGGGACCAGCATTACGCCTTCATGATTGATGTTGAGCGATGGTTATAGGCCGCGGTGCCCCCTGCGGATCGCTGAGCTATTCGTTGTGGGGACTGCACGGGCCAGGCGGGCCAAAATGAAGACCGCCTTGCCTAGAAACGCGAACTTTGCGGAAACCGATGCATTCCGCAGGCCCGGGGGCTTGCTGGCTGTGTCTAGCAAGCCCCCCGATCAGCGTCAGTTATTCGCCGTAAGCGGGTCGATGATTTGCGGCACTTCGGTGATGCTGGACACCGGGATGCCACTCAGTTCGGCGTGCTTGTGGATCGTGGCTTCATCCTTGGCGAGATAGACGCAGAAGGTTTTCTCCCCGGCGACATAGCTGTGCTGCCACTGAACGTCCGGGCCGAGCTGGTCGATGGCCTGATTTGATGCCCGTGCGGCACCGCAGAGCTCCGTAATCGACATCGAACCGACCCCGGGGATGTCGCGCTCGATGATATATCTTTTCAAAAGTGACATTGATGTTCCTCCGTCTTGCTTGAATGAAGGCCATTGTCCTCCTCGCCCCCGAAAGAACAAGCTAAATGATCTTTATTGAACGAAAGAAAACCTTTATTGAGATGCGATGGCACTGGTAACCCATCTCAGATCCTTGCAGGCGCTGGAGATGGCGGTTCGAAAAGGATCGCTGAACGCCGCGGCGGGCGAGCTGGGGATAACGCCGGCCGCGGTCGGACAGAGGATCAAGATGCTTGAGGACTATCTCGGGCTGGATCTGCTGGTTCGGGGGCGGTCAGGCATTCGGCCAACACGCGCTTTGGAAGCAGCCATCGCCCATCTCAACGCCGCATTCAGGGAAGTGGACACGGCCGTCCAGATTCTGGATTTCCAGCGTGTGCACGAAGTGCATATCGTTGCGGATACGGACTGGGCCGAACTCTGGCTGAAGCCACGCCTGCCTCGCTTCAGGGACATTCATCCCAACATACGCTTCTGCATCAACGGCGTCGGCGATGTTCCGGTTCGGCTCGGTGAGGCCGATTGTGAAGTCTGGTTCGGAGAGCCGCGCGGCACCGGCGCCGAGCTGGTGCTGTTTCGCGATTATCTCGTTCCGATCAGCTCCCCTGAGAATACGACCCGCATCTCAAAACTGCCCAAGGGGGAACGCCTCGAGGGTTTCCCCTTGCTGCATCTGGATTGCTATAACGCGGACCCGAATGCGATCGGCTGGCCAGAATGGATAAGGCGTTACGGCTACCGCAGCACCGCGCCGGGGCGCGGTATCCGCTATCGCAAGGTCATCCATGCGCTTGAGGCCGTGTATTCTAATGCCGGCCTGATGGTGTGCGGGCTTGCTCTGATCGCAGCAGCGCGAAAGGCGGAGAAGGTATCGCTGCCATTCCCGATTTCGCAGGGTGCCTGGTCGGGATATGCCTATTGCATGAGCTTCCGCGAGAGCGCCCTCAGACGAAGTCAAACAGTGCAATTTCAAGACTGGGTCCTGGAGGAGGCCGCATTAACGAAAGACTGGCTTCAAGGGCTTACCGCGGAGCGGTGATCAGTTGGTTCTGCCTTTAACCTGGGCGCGCCGAACTCCCATGACGGGATATATGGAATACCGAGGCACGCCGCCTACCTCACGCCCGACTCTTATAGAGGCGTTGAACAAACCTATCTAGAGACAACGCCCCGGCACCGACGGCCGCGAGGGTGAACATGCCGCCAGCGATGGCGAGATCCTTCTCAAAATGCAGCAGTTCATTCTGATCGGCAAAGTTCGTGTGGAACAGTGCCGCTGTTGCCAGGCAGAACAGTCCTAGCGCGACCGCTCCGATGCGCGTCAGCACGCCCAAACCAATAGACAGCCCCGCGCCCAATTGGAGCGCGATAATAGCTAAGACGATTGGAAGGCCGATGCCGAGCGATGCCATGCCCTTTACGGTGCCGCCGAAATTGACTGTGAGCACCAGACCCTCATGCACGAAAATCAGGGCGAGCAGCAAACGGCCAGTCAGCTGGATTAAATCTGCCAAACGAACCTTCGAGGTGGATTGTATTGTTTTCACGATCGACTCCAGCCGAAAGAGAAGTGGCAGGCGACTGCGCGCCTGCCCCGTTTTATTTGGTCACTTTGGTGTCGATCGCCTTTTGCAGGTCCTCGAGCTCTTCGCAGCCTGTCGGGCACAATTGGGCCAGTGACGCCAGTTGCTGCCTGGCCTTGTCCATGTCGCCGGTCTCGACATAGAGCTCGCCGAGATATTCGTGGGCGGCCTTGTGGTCCGGCTTCATCTCCAGCGCCTTGGTGTAGTAGGTCAGCGCCGTTTTGTAATCGCCGGTCTTGCGCAGGGTGAATCCGAGCAAGTTGTAGACATCGGCCTGCTGCGTATCTTCAGCAATATCGCGAAGATCAGCGAGGGCGCCGGTATAGTTCTTCGCCTCGATCTTCGCCTTGACGGCAGTCAGATCTGGGGCGTCAGACGATTCGATATTGTCCACCGCGTAAGCTGGCATGGCGGCAAACATCGAAACGACTATCACAGCGGCGAAGGAACCGATAATTCCAATAATTGCGTGCTTGATCATGATCTTTCTCGCTTTTCATGCTTGGTGGTGCGAACTCAGATCTGGGCGGTCGGGGTGAAACCATAGGCGCCACCGTCCTTCACGAAGGTGCCAGTCCCCGGAAATGGAAAATGCGAGCCGCAGATTTTGATATTGTCGGCAATGACACGGTCGATCAGCTTGTGGCGCGTCATGATGGCGGTCGGACCGTCCTGGTCATAAGTGCCTTGCCACTCCGGATGGGGAGCCAGTAGAGCGGGCACATACATCGTATCGGCGGAGACCAGGAGCTGCTCGTTGCCTGAGGTCACAAGGAAGACCGAATGACCTGGGGTATGCCCAGGGGCGGCGATCAGTCGTATTCCCGGCGCAACTTCTGTCCCATCTTCGACGAGCTTCCAGTTCTTCCACTTCGGGAAGTTGTCGGCGATGCGCTTTCCGGCCTGTTTACGTCCCTCGGCAAGCTTTTCCAGACGGCCCGGATCCGTCCACCAATTATATTCCGTCGAATTGACGATAAGTTCGGCGTTCGGAAACACAGGTGTATTGGTACCCTTCTCCATCAGACCCCAGACGTGGTCGGGATGGAAATGCGAGATCATGATGGTGTCGATTTCATTATAATCGATACCTGCGGCGGCCATGTTCGCTGGCAGATGAGTGGCGTTGGCTTGCCACTGACCAACGCCGGACCCGGCATCCATCATGATCAGTTTGTCGTTGACCTTGAGAACGACGACCGTCAGCGGGATCGGCATGAAGTCGGTGGTCAGACCAGCTTTTGCCAGCGCAGCCTTGGTGTCTTCCACCGAGGCATTCTTGATGAAGGCTGGATCGTGGGGCTTGCGCCAAATGCCATCATAGATGGCCGTGACTTCGATCGATCCGACCTTGTATTTGTGGAAGCCCACGGTCGGCTCGACCGGCGTCTGCGCGAAGGCTGGGGCGATGAACTCCAGTTTCCCCGCAAGGCCGAAAGCTGCGGCCGCTACGGCGGATCCGAGCACCGTGCGGCGTGTGATGTTAAGCATCGTGATCTCTCCTATTTGAGGCGGCGATTGCCGAGCGGTGACGGGTTAATCAACGGCACCTCTGATCAACCAGACCCGAGGTTGGCCGCATTTATTCCCGCTTGAAGAGAGATTTTTTTCAGGGCGTTGCGACAGGAGGGAAGCCCCAGAGGTCAAGCTCGGGATCAAATCAACCCTTCAAAACCGTGGGAACTTGGCGCCGGTTCAAGATTTGCGGCTTTCGACCAATCAGCCGCATTGCTCAAAAGTTCGCCTGCCGCTGGCATTGTCTCATTTGCCGTCTGCAAGCGTGACCAGGATATCCTGGGCACTGTCAGATTAACGGGTCTGAACCGGCGACGGCGCATATGGCCGGTTACCTCGCGCGGCGGCACGGATGCTGGCAACCTCGTGCCAAGCCATCATCGCCCACGAAGCGTTCCATATTGGGCTGATGTCGGAGTATGGCAGGGGACGCGAAAAGGTCGGCGATCTGATCGTGAATCGAGACGAACCGCTGAACATGGCGGGCGGATTTGAACAGCTTCATGATCGGCTCCTATCGCCCCGTCGGCAGATGTGAATTTTCTCCGCGATTCTTGAGCCCTTTATGCTAGCGGGGCTCAGTCGCGCGCCCCGGGCTCCGGCGGGCTGCGCCATAGGATCGGGGCTTGTCGGTGACCAGAACATCATGAGTGCGGGCCTGTTTGCAGATCAGCTTGCGCGTCATGCTCTGGCAGCACGGTCATCAAGAAGGCTCTCGATCAGAACATCAAGCCCAACCACAACAAGGGTATTGGCTATTTTGAACTGCCCATACACAATCCACTTGTCGTACTCTCGACGCCCGAAAATCGGGTCGCCGAACTTCGCAAACTTGGCCTGGGACGGCGTCAGTGTCCTAATCCTGCTCGCCGAGAGTTTTAACGTAGGTCTTGCCGTAGGGATAAAAAGACTCCTTGCGCCCCTGGTCCCAGGCAGCTTTGAGTTCGAGCGTGGTGATGTCCCAGTCCGGTCGGCATTTCTTGGTAACAGCACGCAGGTCCTGGCGGAGATCTTCCGTCGTGGGTCTGCCGAAGAACCAGTAGCCATTGTAAATCTTATGAATGACAAGGCCGGGCTCCAGCACAATCACGTGCGGAATCATGGGATTGTGGACGGGATCGGTGTATTCGGCGATGTCGAGATCCTTCTGAACGATGCGCCGCGGATCGGAGAGAAAGGGCCAGTGGGCCCCTATTGCGCTGCGATTTTCGTTCGTCTGGGTGATATTGTCGGTGCTGATGGTGACCAGCCGGCAATAGCCGACCTCCATTTCGCGATGAAGTTGCAGCAAACCTTCTGCATGACGGCGATCTTTTGGGCAGAAGCTGCCGCGGCTAAGGACGAGCACCAGCGGATCGTGTCCCTGTAGCTCAGAGAGTTTTCGATGCTTGGCGGTATGATCACTAAGCTCATAGTCGGGGAAAACTGCTCCGGGCACCATGTCGGGTCGCATGTGAAGTCCTCCATGTGTGAGCGCCTAAGGGATCAGGCCTCATGCGCTTACAAATCGATTACGATGTCGCCCTGGGGTTGCGAGCAGCAGATCAGGATATTGCCGTCCGCCGGTGCGTCGACCGGGTCCGGGCGGTAGCCGATCGTGCCTGCCACGAGCCCGGTCTCACAGGTATGACACACGCCCGTTCGACAAGCCCATCGCACGGGCACGTCGCAGGCCTCGGCCAGCTCGAGCAAGCTGTGGAACGCTGGCCCCCACCATACGTCGAGACCGGTTCGGGCGAATGAAACCAGTGGTCCTGAGCCGGCAAGCCCTACCGGCAAATGAGGCGGCGGACGCTGCAAAGCGGCAATGCCTGGCGTAATGGCCGGACCCGCGCCAAACATCTCTGTGTGGATGCGATCTGGCGCGACGCCTAACGCTGTCAGGCCGGCACTCAGATCGCTCATGAAGGTCGACGGTCCGCAGATGTAGAAATCACCATTGCGTGGCAAGTCAAGCTCCTGAAGCACTCTCGTATTCAGGCGCCCTGGAGCGTCGAAATCAACATTGGGCCGATCCGCAGGATCGGGCGAACTGTAGCAAATGCGTCTGTGGTGGTGGACAAGCGCCTTAAGCAGCCCACGCGTTTCCTCGGCAAACGGATGTTCGCGCCCGCAACGGGTGCCGTACAGCCACCAGATCTCCCTCGTCGATGCTTTGCCGGCCAATGCGTGAAGCATTGCGAGTACCGGCGTTACTCCGATCCCGGCGCTCAAAAAAACAACAGGTGTGTCGTCCGATCGCAGTGTGAAACTGCCGCGTGCCGCGCTTGCCTGTACGATGTCGCCAACCTGGAGCTGGTTGTCGACGTAGGCGCTGGCCGTGCCATGGGCTTGGCGCTTGATGCTCACGCGATAGTACGTGGCGCCGGGCTCCCCCGACAGCGAGTAGCTCCGCATCAGCGAAGGCGCAGATGAAGGCCCGATGCCCAGCACGACAAATTGCCCGGGGAGAGCAGCGCCGATAGGTTCTGCGTCCGTGGGCTCGAGCACCAGCGAAATCACGTTGCTGCTCTCGCGCACCTTACGCGATACGCGAAGCGGGCGGAATCCGCGCCACGCCGGGGGCTGGCCGGGCGCTGCAGTGAGCCCAGCGTTTCCCTTGCTCACGCCGCCCTTGCTTTCCTGCGTGAGCAGCGCCTCAAACGAACTACGCCACCCAGCGCTCAGCGCCGGGATGCGCAGCGCGCGCTCCAGCTGATTGCGGGGATGACCGGGCATGTAGAGGAGGGCATTGATCTCGAATACGCTCATGCGCTCGGGCCCGCAGGCGACCCGCGTGATCTCGTCGCCGGCCTCGACTTCCCCTTCGTCCAGCACACGGAAATAGAAGCCGGGTCTACCATGTGTGACCAGCAGCGCGGCCATTTCCGGCTCGCATAGGCGGATGCCTACCCTGTAACAGGTGACACGCGGCTGCGTCACCTCGAACAAGGCACCGCCGATCTGGTAACGGTCTCCGATGCACACATCTGCATCTGACAGGCCCTCGACCGTGAAATTTTCCCCAAACTGTCCATAGGCGAAGTCGTTTCGTCCCAATTGCTTCTGCCAATAGTGATAAGAATCCACCTGATAGACAAATACGGCCCGGCGTTCGCCGCCATGGCCGGTTAAGTCCCCTTGTCCGTCGCCATCTACGTTGAGCCGGCGTACCATGCGCGGGCCCTTAACCGGCGCTTTCCAAATGGCGGTATGAACCGTCCTGCCTTGCCAAGTGAGGTCGCGCGGCAGGCCCACATTGACTGAAAGCAAGCGTCCCATCACGTTTCCCAACGATGATCACCGCAATTGTGTGCCGCGCACACGCGCGGCTCCCCAGGATACGCTAAGCGAATAGCCTCGTTATTTCAAATGGTTGGTCTATCTTCGCTACAACCACTGTGATCGTGCATATGCAACCTTGCAGATGGCCTTGGATCCAACATCGCAGATTTTTCGCCCCCAAAGGTGCTGGAGCAATAATGCTGGTGCTAGGCGCCTATAGGCACAGCCGCTCGCATCAGGCTTTTTATTGGGCGGATCCATCACAACATGTGTTGTGCTGGGGAACGCCACTTTACCCATGTTGAAGACGCATTGCCGGCCGGTTCACGGTCGGCAGCTCAAACCGGTCCTTCGGGAACCTTTGCCGCACGCGTCCGCGTGTGCTTTACCTACGCCCGTGTGGTGATCGGCGGATATGTCAAGGCGATGACCAGCCAGGCCGTGGCCACGATCGCGAGTTCGCCGGCTAAACAGCTCGTTTAGCGGTTCCACTCGCCGCCCGTGGCTCCAATGACGGTCTATGCTCTTGTGGGTATCGCAGTCCCTTAACAGCTGCACCGCAAGTCAGGAGACAGGCGCGTACAAAATCCCAAAACCAGATCCTCGTCATGTTCAGAAGAACAATCCGCGTCAACCAACGTTTCCGTTTCGATCCGTCCAAACGCTTTCAGCGGATTCGTCGGGCGAATGCTCATTCGGATGCGTATTGAAGTCGTCCCAACCGTCGGCTTCGCTAAGTTCATCGGCGTCGGGATTGCGATCGCGATTATGGGTTTTCACAGATATTGCTTGATGTCGCCGCAGAATTTCGAAGGCAGTGGCTTCCATTTCTTGACCCGACCGTATCGTAAGATGGGCGCTACCTTGTTCGATGCTTTGAGCATAGACAGGAGCTTCATCGCCCGGCACGCCCTGCTCCTGCAACAGACGGCTGACTTCATCGAGCGATTGGCCGTTGTTTTCCATCAGTATAATGTCCTCCGAGGCGATACCCGCAGCTTGAAGGTCGGCTTCAGCCCGATGAGCCGCATCTCTTTGGTCGAATAATGCATACAAGGCCCTGTTCATTATCCTGTCCTCTCGTCACTTGCCCATAAGATTATCTTATATTATCTCAGAAGAACGAAAGCTAAAATTGAGATAATCTCAGAATAGAACTCTCTTGGAGTGCCGTTTGTCTCCGATCAAACTAGACTTGATGCACGTCGCTACAAAATAAAATAATTGAGCACGTGCTTCTTGCCCCCGCGCCTTGGCTTGTTGTCCGACCTCACGGCCGATCAACTCGAACCCCCCTGATGGCCGCGCTGACCGCTAGACTGTAATATTCACGCGCAGCTGTAAAGCACCGACCGCGATCGGCGTCCAATCCGTTCTGGATAGCGGCTTATTGGCTACCCCGCGCTCGCGCGCAAATGGGTGACCGATGCCCTGAAGACCCTACCGCGCGCCCTTACTGCCATTCGTGAACTTGCCGCCGCTGCGCAGGGTACATTTTGCGTGGCCCCACTTTAGCGCGCACGGGTTGGCACTGCGCTACTGTAATGACTATTTTGCATCTCCCGACAACGCGTCGATATCAAGCTCCACCTTCGCATTATCCGTGATCTGGTAAAATATATCGTAAAATCCAGTTTGTGACCAATCAACTTCGGATATGAACTTGAACTTGTCACGTCCTTCGACCTTAGCCAGAATCTCGGTTAGCTTGTTACCATTGGACGGCGGTGCGGACATCGAAGTTGCCTGCGCCGCTGCAATGCTGGAGATGACAACAAGGGTAAGTAGTATTGCAATTCACAGCATTTATTCCTCCGTCGGCGCACAAGCAGGGATCAAGGCGAGTGAATGGGGCACCGTGGTAAAGCCACCAGTGGGTATTTTGCCTTATCTGCGCGACGACTGTCTGAGAGGCTAAACTACAAAAAAATTGATGTGATTCCAATCAGTTATGGTCTGCTGCGGCCAGGAAATGCCGGCTCATTGGCGAATTTGATTGTTGAAGCTCGATATGTGGCTCGGATACCATCGGTTGCCCAGTGCCAGTCGGATGAGCCCGAGCGCATCGACGGCAAGGCGTGTCATGGCAAGGCGTGTCATGGCAAGGCGTGTCATGGCATTGACCCGCGGACCGATCAGGCACGAGTTGCTCGGGAAAGCCCAGTACCTGGTAACCCCAGCAATAACTCTCCAGCATCCTCGAGACGGAACGAATCTGCAGCATTGACGTTTACCAAAAGCGGCATTCAATAGGACGTTTCGCAGTCACTCAATTGGCCATCAAGCGACCGTCCTGGCAGTCCTGGAGGCCCGTCATGAGCTTTAAAGACATTGTGGTTTTTCTCGACGCCTCCCAGGCGTGTGAGATGCGCGTTGTAACAGCCATCGCCCTCGCCAAGCGCTTCGATGCACGCCTAAAAGGCGTTGACCTTCGTAACGAGAGTGCGCTTGACGGGCTTTGGATGGATCGCGCGGTCAGCCTGCAAGACTGGTTCGAAGCCAGCGGTAGAGAGGCCCGTGTGGATACAATGTATCTCTTCAGCCACGGAGATCTCGCGAGCAAAGATCTTTACGTTCATTATGCAGATTTGTTTGTTGCAAGCCAGGTACACTTTCAGTCTCCCAATGTACGGGATGAGAGTATACATGAAGATATTCTTCTAAACGCGGGTATTCCTGGTATCATTTTGCCCTCGGAATGGAACGGCGGTGCCCTCGGATCAAGTATTATGATCGCGTGGAATGCTAGTCGGGAGGCTACCCGTGCGGTACATGACGCTTTACCTCTACTAATCACGGCAAACAAGGTGACTGTTTTTACGCGTGACCGTGTAAAGACAGCAATGGATTCCGACTTGGAGGCCCTGCTGGATCATCTGGCCCGTCACGGCGTAACAGCTACCGTTGACCATTGGCTTGATGATGGCCAAACAAGCCTTATTGCGGCAATTTTCGCCCTGCTGGATCGCAATGGCACCGACCTGATCGTGGCCGGTGCGTATGGCAAGTCTCGAATGTTCGAAGGTGTGTTTGGGGGGGTAACCAAGGATCTGCTTAGTCAGCCCAGTATGCCAGTGCTGTTGTCACATTGATCACGCCCAAGGACGCCGGAATGGCCTTCAAAACCTGTGTGCTCGAGGCCGAGAAGCGGCTGCGAAGGCGAGGATGGGAAACATATGATGCAAGCCAGGTCATTCAGCAAGGCGATCGAGATTGAAGGAAGCCTCATTACCAACCCGGATCAGGCTGCCAACTATCTCCTGGAGCGCTGGCCCGTCAGCGGGGGCGAGCAATACGAATTTGCAAAACGGGTCTGTCTTGAGGCGATCGCAGGTAAGCGCGAGCCCGATGATGCAAGGGCGGCGCTTGTCTTGGCCGCGCGGGAGGCCGGAATTTCTGCAACGGCTTGAATCTATCGGCTGCTCGCCCCGGCCCGAGCAGCCTACAAGACAAGCGGCTTATCAGACACCATGAACGGTACAGGGGGCGGTGAGCGGTTCCAACCAACTTTAGGGCTTCAAAAGAGCGAAGCTGGGATCTAGTCTAGTGACAATGGCCGTGCCCGACGTGCACGTTCGTCCTGCAAAGGCACGACGAGCTGATCGGTACATCCGTCTTGGCCAGTGACCTGGCAAGACTTGCCTGTAGCGCCGGGAGTTCTTCGATCTCGTTGCGCAGTTTCAAACATTCCACCAGCCCATGCAGCGCCCACACATTGTTTGGGTGCTGGGCGCAGCGCTGCACCGTGCCGCTCAGGCCGAGGTCGTCGCGATAAACTTGCTCGGCTTCCTCGCGCTGGCCCTGGTCGAGAAGCAGTGCGGCCAGCGCATGACGGGGCGGGTGCATCCACGCCCACGGCTCGGTGTAGGAAAGATTGTCGTCAAGCTCGACCGCATGCCGCAGATGGGCGTAGGCTTCTTCATGCCGGCGCTGGTGATAGGCGAGTTCGCCATCGAGAAGGGCGGCACCCACGCCAAGCGAAGCACGGGTCGGGTTGCTGAGGAAGCGCCGCTCCGGCGCAATGCCTTCCAGATGGTGGTGGAACCGTTCGCGCTCGCGCTCTGCCTGGGCGAAATTGCCAAGCGTCGCATGCGCGACGCCCTTGGCGTAGTGCTGCATGGCCGCTGTCAGTACATAAAGACCTGGCTCCTTGGTCATTGGCTCGTCGATGATTTCTCGCCAGCGGCCGAAGCGCACCAGCACATGCGATTTCATGGCATGGTATCCTTCCAGCGTCTGGGTAAACTTTGGCCGCTCTGGAAGGCTGACCACGTTGCGCGTCACCAGGCTGCGCACTCTATCGGCGGCCCACAGCGCCGGCTTGCACTGGCCGAGGAACATGCAGGTGAACATCATCAGATGCAGGTCGTGGCAGCAGCCGAGCAAATAGTAGGTCGGCGCGTCCGCATAGGCGAGATAAAGATCGTTGGCGCGAACCGCTTTTTGGCTGGCAAGCTTGGCCTTCTCGTATTCGCCGCAAAGCACGTAGAGATGGCCGGGCATGTGGTTCATGTGCCCGGCATCGGGGCACATTTCGCCGAGCAGGTCCGCCGAGCGCATACCCCGTTCCGGCATGGTCGACATTTCCAGCAGGTGGATGTGCAGATGGACAATCGCCGGGTGCTGTGCGATGCCGGCCGCGTCGGCGAGCCGGATTGACCGCTCGCAAACCTCCAGCGCCTCGACGACATCCGAATTCTGAGCCGGCTCTCCGGTCTTGAGATTCCATAAGCGTCGGACCGTGCGCATCATCAGCGCCTCGACCAGTAGCGCCATCACATCGTGGTCGTCGGGAAAGCTGGCATACACCAGCCGCATCTGGCCGGCGTAGGCGTCGTCCCACTGTTCGAATTCCTGTGGCGTTACCCGGTGCGGCTTCTGGAACCGGCAGGCCAGGGCCTCGATCAGCCGCCTTTCCACCTCGCTGGCGGAGGCGGCGTTGGCGCGCGCAAGTTGGACATGTTCGAAGCAGCGCTTCGTTGCGCTGTTCGCCTCGGCTTCGCCATGCTCCTTCCAGGTCAGATTGTAGAAGGGCCCAGCCGCGTAGGCGATGCCCCAATAGACAAATGCGCAGCCGGGGTCGGTTTCAAGCGCCTTCTCAAAACACTTGATGCCTTCCTCATGGTTGAAGCCGTAGCACCAGTTCAGGCCGATATCGAACCAGCGCTGGGTTTCCGCGGAGTGGGTGGAGATGGGGCGCCGATAGACGCCGAGGTTGAAGCGGTCCATTCTTGCTTTCTTTTCATACCATGTTTGCGACCCGGCAAGCCAAGCCAAGCCAAGCCAAGCCAAGCCAAGCCACGCATCAGTCTGGTTGACCTATATTGGAGAGCATAAGAAAGTTGGGAGGGGCTTGTCTGCCTTGCTGTCCTTATTTGGCGCGTCGAGGCTCCTGAAGGATTGCAGACGGCCATAATCAGATCGGAGGCCATTGAGCCTCCGCCTAATTGGCGACTTGCGGGAAACCCTGAAGCCATATTTGATTGGACCCCTGCGAGCGTTAAGGGGAGCTCCAATATGGGGCAGACACCCGATATGCAATTGTATAGCTCGCGACCCGCAGATTCCGGGTGGCCTAGTTGAGCACTGGTTTATAGACGCGGCCGGCCAATCCACGTCTGAACTCGCCTATTGCTGGTTATGAACCTTCGACCCGACGCGCGGCTGCTTGGTGGCTTATGCTTCAAGCTTCATGCGGTCGGAACGAGAGAGCTGGAACAGGATACTCGATGGGACGCACCCGGCTAACAGAACCACTGCGAGTAAGCGTCCTGGACGTCGTTGCCAAGACGCCGGGCCTTTCTAGACAGGAAATTGCAAAAGCGATCTACGGGCCAAATGGCTACCGAGAGCTGGTCTCTGATGCCGTCCTTCAGCTTGTCCATGAGGACAGACTTCGCGTTCGCGGTGCCGGCAAGTCTGGAAGCCCTTACAAATACTATCTCGAAACCAGACAGGTGGACGGACCGGGGATACGGCCCAGCAGGCCGGACGGTTCAACTTTGGCCAGGTAGAAATACCTAGACGGAATGCGATACGGTGTTGGCAAAGCCATCTGCAAAATTGCGGTTTTATCGGGATTGTTGCGATTGCACCCAAAATTCAGATGGGGTTCGGCAACGATGAGCAAACCTGCACGTGCTTGTTCCCAAGCAGTCAATGCACCCTCGATGAAGAAGCAGCACGGGCCATCGCCGAGAAACGCATGAACAGGAAGCAGGCGAGGGCGCTGGCGATCAACATCACGTAGGTGACCAACGAGATCGACAAATTCAGTGTTGCCGTCGACAAGCCAACTGCCCCTTGAGATTCAGCCAGCCGGTCTGTCGTACGAAAAAAGCCGGCGGTCCGGCGGTGCACCCTGGAGGCTCACATTCTGAAGGGGGATTGGTCGGCGGCCAACTTTCCTATCGCGACCGAAGACGCATTCCCACCATAAATCCTGGTGCTCGCAGTGTCCCTTGGCTTGCCTCCAATGCGATCGCCCTATTGTTCAAAAGACGCTGAAAAGGGCACAATAACAAAGGCATCCGGCAGGATTTGGGTATGCACCAGCCGGATGCGAAAGACGCGGCTCGCCTCAAGCAAGCTTGCGATGAGCCCGGCATGGAGATGAGCAAATCGGAGACTAATTGACGCGAGTTGCTTCCAAACCAAGAGCGCTCGCCACGCGGCGCAGATAACCGGGACTGGCTGCATTGCCCAGTTCCAGGTCCTCTATCTCTTCCACAGTCAGTCCACAGGTTACGGCAAGATCCTCCCTGCTATATCCCTTCGCCTCACGGGCCTGTCTAACTAACTGGGCTCCGAATGTTGCGGCTGATGCCGGGATTCTCGCGAGGGTATGATTACTTCCGGAATGGGACATATATGCGCCTCCTTGTTTAGAACCGGGGAAGTTTAACGACTGCAGGACTCCGATCTTGTGTTGTACGGGGCGCACAACATGCCGTTCACGATGTGATTTGCCAACCCATCTGGATGAAGTTTTTTCTGGAGAAAATATAATCTGGGAAAGCAAGAATGCGCAAACTTCTAGTGGCAGGGCATTGTCACGAGAGCTTTGACGGTGTGAGGCTGCCGGAGAACATCCATGCGTCAGAGCTTGAATTGTGCGATATGAACGGGCCAATGAAAAGCCAATAATTTGAGAAAGTCCACTTAATCTGAGAAGGTATCATGGGGCACACAGCGGCAAAGCCGCCCGTCGGTGTTTTCGACGATGCCCTTCTGCCATGCGCGCTCGGATCGCAAAACCAAGTGGCAGCCGCTAAAACGTTGTAAGCCAAGCTGCCAGCAAAGATTGAGATTTGGGTCACGTGGTCAGCTTGACGGACAAGCACGACGTGAGCGAGGAGGCCAGTGCTCGCTCTTATGTTCGCTTCCCCGAAAAGCCGACGGTCGTTAATGTCACGACGGAGACGGGCAGGTCGTAGCAGGTATCGTGACATCGGGAATTTACCTACAAACCGATAAACGCATTTTCCACTCTTAATGAGGTCGCAAAGCCCGGCGAAGTTGATTGGGTCGAGGCAGGCGCCTGGACCGACTTGCCGAGAGGGCGCCAAGCACCGCAGTTATACGAGCAAGTCCTACTCCAACGTGAACGGCTATGCCCCTATCATGGTGTCAATGTAGGGCACGGACGATGCAATCAATGTGCGCTGCTGTTTTCAAGCAAGTTAATCGGTGGCGCCGGGCAGGCGGGCTGGCGCGGCTATCCGCAAGCAAGTCGCGCCAGAAGGGAATAAATGATGACTGCCTTATTGCCGCACGTGGACCCCGAAGGTCTCCTCGAATATTCGGTCGTGTTTACCGATCGCGCGCTCAACCACATGTCGCTGATCTTCCAGGGCGTCATGCGGGACATCTCGCAAACGTTGCGCCGTGTTTACAATGCGGAGGAAGGCGCAGGCGTGGCGTTGGTGCCCGGTGGCGGCACCTATGCCATGGAGGCGGTCGCGCGCCAGCTCGCCCACGGCAAGAAGGTGCTGGTCATCCGCAACGGCTGGTTCTCGTATCGCTGGACGCAAATATTTGATGTGGGAGCCATCCCCGCCGAGAGCATCGTGTTGAAGGCGCGCCAGACGCAATCAGAGTCGGGGGCACGCCAGCAGCCCTTCCAACCTGTGCCGATCGACGAGGTTGTGGCCGTCATCGAAGCAGAGCGTCCGAATCTGGTATTTGCACCGCATGTGGAGACTGCCTCCGGCATAATGCTGCCGGGCGGGTACATGAAGGCAATTGCTGACGCGGCTCATAAGGTCGGAGCGCTCTTCGTACTCGACTGCATCGCCTCGGGCTGTGTTTGGGTCGACATGAAAGCGGTCGGTGTGGACGTGCTTATCTCGGCGCCGCAGAAGGGGTGGAGCGCCTCTCCCTGCAGCGGCATCGTCGTGCTGAGCGAAGCTGCCAAAGCTGATGTGAAGGCCAGCATCAGCTCCTCCTTCGCCTGCGACCTAAAGAAGTGGCTTGAGATTATGGAGGCTTACGAGAAGGGCGGCCATGCGTACCATGCCACCTTGCCAACCGATGGTCTGCGCGGGTTCCGCGACGCCATGCTGGAAACCGAAGCGAGAGGCTTTGAGAAGGTGAAGGAGGCGCAGCTCGAACTCGGCGCTCGCGTGCGCCAACTTTTCGCCCAACGCGGTTTTGCCAGTGTTGCCGCGCAGGGCTTCGGAGCACCTGGCGTTGTCGTCTGCTACACAGACGATCCTGGCATCAAGTCCGGAGCCAAGTTTACTGCCGTCGGCGTGCAGGCAGCCGCTGGCGTACCCCTCATGTGCGACGAGCCCGCTGACTTCCTGACCTTCCGTGTCGGCCTTTTCGGCCTCGATAAGCTCGCTGACATCGACCGCACAGTGGGCAACCTTGAACGGGCTTTAGACGAGGTATTGGGCACCGCGAACGTGCGGTAGGTGTAGAGACGGGGTGTTGTCCGGCGCCTGATGGATCGGTTGAAATTGCCGAGCTGGCGAGAGATGAGCGACTGGAGATTGCCGGATGATCGTCCTAGTCGATGGGCGCGTCGTTTCCGATCCGCCGCGTTGGGGGGACTGTCTGCTCGGTGCGCCTCACGATCTGGCCGGCCGCCGCTGCTGCATGTGGCGGGCTGTCGACCACGACGGGGCTCATGTGTTCGGACTGAACTTGCCATAGGCGCAGCGTCTAGCTCGCCAGCCTATCAGTTGGTGGGGTGCTGAGAGTGGATCAGCTTATCGCCGAGCTATCATAGTGCCCAACAGGCTTTAGGCGCCGCCACGTTCCCAATTCAGGGCGGCGATCCGTGGATCGGCAGCGAAGGTGTCGCGCGGAAATTCCAACCCCTGTCGCGGAAACTCGCACAGGGCCTGAATGCCCGAGGCGCTCAGACGGATCCGCCAAGTCTGGCGACTGATCGCCGCGGGTTGAGAGAAAGTACGGCACATCATGATCGCCAGATTGCTACCCTTAGCAGGATCGCGGACCGACTGGTAGCGGATCACATCCGCATCCGCTGCCCTGGCAGCGTCGGCGAAGGCCTGACCGCCGGCGTAGTCGATGAGATCGGTCCAGATGGCGGTATCGGCTGACAGCGGTTCGCTCGTCAGATCCAGGAGACGTGCAGTTGAGACGTCGGCGGAAAATGCGGTGTATTCGGCTGCATCGGAAGGCCAGGGTGTGGCGGGCGATTCGGCGAAGAACAGGAGCCGGTAGAAGGCCATCTCGGCAACGGCAGTTGTGGGGCTCTCGGCTGCATAATAAACGCCGAGCGTGCGCCCCGGCCGCCGGAAGCGCGAACCGTGTGGGTACACGGTGCCATAGCGGAAAGGGGTCGCCAGCAGGAAGTCGAGGTGACGGCATTCCGGCGGGATCGCCGGCTTGGTGCCTTCGATCAAATCCTCAAGAAGAGCCTGCTCGGCGAGCGTATCGGTCAGCTTCAGCGTTGAGACGCGGTGCTGCGCCTCGACAAGCCGCCAGCATGAGGTGTCGAAGCTCCGGAACTCAGACGAGAGCGCGACGCGCGTCCAGATAGGCGATGACATCGACGAGTCCGCTTACGGTTTGCAGTTTCTCGATCGGCCGGGCGTCGAGAGCGGTGTTGGGGTTGGCAAGCCAGCTTGCGGCAACCTTATCGTCGCCCCCGGTGATCGCATCAAGCGAACGGAACAGGCGAACGAAGAGAACGGCAAGCTCGAATGGCTTCGTACCGGGCTCAAGACCGAACTCGCCCCGTTTCATTCGTGACACGGTCGCCTCGCTGACACCGATGACGGTGGCCAAGATACGGGCGGTGACACCCAGTTGATCGGCCGCACGAATGACGGCTTTGGTGATGACGGCACCGGCTTGCGGGATCGCGGCGGCAGCGATATGAGGTGCGGACATTGGCGTCTCCTTTCCTTGGAAAGGATATATCAATAAAATTTCCTAAGAAAGCAAAATTTTACAAAAGCTAAAGGCTCGTGGATGTAAAATCGCGATTTGCATACGTCGGATGATCTCGCCATCAACAAGCTGGCGAAGCGTCGCGATTACGACCCTCCTGCCTGCCTTCTTCGCTTGGCTAATCACTGGCCGGAAAATCAAACAGCCATCCTCGACGCCGAGAACGACCATGGATCCCTCCTCGAGGCCGAGAGCTTAGACGATCTCGGCCGGAATTTCGAAGCCGACCTCGCCATCGGGGAGTTGGAGTAGGGTGGTTTCATATCTGCGTTTGCTATCGCTCATGCCCGCAGTTCTTCAGTAAGCGCTCCGCCGCTCCCCTCGTGCCGCGCGTTGAATGTGCAAAGGCACCTTCGACGCGCGGCTCGCTACCGCTTCCCAGGGTTTCGCCTCCTGCCAAAGGAAGTGGCAGCGGCTCAACTGGTGCGGGCCGGAAACTTTAGCTGCTGGCCGTGGCGCGCCGACGAGGTTTTCGTGAAGGTCAACGGTGAGCTCCACTATCTTTGGCGGGGCGTCGATCACGAGGGCGAGGTGCTGGAGTTCTTCGTCAGCAAGACGCGGGACAAGGCCGGCGCCTTGAAATTCCTCAAGAAAGCTATGAAGCGCTATGGCTGTCCCGAGATCATCGTCACCAACGGCTTGCGCTCCTATGGCGCGGCGATGAGGCAGATCGGCAACCTCAAACGCCGGGAAGTCGGCCGCTGGAAGAACAATCGGACCGAAAATTCCCACCAGCCGTTTCGAAGACGAGAAGCAGCAATCCGAAGCGGTACAGCAGAGCCTTCTTCGGTGTAACAATGCTGTAGGGAACCCAGTAAAAGCAAAGATACAAATAAGCCGAAATCGGCAATCGCAAAGGTCGGAAGCAGAGCAAGCTATTGAAAATAAAAGAAAAATGATCTAATGCCGTGCTTCCAATTTTGCATCGACTCCAATATTGGTCTGGATCGAAAGATGCCCCATTGCGTAGGCTTCTGCACGTGATTGCGCTCCGCCGCGGAGCGGTGCCACGGCAACAATGCTATCAGCGCGCAGGCAAAGCGAATGACGTCGCTTCACGCAGATTAATAAGTAATCGTTGACATCTTGCCGACTACGCGTGAATGAAGTCCTTCACTTGTGGGGGTTGTTTCATGGAAGAAGTTTCAAAGATCGAGCATAACGCCCAAGTTGTGGCTATTGCCGTCGCCTATCTCGGCAATCCCAACGTTCGGATCGAGAAGAATGAGCTCGCCGAAGTCATCAGGCAGATCGACTCTGCCTTGAGGGCACAGGTAGAACCGGCTCAGTCGGCCGAGCCCAAACTCGAAATGCCTTCGGCGCAGGCTATCCGCGTGTCGATCACGCCGGATTATCTGATCAGTTTTATCGACGCAAGACCCTATAAGAGTTTGCGGCGGCACCTTGGGCTTCATGGCCACACGCCAAAGAGCTACCGCGAGCGCTATGGCCTGAAGAGCGATTACCCGATGACAGCACCCAATTATTCGGCGCAGCGCTCGGAATTGGCCAAGAAGATGGGCCTTGGTCAGATCGGCGCTCAGAGACGAGCAGCTGCGACGGTGGAGAAGCAATCCACCCCCGCGATTGTCGCATCGGCGGAGCCGGTCAATGCGCCACCCAGCAAGCGGAGGGCCTCGAAGGCCGCCGCCGTGGTTGCTACTTCATCTGAGGCACCACCAGTCAGTTCCGAGCCGGTCGCGATCGCCGACGCCATGCCGAAACCTCGAATTGCCAAGGCCGCTCGCAGCAAGAGGATGGCTTCGGTACCGACCGGAGCCCTAGAAAAGGCAGCGCAGGTCCTGCAGGACATGGCTGAGGCAGTGCCTGATAAGGCAAATGCGACTGTCCAAGCTGCCTCTGGGACTGATGCGATGTCGGACACCCCGGTGAGGGCGGCGAGGCAAAAACGGACGAGGGCGACCAAGGTGGGGGTAGCAGCCAAGGTAGCCAAACGGCGGGCGAAGCGGGAGTAGCATCGACCAATGCTCTTTGGCGGGGGCAGGTCCGAACCGTGAAATTTCCTGGGCGATATCCGCATTTCCGATCTGCGAATGAGAGCATTCTTGCTCTGAAAGGCTAGCATTGGGTTTCGCAAACCAGACCATAAGGCAGCTATTTCCTTGAGGATTACCGGCGGCCTCGAAGGTCTTGGTCTTGGCCCAAAGCTCAATCAGCGAAAGCAACGCGTCGCAAGCACTCGAAACCACCAGTAAGTAATTGATAATGCAAGATTATCGGACATCATTATGCACCGACATGTGCGGCGGTTATAGGCTTTCCAAGTGACAAAAAGCGCCTCGCCGTCTCCTGGTCGGCTCCGAGTAGGCTGCCGAAGTCACGGCCGAAACCAGCTGGGCGCTCGAAGGCGATCCCGTCAGTCGAAAAATTGCCTGATGGTTCGGTCTAACGTACCCAACCAGGGCGATGTCTATTCGATCGACCCCAATCCTACAGCCGGCCGCGAGATCCGCGATCGGCATTTTTTCATCATCACGCCTCGGGCCATCAACGCTCTCGGTGTCTGCATGGCGCGGCGCCAGTCACGACCGGAGGTGACCACGCCCGCAATATGGGGATCGCCTACCCGATCATGGGGCACCAGACGACAGGCGTTGCTATCTGCAACCAGGTCCGGTCCTTCGCCATCGCCGCTCGCGTCCAAGCAGGCACAGTTCGTTATCGCGAAACACTCGACGAGGAGACTACCCGGCAGATCGTCGGAACCGTGATCAGCATCATCGACCCGCAATAGCCAAGACGTTTTCCCAAGAAGTGGGCAGATATGACAGGGTGGTGGTCTCTGGTTAAGCGCGCCGATGAAACAACCGCCATCTTGTGGAGAAGGCGAATGACGATGAAGATCCATTCGAAAGACTTTTGCGTGCGGGAGGGCGACGACGTCGACCTCAAGAAATGGCCGACGAGGGTCGACGCCGTCTACAAGTCAAAAGAGCAATACCGGAAAATGCTCGCGGACCATGTTGCCCGTCTCAGCGCACAACAGCAGCTTCTCTACGCGTCCAACCGCCATGCCATATTGTTAATTTTCCAGGCGATGGACGCGGCCGGCAAGGACGGCGCCATCCAGCACGTCATGTCCGGCGTCAACCCGCAGGGCTGCCAGGTCTTCAGCTTTAAACACCCAAGCGCCACCGAGCTGCAACACGACTTCCTGTGGCGCACGACCCGCGATCTGCCGGAGCGGGGACGGATCGGCATCTTCAATAGATCTTATTACGAAGAGGTCTTGATCGTCCGAGTGCATCGCGAGCTTCTCCTTGCGGAAGGGCCTCCCGACAAGCCACACGACGACAGGGACCTTTGGCACGATCGCTACCGTTCGATCACCAATCTGGAGAGACATCTCCACGCCAACGGGACGCGCATCATCAAATTCTTTCTCCACCTGTCCAAGGATGAGCAGCGCAGGCGTTTCCTCGCCCGCATCGACCAGCCGGAGAAGAATTGGAAATTCAGTACGGCCGACGTCGAAGAGCGCAAATACTGGAAAGACTACATGAAAGCCTACGAAGGATGTCTGGGTGCCACGAGCACCAGCGAATCTCCATGGTACGTCGTTCCCGCTGACGACAAGGAAAATGCTCGGCTGATCGTGTCCCAGATCGTCCTCGATGCCTTGGACGAACTCAAGATGTCATACCCAAATACGACCGAGGAACGTCGAAAAGAGCTGCTAAATATCCGCAAGTTTTTGGAAAAATAGCGAGACACGGCTGTCGAGTGCAGTTCATGATGAGATTAGGGAATCCCGCCAGATCATGGAGTTAGCTGAGACCGTAGTGCCAATATTGGTGTTGTACTCGGCTCTGTAGAACGCCATCTTCGCAGTTCATTCGAGATACGTGGACCGGTCCATGAACAGGGAGGCTTTGTGCTGAAGCGGTGAATTCTGATCGTTTCGAACAATGCGCGTTCGTTTGAAAGGTGCTTTGAAATGTTCCCGGCCGGCAGTTATTTCGCGCTCCGGCCGTGATGTTAGTCGTACCTTAGGAGCGCAAGAAATAGAAGACTATGGTGCCCCTACCTGGGCATTTCGTGCGAAACTCCCATGGGGGTAACGACACGAAAGTGTTCATATTGTCCGGTATGTGAGAACTTCCGGCGAACGGCTCACTCGGCCTTTTCATCCCGCACTCGGCGCCGCCGGCGTTATATAATTCCGTCTCACCTGCCTTCACGCAAGCTACAGTATCCCCAACCGCGAGCCCCTGCGCGACAAGGGTCGTGGAGGTAACCAGACGCCCCGGGGCCGACCATGTTGTCGGTCAGCGTGGTGGCGAACTACTTATCGGCAGTGCAGGTCGTTAATACTTCTGCCCCTTCGACAGCGTAGTGGGGAGAAGTGCACCCGAAGCCTGATCGCGGGTCGCCCAATTGGGCCATTCTCCTCCACAAATACCCACGGACCGACCTAAACACTTGTATTTTTGGGTCTTCGTGGAAGAATGAGTTTCAACGCAAATAGGGCGCCCGCAGGCAAAAGATGCTGCCTGCTTGCATGGGGCACGTCACTGGGATGAAAGATATGGGGCAGCCTATATCATACCTTGTACGACGCTGGCCCTCCCCGTGTTTTCATTTTAGCGGCGCTATTGGTTCTTTGGCATATGGCATTTGCTCATGCTGAACCTCGATCCCTATCTGCTTCGCGCCTTTCTGTCCGTCGCCGAAGTGGGGACGGTGAACGGGGCGGCCCTGTCGTTGCACCGAACGCAGGCGGCGGTCAGCATGCAGATCCGCAAGCTCGAGGCGCTGGTCGGGTCGGATCTTTTCGAGCGCAGTCCTAGAGGGCTGACGCTGACGGCAGATGGGCTCTTGCTGGTGCCTTATGCCCGAGAAATCCTCACCCTGACGGAGGAGGTCGGCAAGCGGCTGAACGGGCGGCAGATCGAAGGGCGAATTCGTCTGGGCGTGGTCGAGGACTTCGCCGCGACTCGCCTGATCGACATCCTCAAAGATTTCCGCGACAAGAACTCTCGGGTCGACATCGACATCCTGGTGGAGTCGAATGCGCGCCTGGCAGCCATGTTCGAGAATGACGAACTGGACATTGCGGTCTGCGATACCAGCCGCTGCAGTCGCAAACCGGCACATGTGTGGAACGAATATCTGCATTGGGTCGGGCGCGCCGATATCGAATTCACGCCGGACATGCCCCTGCCTGTCATCATGTTCGTGGAAAGCTGTCCATGGCGTGGTCCCGCAATGGCGACCCTGGCGACACGAAACCGCAACTGGCGCATCGTGTGCGAAGCCTCGACGCTGGTGGCGATGGCGACGGCCGTGAGGGTCGGTATCGGCATCGGACCTATGCTCGCGGCGACGATTCCCGACGGCTGCCGCGCCCTCGACAGGTCGATCGACATGCCTGGTTCGGCCCGTGTCGACATCGGCCTCTACGTGCGCAATGGCGCGCGCGAGGAGTCGCGGTTCCTGGTCAACTTCGTGCTGCACCAGGTCGAACTCGGCCACGCCTGAGCCCGGCGCGAACCCTCTAAGGGGCATTCAGCGACGCTTATACCCATCCGCGCATTTTCCCACTACCGCCCGCTGCTTCTTTCTGGCTCCCTCCGCACGCTGCATCTGCCCACAAGACAGTCGGTCCACGACGCGGGCAAGACGGCCTCAGAGGGAAAACATCATGGTTGAATTATCGCGCAGGGATCTGCTGGCCCTGCTGGGCTCGATGAGCCTGCCTGCCCTGCTGGGACAGGCCGCCCCGGCCCGGGCCGCCGGTACCAAGCTGACGGCCGTTGAATGGGGCGGTGACGTCGTCAAGGCGATGAAGGAAATTGCCGCCCAGCAAAGCACCGTCGACGTTGACTGGGTCCTGCATCAGGGCGGTGCTGCCGCCATCCTGCCTAAGATCAAAGCGATCTGGCCGCGCACCGATTTCGACTATGTGGCAGGCTGGGAAGGCTCCTTCAACAGCATGATCAAGGAGGACTGGCTGGAGACCATCTCCCCCGCCGACATTCCCAATCTCGCTGACATTCCCGCCAAGATGGTCATGAAGGATGACAAGGGGAACATCAAGGCGGTGCCGCGTGCCGTCGGCGGCATGTATTTCGGCTACCGCACCGATACGGTGCCGATGCCTGTCACCAAGATCGAGGATCTGTTCGATCCCAAACTGAAGGGTGCCATCTGCTGGCCCGGCCCGACCCAGAGCATGATGCTCCAGATCGTGGCGCTGGCCTTGCATGGCGGCGGTGACGAGAGGAACATAGAGCCTGGCTGGGCCCTCATGAAGGATCTGGCAAAGTCCGGCAATATCGGCCGCATCGCCGTGACCGATGTCGACTTCACCAACTCTTTCACCGCGGCGGAGACCTCGGTTGGCTTCTTTGCAGAGCCGAGCTGGGCAGCCGTTGCCAAGAATTTCCCCGTGACCCGCCTGACCAAGCAGAAGGGCATGGCGACCTTCCTCTATCAGAGCGGCTTTGCCGTGCTAAAGAACCGGCCCAATCTGAAGTCGACGCTGGATTTCATCAATTTCGCGATCAGTCCCCCGATGAACGCGCTCTATGCCAAAATCGCGGGGGAGGCGCCGCTCAACGCCAAGGCCGAGACGCCCGAAAGCCTCAAACATCTCATCTTCACGCCGGCCGAAATGGACGAATATGTCCATGTGCCCGACTACAATGTCGTGCTGTCCAGTCAGGACGCCTGGGCCAAGCGTTGGGAAGCCGACATCGCCCCGCTGCTCTGACACAAGTTCCGGCGAGGGCATGATCGCCCTCGCTCTCTCCTTCCCGTCAGATTGCCCGCTTCTGCCCGCCTTTCGCGCGGGGCGGGCTGCAGGAGGATATCGCCTTGTCATCCCAAGCCGTCCAGACGACCAGCCTGTCGACGCCGTCCCCCAACCGCGAGGCGATGCTGCTGCTTGTACCCGCGCTGGCCGTTTTCGTCTTGATCTTTGCCGCACCTCTGATTGATCTCGCTCTGGAGAGCTTCAGGCAATTCGTGCCGGGCCGGATCGGATCGGCGCCAGATTCGCCCTTTGTCCTCGACAATTACCGGGAACTCGCCAGCCCGTCCTTCGCGGGCGTGCTAGTCGAGACCTTCCGCATCAGCGTCGCGGCCTCGCTGGTCGGCATGATCGTCGCCTTTCCGATCGCCTATGGCATTGTACGACGTTTTTCGAGGCGAGGGCGGGTCGCCTGCATCGGGTTAATGATCACGCTGGTGCTGCTTTCGATGCTGGTGCGCACCTATGCGCTGGAGCTCACCTTCGGCTCGGTCGGCATCGCCCGCCCGCTGCTCACCGCCCTGGGGATCGCGCCGACCAGCCGCTGGTACATCGAGACCCTGGTCGGAGCCGGGTTGCTGCATGCGGTGATCCCGATCAGCGTATTGACTTTAATCGGCACGGTGCAGAATCTCGATCCCCGGCTGATCGATGCCGCCCAGTCCCTGGGGGCGCCGACCTGGCGGTCTCATCTCGACATCACCCTACCGCGTAGCCTGCCGGCGCTGATCTCCTCCTTCCTGGTCTCGCTGACCTTCTCCATCAGCGCCTTCGTCATTCCGATGGTGCTCGGCAAGGGGCGGGTGCTGTTCATCTCCAATGTGATCTACAACCGCTTCAGCGACGTCTCCAATTACCCCAGTGGCGCCGCCGTCTCGATCACCATGCTGATCCTGACTCTATGTGTCGTCTATCTGGTCTCGCTCGTGCAGCATGGCCGGAGGAAGCGCGCATGATCGCCGACGGCAAGACCAAGCTCTGGGGCGATCGTTTCGCAATTACCGCGACGAATGCATTGGTCGGACTAGGCCTGGCCTTCCTGATCGTGCCGCTGCTGGTGGCCGGACTTCTCGCCTTCGATGCGCGCGATTATCTCGGGCCGCTGCCGCCGCCCGGCTTGTCGCTGCACTGGTTCGAGAAGCTGTTCTCGCAGGACTATGTCGTGGCGGGACTAAGCACCAGCCTGCAGATCGCGGTGTTGGCGACCCTCGTCAATGTCGTGATCGGAACCGCCGCCGCGGTGGGGCTCGAGCGCGGGGAGTTTCGCGGCAAGGGCGTGATCATGGCGGCATTCCTGTCGCCGCTGATCGTGCCGGCCGTGGTGACGGGCTTTGCCCTGTTGCTGTTCCTGTCCAAGATCGGCGTGATCAGCGGCTTTCCGCGCCTGTTGGCCGGGCACATCATCATCACGCTGCCCTATGCCCTGCGTGCCACCTTGGCCAGCCTGATTGGCCGCGATAAGCGCCTGACCGAGGCCGCTCTGATCCTGGGAGCGACGGAAAGGCAGGCCTTCTGGAGTGTCACTCTGCCGTTGATCCGCACCGGCATCGTCACCGGCGCGATCTTCACCTTCGCGATTTCGATGGACGACGTCGCCGTAAGTCTCTTCCTCACCGATCCAACCACCTACACGCTGCCGGTGGCGCTGGTGAGCAATATGCGAGCCTCTTTCGACCTTACCATCGCGGCCGCCGCCGTCTTGCTCGTCGGCATCACGGCCATCCTCATCATCATCCTGGAACGTCTCGTCGGTTTCGATCGCCTGATCGGCCAGGGCATATTCAGATAAGTGGAGCGGGACATGG
>Ga0206796_1025_pt1 | contig 36926 bp, 31 predicted proteins | sample Alteio_BWOrgCont_68_FD_152895 | JGI IMG/M metagenome (GOLD analysis project Ga0206796, IMG submission 152895) | Enriched cells from forest soil in Barre Woods Harvard Forest LTER site, Petersham, Massachusetts, United States -... | ecosystem: Environmental > Terrestrial > Soil > Temperate forest >...
ACGCGCTCGACCGCGCTCTCGGCCAGCTCCATGCCTATGACTGGCTTGTATTTACCAGCGCCAATGCGGTTCGCGCGCTCGTGGAACGGAGCGCCGCATTGGGAATCGGAATCACCCCGTCGCCATTATTGAAGGTGGCGGCAGTAGGCGCAGCGACAGCCTCAGCGGCGGCAAATTCTGGCTTTCAAGTTACGATTGTTCCAGTATCATACTTGGCCGAAAGTTTGGTTCGAGACCTCGCCGATCAGGTTTCCGGCGAGCGAATCCTCCTTGTCCGCGCGGCCGTCGCCCGCGACCTGATCCCCGACGCCCTTCGCGCCGCCGGAGCCGAAGTAAATGTGGTTGACGCGTATCAGAATGTCATGCCGGAGTCTGCTCCAGGCCTCCTCCGACAGGCGGTTGAGGCGGGAATCGACGCCGCGGTGTTCACCAGTTCCTCCAGCGTTGCGCACCTCGCCGAAGCCGCCCGAAAAGCCGGCATCGAATTCCCGCTTGAGGGCGTTCGCGCCGTTTCGATCGGCCCCATCACCAGCCAAACCCTGCGCGAAGCAGGCTGGGCCCCGGCGGCCGAAGCCAACCCATCGGATATTTCGGGACTGGTTGCCGCTGCGGTTCGCGTTCTGCAAGACTCCTGAGAGTCCGCCGGGAGAAACTACCCGTTCATTTCAATCGAGAAGGATCGACCATGGGTGCTCAACCAATCGGGAGCCGCGAAAGGGAACGGAGATACTCCGGGTTCGAGGCTCTCATTGAGAGCGCTGATCGCGCAGGGATGATTGCCGTTTTTGAGGACTTTGCGTTATTCGCAGCCTCAAATCCTGAATACGCGGGAGTCGACCCTTTCACGACGGATTGTCTGCCCGGGGACTATTGCGGATTTGTTTGGATCATCACCAAAGGGAATACAAGCTTCGGCCGCTGGGCCAAACGCGCTAAAGGCTGGGAGAAAGGCTATCGCGGCGTGAGAATGTTTGTGAGCCGATTTGGAATGACCATGCGAAGGAATGAGATCTATGCGGAGCCATTCGTCGGCGCCTTGAATCAGGCAGGCATCGAAGCCCGCTGCGTTTCGCGCATCGATTGAGATCTCTTCACGACGACCACGTCTTGTCCTTCGAGTGGCAAAGCTGCTCCAGGTTGCAGCGGTCGCATTTGGGCTTGCGTGCGATGCACACCTGGCGGCCGTGATGGATGATCTGGTGTGAAAACGAAATCCAACGATCCTTGGGGATCACGCGCATGAGCTCCTGCTCCACCTTTTGCGGCGTATCTCCTTTGGCGAGGTCGAGCCGCCGCGAAATCCTGAAGACGTGCGTATCGACAACGATGCCCTCGGCCTTGCCGAAGCTCACGCCGAGCACAACACTAGCCGTTTTGCGCGCCGCGCCGGGAATGGTGATCAGCTCGTCGAGCGTCTGCGGCACCTTGCCGCCAAACTCCCCCACAATCTTTTGCGCCGCGCCCTTGATCGACTTCGCCTTGTTGCGGAAGAAGCCGGTGGTGCGCACCAACGCTTCGAGCTCGGGGAGCGAAGCCTTGGCCATCGCCGCCGGGGTAGGGAAGCGGCGGAACAGCTCCGGCGTAACCATATTCACGCGCACATCGGTGCTCTGCGCGGAAAGAATCGTCGCCACCAGCAGTTCCCAGGGGGAGCGGTGGTGCAGCGCGCATTCCGCGTTGGGATAGGCCTCATCGAGCGCCTTGAGAATGGCGGCGATGCGGTCGGGGGCGAGGTCTCCGCGTTGTGCGCTTAGACCTGATTTGGATTTCGCTTGTTTTTTCGCTGTCTTCATAACTTGGCCCGTATTCGAGGCTTGGCTAGCGGCTTCGGTTTCCCGCCCACGAGATGCAACGCCTCTTCATAAGCGCCGCCGAATTCCACTTGAGTGATATCTCTTAGCCGAATCTTGGTCGCTTTGCCTTCCCAAACAGCGCCCGGATCGATCTCGCGGAGAAACAAATGGCTCTTCGAGATTTCGACGACCCTTCCGATCTCACACACCCCTGGCCTCACTCGCTCTCGATTAATCGTCACCAGCGGAAACAGCCGATTTGCGGACCGCAATAATTCCGGAAGGCTGTCCAGTTTAATGTTTGGCTTCTTGTCGATACTCTCGCCGCGTTTGCGAAGCGCAGCAACAATAAATTCGGCATACGGAGCGGGCACACGCAATTTTTTGATGTCTGAAATTGGCGCACACAAAAAGCCATTGAATCGTACGTCGTTGTCGACGACTCCGAGCAGGAAAAATTCCGGGCCCATGTCCAATATGTAGCCTTCAATTGTCTCTGCTTCGTAAGGCGTGGAGAACCTGACTAGGAGCGCATTTTGGAATGCAAGAGTCAATCGCGAGTTTCTTTTCCGGGCCATCCGCTACCTCCCAATCTGGCACATCAGGTCAAGCGAACTTCGATCAGACGCTCAATTTACCTTCGAGCCACCCGCCCAGCTTTTCCACCGGCAGCCTGACCCCGATGAAAAACTGCCCGAACAACGCGTAGACCGCGCTCACTTCATCAAACCGCATCTCGTAGATCAGTTTCTTGAATACCACCGGATCCTCGGCGAACAAATCCACGCCCCACTCCCAATCGTCGTAGCCGATTGACCCGGAGATGATCTGCTGCACCTGGCCGGCGTAGCGGCGGCCTATGAGTCCGTGCTCATGCATCATGCGCTGGCGCTCGGCAAAGTCCACCTGATACCAGTTCTTCTGCTCGTCGCGTTTGCGGTCCATGGGATAAAAGCACAGATACTTGGCATCCGGCACGGCGGGAAAGAGGCGCGAATTCATGGCCTCCGCCTGCCGTTCCAGCGTGGCCCCAACCTCGGCTTTCCACTCCGGCGAATGCGCCGCAAATCCTTTGGCCGCGGCCGCCTCATGGGTCTTGCGACTCGACTCGTAAAGGCCCAGCTCCACCACTGAAACATACGAGTGCCGCAGATCCAGGAAGTCGTAAAGCGGTGTCTGCGCCAGGTCCAACTCCACCTGATTGAGCGCTTCGAGCGAGTCGCGAAAGTGCACCAGCATGAGGTCGCCCTTGTGGCCAAGCTGAGAATAGGCTGCGGTTCGCACCGCCGCGCCGGCGTCTGCCCGCTCCAACGCCTTCAGCGCCGTGACAGCCTCGCCTGCAATGTGGGCGCGGTCGTCCTGCGGGCAGCGGCGCCAGGATTTCCAGTCGAAGCGAAAGAACTGGTGCAGCAGGCTTGCGCCTTCAAGCGTCAGCGGAACGGGAGGAAAGTCGGACAACGTTCACCTCGATAGAATCGGTGCAAAGAAGCTTCGATCAGAGGGCCAAAAGAACGCTGGGGCTAAACAGACTGCGGAAAAACTCCGGTATTGGCGCGAAATGGTCAGAATGCGTCCTTCCGTGGCTAAAGCCCTCGCTGATTCTGTGGGCCTTGTGCGGGGGTTAAAACCCCCGCCTCCCTCCGTACCGAGTTTTTCCGCAGCCTGTAAAGTCCACGGTCATTCTGGTGCGTTTTCGGCACGACTGAAGTCGTGCGCTGATACAAGACCTGGCTTGATCGGAGACCCGACTTGATCCAAGACCTCGCCTGGGCCTAGACCTTGCTTGATCGAAGACCTTGCTTGACCTAAGCCCCGGCTTGATTCAAGACCCGGCCTGATCCGAGATCTGGCTTGATCTGAGTTTCACAAAATCAACTCAATCCTAACAAAAGCAGCGGCCGCGCCTCTCCGCCATTCCGTTGTCCTCTTCCGCGGCGCAGGAACTCTTGTGTCCCTGCCGTCCGATATACTGTTGGGGCGCATGAGCGAAAGAATTCTCGCCTTTCTGGTGCAATTCGTCACCCACGTCATCCAGGCGGGCGGCTACGCCGGCATTGTTGCTCTCATGGGCATTGAATCGGCGTGCATTCCTCTGCCTTCCGAAATCATCATGCCCTTTGCCGGATTCGTGGTTTATCAGGGCCACTTCAACCTGTGGTGGGCAGCCACCGCCGGCGCTCTGGGCTGCAATCTGGGCTCGGTCGTGGCGTATTGGATTGGCGCCAAGGGCGGGCGGCCGCTGGTGGAGCGCTACGGTAAATGGGTTCTGATGAGTCATCACGACCTGGACCGCATGACGTATTTTTTCGATAAGTACGGCTCCATCACCGTCCTGCTTGCGCGTTTGCTTCCCGTTGTACGCACCTTCATCGCATTTCCCGCCGGCATCGCCAAGATGCCCCAGCTTCGCTTCCACATTTACACTTTTGCCGGTTCGTGGCCGTGGTGCCTTGGCCTGGCCTACGCCGGCATGAAGCTCGGCGAAAGCTGGGACGATCCGCACTCGCCGTTCCACGAAATGTTTCACCGCTTTCACAACTTCGTCATCGCGCTGCTGCTATTGGGAATTGTCTGGTTTCTGTGGTCCCACCTGCGGCGCGTGCGCCATGCCGATGTTGCCTGAGTTCGAAACCTGTGAGTTGCTCTGATCGAGTTGCTCCCAAACATGCGTACTGAATCTGGAGTTAGGAGAGTCGATGTCGAACGAAAAGCAAGGCGGCCAAAAGACCGCCGAATCCACTAAAATTGCGCCCGCCACAGGAAAGCTGGGCATCATGGTGGTCGGCCTGGGCGCGGTGGCCACAACGTTTATCGCCGGCGTTGAAGCCGTGCGTCGCGGGCTGGCGAAGCCCATCGGGTCGCTCACGCAAATGGGCACCATCCGCCTTGGCAAGCGCACCGATAACCGGTCGCCGCTGGTAAAGGATTTCATCCCGCTTGCCCGGCTTGACGACATCGTCTTTACCGGCTGGGACATCTTCGAAGACAACGTCTACGAATCCGCCGCGCACGCCAAGGTGCTTGAGAAGGACACGCTCGAACAGCTCAAGCCTTATCTCGAAGCCATCAAGCCGCTGCCCGCGGTCTTCGATCAGTACTACGTGAAGCGCCTCAACGGCACCCACGTGAAGAAAGGGAAGAACAAGCGCGACTTCGCCAACCAGCTTATCGACGACATTCGCGCCTTCAAGGCGACCGTCGACCGCGTGGTCGTCATCTGGTGCGGGTCAACGGAGATCTTTATCGAGCCGAGCGCGGTTCACCAGACCATCGAGGCCTTCGAGAAGGGCCTGGACGACGACGACATCGGCATTGCTCCATCGCAGATCTACGCCTATGCGGCCCTCAGCGAGGGAGTGCCCTTCGCCAATGGCGCCCCCAACCTCACCGTCGATATCCCAGCCATGATCGAGCTCTCGAAAAAGAACGCGGCGCCGATCTGCGGCAAGGACTTCAAGACCGGCCAGACCTTTATGAAGACGGTGCTGGCGCCGGCCTTCAAGGCGCGCCTGCTTGGCGTTTCCGGCTGGTACTCGACCAACATTCTCGGCAACCGCGACGGCGAGGTGCTGGACGATCCCGAGTCATTCAAGACCAAGGAAGAGTCCAAGCTGGGCGTGCTCGACTACATACTGCAGCCGGATCTCTATCCCGACCTGTACAAGGATATCTACCACAAAGTCCGGATCAACTATTACCCGCCGCGCGGCGATAACAAGGAAGGCTGGGATAACATCGATATCTTCGGCTGGCTCGGCTACCCGATGCAGATCAAGGTCGATTTTCTCTGCCGCGACTCGATCCTTGCGGCTCCCATCGCGCTCGACTTAGTTCTGTTCCTCGATCTGGCGAAGCGGACGCCGGAGCTACGCTCCATCGGCATCCAGGAGTGGCTCAGCTTCTATCTCAAGTCACCGCAGACTGCGGCTGGACTTTACCCTGAGCACGACCTGTTCATTCAATCCATGAAGCTCAAAAACACCCTGCGCCACATCATGGGCGAAGACCTGATTACGCACCTGGGCCTCGAATATTACGATTGAGGCAATTCCGGGGTTTTGAACCCCACTTTGAACGGCCTCATCCGAATGGGTGGGGCCTTGTTTTTTGGTTTCCCAGTGCTTCGACCGGGTGCCGAAGAGTCTTCCACTCGATGCCCCGCGCCGTGCCAAGGCGCTGCCAGCTCATCTTCAATAAAGCGAATTACTTGGGCGATTTCTGCAGATTTCCAGTTGACAGCGGGCAAACTTCCGGCCTATAGTTGCGCCCCAGGTCGAAGGCAGTGGCGCCAGCCACATCCTGTGAGGCCAAATTAACTAAAGGTGTGAGTCAAAGGAGAGACCGCGATGCATCGTTTCCCCGCAAACTGCAAGCAAGGCATACTCCGGCATGGAATCGCTCGCCTGGCATATGCGACCCTGATTCCCGCATTCCTGTTGGCCAGTCATCTAAGTGCACAAGTCGTTGCCACTTACAACTTCAATGACGGAACGGCCGACGGATGGACTTCGTTTAACGGCGCGAGCACCCCGGTGGCATCGAATGCCGCTGCGTATGAGGGAGCCTACAGCCTGCTCACAACTACCGGCTCAAGTGGCTCAGGCGGGCCGTCCATTGCGCTTAACAGCGTGCTTCTGGCCGGGGCGAAATACACGATTACCGGGTATGTACAACTTACAGGCGGGGAAAGCGCCAGCAATGCGAACTTCACCATCAAGCGCAGCGATCCCAGCTGCTCCGGAGGCACCTGTTACGACACCATCGGCACCTACCAGGTGCCCGTGACGGACTCCGGCTGGGTTCAGATCGGCGGCACTTATACCGCCAGCACTACGGAAACAGCCTTGGTTCTCTACGCGCAACTGGTCGGCGCCACCAGCGCGCAATCGTTCTATCTGGACGATGTAGTCATCACAGAGACGGCGCCGCCTCCGGGCGGGACACCGGTTGCGACTTACACCTTCTCGGATGGAGGCCTGGACGGCTGGGCTCCGTTTGGTTCGGCGACCCTCACCAACGCCGCGCCGCCGGTTCTCGATCCGAATGGCGATGCGCTTGGCCTTCTGGTCGCGAACAGGACGGCGGGTTACATGGGGCCGAGCCTGAATTTGCTGAGCGTGAACAACATGGTGGCAGGCGCAACCTATCAGGTTACTGCCTATGTCCTGCTGGCCGCGCCGGATAGCTCCAATCCCACTGCCACGCTATCAATCAAGACTGCCGACTGCGCCACCACAGGCGCTTACAGCAACCTGGGTACATCGGGCGCGCTCTCCAGCACCACCTGGACCAAAGTGCAGGGCACCTTCAGCTTCAGCGACCTTCCCGGGCCGCCGACGAGCCTGATCTTTTACATTCAGTCCAGCAGCGCGACTGACTCTTTCTACATCGACGACATTACCATCGGCGAGTTATCGCCCGCGCCGCTCAACCCCAGCCAGCAGGACAACACCGGCATTACCAGCACGTTTGAAGATGGCGGGCTCGATGGCTGGAGCTCCCGTACCGGCAGCTCCACATTGACTAACTCCACCGCCGAGGCGCACAGCGGCACGCACAGCCTGCTGACGACGGGGCGCGTCGCCAACTATGACGGGCCGCAGATCAGCGTCAGCAACAAGATGTATGTCGGCTCCGAATACAACATTAGCGCTTGGGTTTTGCTGCAGCCAACGGACGGCTCCAGCCACATTGTGAATATGAGCGTGCAGACAACGCTGGACGGCAACACGAGTTATCCCAGCCTGACCGCCTATCCCGGAGTTACCGTGGCGGCAGACGGCAACTGGCACCAGATCAGCGTCACCGGATACACGATGTCCAGCGGCTACGATCCCGGCGCGGCCTATCTCTATCTGCAAACCGTTCCGGCATCGGGCAACGACCTGGTTTCGTTCTATATCGACGACTTCCAGCTCACTTACGTTCCGCCGCCTACCATCCAGACCGATATTCCGTCGATCTATAAGACCCTTCGCGAATTCTTCCCCATTGGCGCGGCTGTCGACACGACGGACCTATCCGGCCCCCACGCGCAACTGCTCATGAAGCACTTCGACAGCATGACTCCGGGGAACGATTTGAAGTGGAGCTCGGTCGAAGCCACCAAGGGAGTTTACACATTCGGCAATGGCGATGCCGAGATTGGCGAGGCTGTGTGCGCCGATATGCGCGTCCGCGGCCAGAACCTTGTCTGGTCAACGGGCGAACAAACTCCCGCCTATGCCTTTGGCGACGGTACTAACTCGGCGGCCAATCAGGCCACTGTCACCGCTAACATCCAGGAGCATATCCAAAGCGAAGTGCAGCACTATGGCAAACAGGTGTATGCATGGGACGTTGTGAACGAACCGCTCGATCCTACCCAATCCGATTGTCTCGAACACGGCCCGTTCTACCAGGTGCTGGGCGCTAGTTACATCGATATCGCCTTCAAGGCGGCCAAACAGTACGCGCCCCCGGGCACCAAGCTGTTCATCAACGAGTACAGCACTACCGATCCCGCCCGCCTGGCCTGCCTGGTCAAGGTGGTGCGCGAACTGCACGAACGCGGCGTTCCGGTCGACGCCATTGGGCATGAGATGCACAACCAGATCAATTACCCGACCACCGAATCGATGGTCCAGGCCATCGAAACGGTGCACCGTCATTTCCCGGAGATCGATCAGCAGGTAACTGAGCTTGACATGAGCGTGTACAACGCCGGCGACGACACTTCGAACTACGGCAACAGCATTCCGGCATCGGCTTTAGCCGAGCAAGGCTGGCTCTACAAGCAATACTTCGACGCATTCCGGGAACTCAGGGGCAAGATCAGCTCCGTCACCTTCTGGGGTATGGCGGACGACGATACCTGGCTCGACAGCTTCCCGGTTGCGCGCACCGACTATCCATTGCCGTTCGATATGCAGCTCCAAGCCAAGCCTGCATATTGGGGCATCGTGAATCCGAAGATGTTGCCTGGCCACGGGCTGAAGTTCTCCATCTCCAGCAAGACCGGACCCAAGGATGCGAGCGTGTGGACCCTCACCGCGACCAACGGCGACGTTGGCCCGGCCTACGCGACTCAGATCGACAGCTTCACCCTGCGCCAGATCTCCGGCAAGCGCTGCAAGCCTGTAGTTGCTGCGCCGGGCAGTTATCCTATTCTGCTCGGCGATATCGCCACCAGCGGCAAAGCCAGCGTGGCCTTTACAGTTGATTTCGCCGGCTGCGAAGACAATGCTCGTTTTGAAGTGACAGCGCCGTGGACCTCGTCGACTTATCACACCGGAACCTTCGTATCCGGCATGGATTTTCGCCGAGAGCACCGTTAGACTGCGGACAATTAACACTGCAATGCCCTGAGACCCGCTTCCAAAGCGGGTCTCAGTCTTGCAACGCTGCATCCTTACGCGCTCTCTCAAGCGGGCTCTCTCATTCCACCATTCGCCAGGAATCGATTACCATGCCTGAATACCGTGTCCACCTTGCCGCCATCGCCGGTATCGCCGATCTCGCCGGCCTCGCCGGTCTCGCAAATCCTTAGCGGATCGGTCCTGGTGCTCATCCAGTTCGACGTGTGCGAAGAGCTGCGGCTGGATCGCCTGCCGCAGGCGGTGAGCGCCCGCACGGTGCTGCAGCCGAGCATGAAGCATTCGGCGCCGGCTTATGTTCGCTACGAGCGGCCGCCGGTCGTCGAGCCGATTGAACCGTTGCTGCTCGAAAGCGGCGAGCGGCTTGAGGGCGAGATCAAGTACTACGACTACGGCGTGGTCAGCGTGGTCTTTCAAATCCCGTTCTCGGGCGGCTGGGACAGCCTGGTGCACCTGGCCAGCCGCTGGGTGTGGGATGTCGATTTTGCCTCGCGTGCCGAGCCCATCGTGCGGCAAAAACTGGAACACGCTGCAGCCGCCATGGTCAAGCCTTACGCGCGCTGGCTCAGCGAAGACTACTTCATCTTCCACGTGCGCGAAGCGGCCGGGACGCCCACTGCCGCGGATCTCACCCGCGACCACGGCCTGCAGATTGCGCAGGTGGTTCGCGGCGACCGGCTCCTGCTTTCGACCGGCGAATGCAACGAAGTGCTGCATTCGCAGATTTCATATTATGCGAGCGACGTGGCCGTCATTGGCTGGAATGCCGCGTTCGTCTACGACAGCACCGCGGGCGCGGAGACTTCGATTCAACTGCTCGAGTATGCCAACTCGCAGTTGCTGGAGTTTCGCCATTACGATGAGCTGCTGACGGGAATTCTGGACAATGTTTACGACGTGCTGGGGCAGAGGACGGGGTTCTTTGCGCGATGGGGCCTGGCGCGGTCGGCGACGAACCTGCAAACCGTGCTGCTCGATGTCGCGGAGCTTACCGAGCGGGCCGACAACGCCATCAAGTTCCTCAGCGACATGTTCGCCGCCCGCCTCTACAAGCTTGCGGCGGCCAAAGTGGGCGTGCCCGACTACAAGGACCTGGTTGCGCGAAAGCTGCGCACCGCGGAGGAGCTCTACCACTCAATGGTTGAGCAGTTCAACCAGAGCCGCGGCTTCGTCCTTGAGGCCACGGTGGTGCTCATCCTGCTCATCGAGCTTTTCTTTCTCTTCCGCGGCCGGCCGTTTTGACGCAGCGTATGCTCGGGCGCCATCGCAAAACCCTCCTTCAGCATTGACACGATTTCGCTCCGCCCGTCACTTTATACTGTTGGCCTGCTGTTGACACAAAGGCCGGCGTTGAATGTTAGACTCGCTGCCGTCGGAGTGTCCTGAAGATGATTAGACTTGGCGCCCTTTTTGCAGCAATGCTGGTTTCCCTTGCGCCTGCGTTTGCCCAGGCCGCAAAATCCAGCAGCCCGTCGCCGGATACAGTCATCGTCCTCGATCGCGGAGCTTGCGAGCAGCGTTGCGCTGTCTATCGCATCGTCATCTTCGCTGATGGATCGGTGATCTATGACGGCCGTTATTTCGTCGGCCATCCCGGCCTTGTCCACAGCGGCATTGCGCCGGAAGTGCTTGCCGGGCTGGTCGCGGATCTCGATGCCGGGGGCTTCTTCCAGCTCGAGAGCAACTACGGCTTCGGCAACCGGGACCACTGCGACGCATTTGAAGCGGGCGAGCCCGCGGCGATTCTTACCGTTTCCGCCAATGGCCGCGCAAAAACCGTGCTTCACAACCACGGATGCGCCGGAGCAGCCTCAAAACACCTTACAGAACTTGAAGACAAGGTCGACCGTGCCGTGGGCGCGGCGAAGTGGATCAAGGGACCGGAGAAAGCGAGATAGAGATGGCATATACAAGAGCCGCCGCCGTAAAGTTTGCCGAGAAATTCTGGAATGTTCCCGCCGATGATGGCATCTTCTGGCTCAGCAACCAAGCCGTCGTCGTCGCGCAGGTTCGCCAGATGAACACCATTCCAACTACATCCTGGAAAAAGGCACTGGCCACCGATGGCTGGATGCCGTTCTTCGTTGACGACGGAAACGGCGGCGAAAAGGCTGTCTTTCGCCGCGGCATGGGCCCCGCCATGCAGGAAATCCTCATCAATCCCTGGGCGGGAATCGCCGACTGCGCTCACTTTCTGTCCCGCTGCCTCAGCGCGGGCGGCCTGTCTATCGCGGAGCGCGGTGTACCATCCCTGGTCGACAGACTGCAGTCGCTGCAGAACACCAAAACCCTCGCCGAGAAGGTGGGCCAGGACGCCGGCCAGAACATCGTCAACTCCGGCGTCTTCAAGCCCGGCGACATGATCGGCTACTTCAACATCGATCCGAAAGGCGACTACAACGGCGCAAAGCAATACGCTCACTCCGGCATGTACGCGGGAAAGATCAATGGGAGCAAGGATGGCGCAATCACGTGCCACACCATCTGCCGTTTCCCCGGCAAGTCCTGGGTTGAAGACAGCTGGTGGCTGAGGGACCCCGGCCACTACCTCTATACCTTCATCCATATCTCCGACGACGATCCCGCTCCCGATCCAGGCAAGGCCGCCATTCTCGCCGGCTGGTGGAAGGCTGAGTTCGCCGGCCAGACTGACTTCTATTTCATTCAGAAAAATGGCTCCGCGTCCAAGACGAAGCGGGCTCCGGTGAAGGGCCAGGCCGCTGCGCATTTTGCCGAGGACACGGCTTATTGGTTCATGGCATCCAATGGGGAGGTCACGTTGACCTGGCGCAAGAGCGGAAGCGTCGAGCGATGGTCACCCACCGGTTCTAGTTTCGAGAGCAAAATCTTCATTTTTCCGCGGACCCTTACAAAGCTGTTTTGAGAGGTGGCGCGGGATCTGCGCCAATGGTGCATCTTCCGCTCAGGGTCGCATTCGCGAAGGGCAAGTCACATCCCCAGCAGAGCAACTCCCTCTGCTTTCGCGGCCTTGCGAAGGTCCGCATCGAGCGTTGCCAGAGGGAACGATAACCTCATTGCCAGCTCAAGGTAAGTCGCATCGTAGACGGTCAGGGAATGCTTGTCGGCGATCGCTACTGTCCTGGTCCAGGCGTGCCTGCCCGTTTGGTTGTCAATGCTGATGGGCAAATCGTTCAGGTCGGTCAGCGACTCTCTTCTGTCGGCTGCCGTGATGCGGCCGCGCCGTACGGCCACCGTGAGGCAGTTCGCAACCTCAAGGCGCCACAAATCCGGCACGAAAGCGCCTGCCTGGATCACCTGCGCGAAAAGGGCCCGGATTGGAAGCGTGGTTTCATCGGGAAAAATCCATGCAAGAGTCGCTGAACAATCCAGAACAAGACTCACTTGCGGCCCTTATCCCGATAGCTTTTCCATTCTTCCCAATCGAAAGGTCCGGTCTTGCGTGCTTCAGCTCGTTCCCGAATCCGCGCTGCAGCAGCAAGCGCCGCCTCAACTCTGGCAGTGGGTAAACCCGAAGGGGGCCCCATCTTTGCCACGGGCCTGCCGTGGCGCGTGATGATGATCTCCTCGCCGGCCTCGACGAGGTCGAGCAGCCTGCCGAAGGCGTTCTTTCCTTCGAATGCGCCGAACTGCAGCATGAGATCTCCTTGTCGAGTTTAATCCAGTTTAAGTCAGCTTAATCCAGCTTATCATATTCACTTTTTATTCTCTCTTGGTCGTCGCGGCCCTCTTCGAGCATGTATGGCGCTACGCCGCCATTGCCTCGGCCATGCGCCGCACTGTCAGCACTGTGATGTCGTCTTCCTGGCCGAAGGCTTTGGCGGCGTCGGCTATGTAGAACGCCGACTGATTGCTCAGGTTGTGCACGCGGTCGAAGCCGAACAGCTCGCCGGATGGCTGCCGCGCCTCTACCACGCCATCCGACATGAGCAGAATGCGGTCGCCTGGATGGAGGTAGAGGCGGACGTCTTCGTAGGTGTTGTCGGGCAGAACTCCCAGCGGCAGGCCGCCGGGGAGGGTAATCTCCTGGCTGTTCAGGTAGGGCGGCAAATGGCCGGCGTTCGAGAGCACCAGTTCGCCGTTGGCGCCAAACCAGGCGGCCTGGCAGGTGGTGAAGCTGTCGCTGCCCACCAGCACGCGGTTCAGGCTTTCCAGGATCTTCGACGGGCTGCGATCCGGCGTGCGACGCAGCGCGCCCATCAGCATGGATACGTTCATGGCCGCCTTCAGCCCTTTGCCGGCCACGTCGCCGATGACTACCAGCAGGCCGCCGTCCTTGGTGGTCTCCACGTGGAAGAAGTCGCCGCCCACCTCGTTGGCCGGGTTGTAGATTGAATCCACTTCGAACCCCGGCGTCTGCAGCTTCTCCTGGGGAATCATCAGCTCCTGCACGCTGCGCGCCGCGGCCAGCTCGCTGGTGACTCGCTCCTGGTTGCGCTGGATGCGCAGAAAGCGCACAAAGATGATGAGGACGATAACGAAGATGCCGGCGAAATCGGCGATGGAGGCGAAGTGGATGGGGATTTGCCCGGCCTGGATAGTCAAGGGCGAATGATACTCACGGCCGCCAAAGTCCGACATGCCCGCTGTGAGCACCGGTTCGACCATGCCCACAATGCTCAGCACCAGCGGAATGAGCAGCAGGCCGGCCTCGAAGTTGCGCTTCACCGTGGCCGCCACCAGCGTGATGGAAACGAACAGCGTCCAACCGATCAGCCACACCAGGCTGCCCAGAAACACCACCGCCAGAACCACTCCGATCACGGTGCTGTGGCCCACCAGCAGCAGCGTGGGAGCCACTCCGGCAAGGATCGGCGACGTATAGCGCAGCAGGCTAACGTACCAACGCCGGCGCAGCGAGAGGAACGAGATCAGAAACTCGAAGTAGAAGTAGGCCGATATCAGGATCAGCTGCAGCACCGTGGCCGCGTACCAGAGTTGATCCATGCGGGCCGAGCTGCCTGCCAGGTCGACAAAACCGATCGGCGCCTGCAGCAGCTCGTGCAAGGCCAGCCACAAGTACTCGATGTGCCCCTTCTGCGTGAAATAGAGCGCCAGCAGGAACAGCGCCAGCACCAGCAGCAGAATGGAGTTCACCAGCCGGGGCAACCGCTCGAAAAGGCCGCGGGCCGACCATTGCGCAAGGGCGCCGTCCAGGTCCTCCCGGTGGCCGAGCCTCAGTTTCCGATTGGCAAAGAGGCTGGTATATGAGCTTGGTCCGAAGGGAATGTAGAGGGTTCGCACCACCAGGACGAGGGAAGTCTCGGAGGCGGGCACATTCAGGTCGAAGATGCGTGAGATCTGCTGGTAATGCTGCGGATTGTCCCCGTGCGGCCCATTGGGAGGGATCGGCTTGCCATTGGCGTAAACATCTACGCCTGGCCCACCCGAACTGATGGCCATCGAAGTGTTTTGCGAGACCGGCAGCTCGATATAGAGAGCGACCGGCCCGTGATTCTGCGCCAGCTTGATATGGATGCGGAACCAGGCATAGCGCTGCGGCCCGTGTGTCTGGATCTGCTGTCCGTTTACTGCGATATGCATGCCCTTGTCGGGCTCGTCGGGTCGCCGGTCTCGCTGGTCCTCGTCGGGGACATCGGCCATGGAACCGCTGGCGTCACGCACCGCCCACGCGGAATCGTCGTATTCCGGCTCGGCGGCAGCCTTGTCGGAGGAGATGCCCACGCGCCAACTCTTGTCCAGCAGGACCGGAGAACCCAATCCTTCGGCGTCAAAGATCGCGGGCCCCGTGCTCTCAGCATCTGCCGAAGGCGGCCGCTTGGGTGGGGGCGGCTTGAACAGGTCTCTGAAAGAGTGTTTTGGAGGCGGCGAATGCGGAGGAGGGTGCTGCTGGGCAACGAGCTGCACGAACGCGCAAACAGTGACAACTGCTATTGTTTGAATGGTTCGGCGCAAGGCATTTCCCCCCGGAGATTCCCGTCAGTTAACTCTAATTGCAAACGCCGGCAAGCTCCAACAGAATCGCCGGCCAGCCGCAATCCCATCCCAGGCAGCAAGTGGCGGTCTTCGGAAATATATTCCTTTCTTCCGTTGCCAAACAGGTAGATACTAGCGTCTAAAGAGTCGAGCGAAGCGGCGCGGGAGCGATGCGTCCGTTTGGAGGCAGGTCATGACGGCACGGTTTTCAGGTCGGATCCAGTCCGGCGCGATGAAAGCGATCACGCTGTCAGGGTTGGCGTTGGCATTGGCGGCCACCGCATGGGCGCAGTCCACAACCCAGTCGAACCCATCTCAGCCGAGTCCCGCAGGTGCACAGCCGGCCTCCGCGCCCACTGCGCAACCATCGCCCGGTACGGCTCCCGTGGGGGGCGACACTCCGGCTGCCCCGCAGGCAGGAGCGTCCACTGCGCCGCAGTCTCCGAACGCTTCCGCTCAGCCGGCCGCCGGCAGCAAGCCGGCCGCCGGAGACACGACTTCGACGGGAAAGAATGAGCCCGCTCCCGGCACTGCTCCGGTGGGCGGCGATTCCCCGGCCACCAACGTCGCTGTCGATCCGGACAAAGTGATTGCGCCGGGCAGTGAAATGATCAAGATAAAGCCCGGCAGCATTGAAGATGTGAGCGCGGTGGGAAATCGCGATATCGGCGCGCGGGGCATGGGCAACTGGTACTCCACCGACACCGAGATCAAGATGGGCAAGATGTACTCCATGGAGATCGAGAAGAGCACCAAGTTCATTACCGACCCTGTGGTCACCGAATATGTGAACCGCGTGGGGCAGAACATCGTGAAGAACTCCGACTGCAAGGTGCCGTTCACCATCAAGATCATCGACTCGGACGAGATCAACGCCATGGCGCTGCCGGGCGGGTTCTTCTACGTCAACTCCGGCCTCATTTTGAACGCGGATGAAGAGGCCGAGATGGCGGGCGTGATGGCGCATGAAGTGGCCCACGTCTGCGCCCACCACGCGGTCCGCGAGCAGACGCGTATGAACTACGCCCAGTTGGGCACCATTCCGCTCATCTTCATCGGCGGCTGGACCGGCTACGGCATCTATGAGGCCGCGTCGATCGCCGTGCCTGTCACGTTCCTCCATTTCTCCCGCGAGTTCGAGGCGCAGGCCGACTACCTCGGCGTGCAGTACATGTACCGGGCCGGCTACGATCCGCAGGCGTTCATCAGCTTCTTCGAGAAGATTCAGGCGCTCGAAAAACGCAAACCCGGCCTGGTGGCCAAGGCCTTCTCCGATCACCCCCAGACCCCCGACCGCATCCTCCACTCCCAGGAGGAGATTGCCCGCATCCTGCCGCCGCGCGATGAGTACACCGTGACTACGTCTGAGTTCGACGACGTGAAGGCCCGCCTGGCCCGCATCGAGAACAAGCGCCGCCTGGTCGACAACAAGGACAAGAACCGGCCGTCATTGCGCCGCGCCAGCACCGGCTCCGGCGACCCGACCAGCCCCAGCCAGCAGGGCGACAGCACCACCAGCGCCGACGACAAGCCCACGCTGCACCGGCGCGAAGACCAGCAGAACTAAGCGCAGTTCCCAACAAGGCTCCGTGCCCCATCCATTTCGCGTATTTTGCGGAATGGATGGGAAACGACCAAAGCCAACATCCCAGTTTCACCCGCCCGCCTCGACCATATCCGCGCGTCAAACCCCGCTTCCTGAACAAAGAGCCCACTCCCGTGGCCCAAAGCGGCGCGATCTGGCGTATGCTCATCAGGGGTCGGTATGGCCAATTCTGCAATAGCGTCGGAGCGGGTCGCACTTCAAAAGCGCGCCTCAGTGTGGTTTGCGTTCGCCGGCTTTATCTTCATTTTTGGCGGTGCGCTGATTCATGTGACGGTGGGAACGCGGCGCTTGACGGCTGAACTGGAAGGTTTCGCGATCGCTGCCATATTTGCGGCGATCGGCTTTGTGCTCAAGGCCGCTTCGGAAAAAAATCTGCCTGAAAACGAAGACAAGTTGTCAGAAAACTGACAGTGGCTCTTTCACGCACCATCCGTCCTACCAGCCCAACCTGTTGAACTCCGCGCCCAGGCTCCCGCAACATCTTGGGCCGCAGGTTCCCTCGCGGAGTCCTCAAAGCGGGAAAGCCCTGCGAAACCCCGGTAAATTTCCTGTAATCTCGGAAAAAACCTTGAACCCTCCGGCAAAAACGCGTTATACAGATGATTACGGGCAGCCTTCCCGGGCGCCTCTTTTGAAACCACCCCCGTAACGTCAGGAAGGGAATCATGCGCAATTCTGCCGCCCGCTCCAATCTTCTCGTCCCCGAAGTTCGCGAGGTTATGGACATCCGCCAGGCCTCCGACTACCTCGGCGTCTCGCCGGATACGCTCTACAAATACGCATCGGAGGGCTTTGTCCCTGCCTTCAAACTGGGCAATCGGTGGCGCTTCAAGCGCTCCCGCCTCGACGAATGGATGGACCGGCAGTCAGACCTGCAAGCGGCCGAGCTGGAGATCGATCCCCACCAGAAGAAGCCCGTCCGCCCAGCGATGTAAAAGCAGTTCACAGTAGACCGTTCGTAGTAGGCAGTTCACAGTTCATAGTTTGCCGGCTCGGACGACTGTGAGCTTGGAACTGCGAACTCAGAACTATAAACTTAGAACTGAAATGAAACTCGCCTTCGCAGGATCGGCACTCCTGGCTCTCTGCCTCGTAGCGAGCGATACCGCGATCCAGACCCACGGCTTCCGCCAAACCTCAATTCCCACAGGCCACGGTCCTCGCTGGATCTCGGTAGCCGACGTCAACCACGACAACCATCCGGACATCCTGGCCACAAACGCCGAAGCCGGAACCGTCACCGTCCTCCTCGGTGATGGCAAAGGCCAGTTCCGCGAAGCTCCCGGCTCCCCATTCGCCGCCGGCCATCTCCCAAACGACATCGCCATCGCCGACATGAACAGGGACGGCAATCCAGACATGGTGATCGCCGACCACCAGTCTCCCTACGTCACCATTCTGCTCGGCGACGGGAAGGGAAGCTTCCGCCCCGCGCCCGGCTCGCCCTTCGACGTTCATTCCAATCCCCACCCTCATGGTGTAGTCGTTGGAGATTTCAACGGCGACGGCAAGCCCGACGTAGCGACTGATAGCTGGGGCAGCAACCAGATCGAACTGCTGCTCGGCGATGGGAGAGGCGGGATCATCTCTCCGGGCCGCTATTTCGGTGTGGGACATCGGCCGTATGAGCGCCTGCGGTCGGCCGACTTCGATCGCGACGGCCATCCCGATATCGTCACCACAAATCTCGACGACGGAACAGTCACCATCCTGCTCGGCGACGGGCGCGGCGGCTTCAGCGCCGCTAAGGGATCGCCGTTCCCGGCGGGCGCCAAGCCCTGGCAGATGGCGTTGGACGACCTCGACGGGGATGGAAACGCCGATCTGGCAGTGATCCCATATCAGCGCGACATCGCCAGCCCATCGGAAAATGCGGTAACAATCCTTCTTGGCGGCGGCAACGGTTCATTCCGACCAATGCCCGGCTCGCCATTGCCGCTGGGAGACTGCCACGGCGCAAACTCGATCGCTGCCGGCGACCTCCGCGGAAACGGCCAGCACGCCATAGTAGTCTCCTGCGCAGAGAGCCGCAATCTGATGCTCTTTGAGCGCGGAAGGAACGGCACTTTCGTCTCATCATCGATCCCATCCAAAGGTGGCTGGGGCAGCGTAGCGATGGCCCGCCTGACGGATGTCCGAAGCAGCCAAATCATCACCGCCAACAACGACGACGGGACCATAACCCTCTACTTTCCCAACTGAGAACTGCGAACTCAGAATCGACCCCAGCCCCCTTGGCCCTCAACCCTCGACGCTTGGTCCTCAACCCCGTCGTGATATACCTTTCCGAGTGGACTATCCACGTCGCATAGGCCAATTGCGCCGCCAGCTGACTCGCGCCGGAGTTCCGGGCTTGCTGGTTACCCGCCTCCCCGACATCCGCTATCTCTCTGGATTTACAGGCTCCAGCGCCGCCCTGGCCATCACCGGCCGCACCGCAAGCCTGTTCACCGACGGCCGCTACACCGCCCAGGCCGCTGAAGAGGTAACAGCGCCTCAGATCAAGGTACAGATCGGTTCCACTCCGCCCGCCGTCGCCGCCGTGCAATGGCTGGCGGTGCAGCGCGGCGTAGACTTTGCCGGCTTCGACCCGGCCTCCACCACCGTCGCCGACCTCGGCCGCTGGAAAGCAGCGCTGCCCTCCGGCCTTCGGCGCGGCTTTCTCTCTGCGCTACCCGCGTCTCTCGTTGAGCCGCTCCGCCGGCGGAAAGACGATGACGAGTTGGCCCTGATGACGGAAGCCGCACTTCTGGGCTGCCGCCTCTTCGACCACATCCTCAGCGTCATCCGTCCGGGCCTCAGCGAGCTCGAAGTGGCTGCGGAACTTGAGCACCAGGCGCGGCTTTGGGGCGCGGAGGCCATGTCGTTTGAAACCATCGTCGCCTCGGGTCCGCGCTCGGCGCTTCCTCACGGCAAAGCGACTGCCGCACCCCTGGCTCGCAGAGGCTTTCTCACCCTCGACTTCGGTATAATTCTCAAGGGTTACTGTTCCGACATGACCCGTACTGTGTACCTGGGCAGGCCCAGGGCCAATGAGCGCTCGGCTTACGAGGCGGTGCTCGAGGCGCAGGTTGCGGCCATAGCCGCGGTAGCCGCTGGAGTAAGCTGTGGGGAGGTTGACGAGGCTGCGCGCAGCGTTTTGCGCAAGGCCGGATTGGCTGAGGCGTTCTCCCACTCCACCGGCCACGGCGTCGGGCTGGAGATCCATGAGCCGCCGCGCATCGGGACCGGACAAACAACCAGGCTTGAGGCCGGCATGGTTGTAACCATCGAGCCGGGAGTGTATTTCGCGGGCCAGTTCGGCATCCGCATTGAAGACATGGTGGCCGTAACCAGAAACGGAGGGCAGGTGCTCACCTCGGCGCCAAAAGCCCTCATCGAACTTTGATTGAACCTCTCCGGCCGCTTCGAGCGGAGGATTTAAGGAACGAATGAATCCACAAGACCTCAAGGATCTCGAGCAGCTCATCGAATTCCTCAAGCAATATCAGGTCGCCGAATTCGACCTGGAGCGCGGCGATCTCAAGATCCGGCTCAAGTTCGGCGGCCAATCCTTACCCCAGCCCGCCGGCTTGTCCGATCTCGCCCGCATCCTGGGCAGCGCCCCGCCTGCGGTTGCGCAACCTGCCGCGCAGGCAGCTCCGGCCACTCCGCGCGCCGAAGTCCCCGCTGCGCCGGCCGCCGGCGCCGACCCTGATTCCGGCCTGCACATCGTCAAATCTCCCATTGTGGGCACCTACTACGGCTCGCCCTCTCCCGGCGCATCGCCCTTCGTTGCCGTCGGCGATCGCGTGGACAAGGGCCAGGTCATCGCTATCGTAGAAGCCATGAAGCTGATGAACGAGATCGAGTCCGACGCCGCGGGCGAAGTCGTCAAGTGTTTCGTCTCCAACGGCCAGCCCATAGAGTTTGGCCAGCCGCTGTTTTCCATCAGGGCGGGTTAGCCGTGCCGGACAGCGCTTTCGCTTGAGCAGCCGCCGCATAAGCAGCAGCGATCGCCACAACCAATGGCCATTCCACTTACGAACCGCTAACTCGCTAACAGCTAACTAGCTGTACTGTTTTCTCGAAGCTCTATTGATTCGCTGTCTCGCTAACTCCGCTGACAAAGGCCCTGAATGTTCCGTAAAGTCCTGGTAGCCAATCGCGGTGAAATCGCGCTGCGCGTCATGAACGCATGCCGCGAGCTCGGCATCCGCACCGTAGCCGTTTACAGCGAGGCCGACCGCAACTCGCTGCACGTCAAGTTTGCCGACGAGGCCATCTGCATCGGTCCGCCCCGCGCCGCCGACAGCTATCTCAATGTCCCCCAGGTCATCTCCGCCGCCGAGATCGCCGACGTCGACGCCATCCATCCCGGCTATGGCCTGCTCAGTGAGAACGCCAACTTCGCCGAAGTCTGCCGCGCCTCCAACATCAAGTTCATCGGCCCTCCGCCTGAGGTCACGCGCCTCATGGGCGAAAAGGAAAAGGCACGCCAGGCCATGAAGCAGGCCAACGTGCCCATCCTCCCCGGCTCCGACGGCGTCGTCTCCACCGAGGAAGAAGCCCTCGAGGCCGCCGAGCAGGTTGGCTATCCCGTCATCCTCAAGGCCAAGGCCGGCGGCGGCGGCCGCGGCATGCGCATCGTGCGCTCACCCGAGGAACTGCCCAACCTCTTCCACGCCGCCAACACCGAGGCGGCCAACGCCTTCGGCAACGGCGAGCTCTACATGGAAAAGTTCATCGAGCAGCCGCGCCACATCGAGTTCCAAATCCTGGCGGACGAGCACGGCAGCGTGGTCTCGCTCTTCGAGCGCGAGTGCTCCATCCAGCGCCGCCATCAAAAGCTCATCGAAGAGGCGCCGTCGCTCATGGTCACGCCCAAAATGCGCGACGAGATCGGCCGCACCCTCGTCCATTGCCTCACCGAAATCGGCTACCAGAACGCCGGCACCGTCGAGTTTTTGATGGACGAAGACGGCCAGCTTTATTTCATCGAGATGAACACGCGCATCCAGGTCGAGCACCCCATCACCGAAGCCATCACTGGCATCGACCTGGTCAAAGCGCAGCTCCGCATCGCCGCGGGCGAGCGCCTCTCGGACATCCTCCCCCCAATGCTCGAAATGCGCGGCCACGCCATCGAGTGCCGCATCAACGCCGAACACCCCAGCAAGTTCACGCCGTCAGCCGGCAAGATCACGGTGTTCAATGTCCCCGGCGGCCAGGGCGTCCGCGTAGACACGGCGCAGTACGCCGAGGGCGTTGTCCCGCCTTACTACGATTCACTGATAGCGAAGTTGATAGTCCACGGCAACGACCGCGCCGAAGCTATCGCCAAAATGGAGCGCGCGCTAAGTCAATTCGTGGTGCAGGGAATTGATACGTCGATCTCGCTGCACCAGGCTATCTTTCAGGATGAAGACTTTAGAGCTGGGAAGTTTGATACGAAGTTTATGGAACGGTTCCTGGCGAAGCAAACCACCTGAGGCGTAACAGGGTTCGGTGTCGGCTCGCTTCGCAATCGACTGAAAAAGGGAGAATCGGATGCTTACTCGCTCGATGCAAATGCTGGGCGCTGTGTTGCTGGCCGCAGGGCTCGCGGCTGGCGCGCAATCAGGGCCGAAGATTGACGCCTGCAAGAAGATCGACGCCGCTGCAGTGACTGCGGCCGCAAGCGGGTGGTTCAGCGCGCCGGTTACGTTCACCGTCAATTCAGCTCAGGGAAAGACCGCGGGCACCTGCGACTACCAAACCGAGGCGCCGAAACATATTGAGATCAGCATCTACTACGCGCCCGATGTAAATGTGCGGATGTACGCGCTCGGAGAAAACCTGAAGCCGGGTGAGACCCTGGTAGCCGGCGTGGGAGACAAAGCGGTGTTTGGCCTGGATGACAACTCAGGCAGCCAGTACAAGTCAGAGAAACTTTCCTTCCTCAAGGGCAAAGCCGTGATGATACTCACTCTGAATCTGGATAGGAAACTGCCCACGGTGACCAAGGAAAAGCTGGCTGACTTTGCCACCAAGCAACTGGTCCCGCAGCTCTAATCGTCCATGGCGCCAACCGCGAAGGAGCCATCGCCGAAATGGAGCGCGCTTTGAGCCAATCCGTGGTGCAGGCGATTGATACGTCGATCTCACTGTGCCAAGCCACCTTTCAGGATGAAGACTTTAGAGCTGGGAAGTTCGATACGAACTTTATGGAGCGGTTCCTGGCCAAGCAATCCGCCTGAAGGTTGTGTCCCAAAGATGGGTAGCGGGTCCTGGTCCTGCCAGAGGCGGGGGTCAGCGAACTCACCGCAAGGCTGAGGATGCCATTTTCGGCACAAATCATTTCTGCGCGGCAGTAAGTCAAAACCTTTCGCGTGAGCCAGCACAAAAACTAACACTTGCGCGATTCGCGCGAAATGTTTCCGAAATTAGTTTCCCCCGTGATATCCTTCGTGCGCCACTCCAGCGGAGAGACAGAAGGAGCCTCAATTTTCAATGAGTTTTCGCAGTCTTTTGCCTGCTCATGCCCTGGTGTTATCCGCGCTTCTCGTCACTACTAACTCATCCTGGGGAATATCCTTTAACTCCGCCGCGCCCGGATCGCAGGGTAAGGCCGCATCTGACTCGACGCCGGTCATTCAGAGTGTTTCGATAACTAACCTCAATAGTCCCGGAATGAACTGCCAGATGCTTCAGGTAACGATTACGGGCAAGAACTTCAATCTGCTTGCCGACGGACCCAGCATACTGGCAAACGGAATTCCCCTGCAAACCATCCAGGGCAACAGCGACACTCTGTTAGGCATATTGCCGTTTGGCTTCGTGAGCAAACCGGGCGCACTCTCCCTTCGGGTGGTGGACGTGTACTCCCCGGGCTCGGAATCGAAGCCATTCCCCTACCCATCGAGCGCTCAGCCGCTGCTGGCGCTCTGCGCGAATCCGGCTTCGACTTCCGGTCCGCCGCTCGTATACGGCGGAAGCAAATTTGAGATCTATGTGCAGCCCACGCAGGTGAATCTCGCGGGGACTCCCACGCTCACTCTCAGTGGCTTGCCCAAGGGAGTCAGCACCGGCACGACAAAACTGTCACTGCCGCCTGCCGGCGCTTCGATAACGCTTTCCGCCTCTTCCAGCCTGACGCCGGCCACCTACAGCATTAGCTTGAATGCGACCGATGGCTCGATCAGTGAGCCCGATGCTTTCCAGTTCCAACTCGTCGCGGGCTCCGCTCCTCCCGTCTTTTTCCAACTCGGTCAGGGCGTTACTGAAATCGACATTCCCATCGGCGGCTCTGTGCAAACCATCTTCGGCACCACGGCTGCAGGATCGCAAATCCCCGACTTCGAAGTTATTCCTTCGCTCGAAGGCTTGCCTAAGGGAGTTACAGTCAGTCTCTCTCCGTCTGCGGTATTCCCCGGGCAATACTTCACCGCGACATTCGCAGCCGCCTCCGATACTCCGACGAGCCAGAATTCGATCGTCACTCTGACCGGAAGAGCCGAAGCCAAAACCTCTGTGAGTTCGGCCCAGCTCCTCGTGGACGTCGTACAGCCTGGCCCGTTGCCGGGCAGCCGTACCGACTTCGTCTCGACGAACGGAACTCCCTACGCCGCGACCTACGATCCCGTCCATGAGCTGATCTTCTCGAGCAATCACGACTGGAATCGCGTCGATGTGATCTCCAACCGGACTCACAAGCTCATTAAGAGCATTCCTGTCCGCTCGCCACTTGGCATCGACGCCACACCGAATGACGAGTTCGTCTGGGTGCAGACCGGCTCGCAGAATCTCTTGAGAATCAATACCTCGACCTTCCAGGCGCAGGCATTCTCACTGCCAGGTCACACCTTCGGCAGCACAGGTAACTTTCCTTTGCCCGGCCGTGACAGCCTGCTCGCCCTTGCCGACGGCACACTCTTCCTGCGCTACAACGAGCTCAACCAGCAGAACCCGCCCGCGGCAGTTTGGAATCCGAAGACAAATGCGTTGAAGTTTCTGCCTGGAACCAAGGAATCATCCTGGGGCGGGTCGGCCCGCAGCGCAGACGGCACCCGCGTCTATGCCGCGTATGGCCAAGAAATTGTGGTCTATGAGACGGCGACGCAATCAACCACGAAAATCGGCAGCGGCGAAGACGTCGTGGCAGTGGATGAAGACGGCTCCCAATTCATAACGCTCTCCCCAACTTCCCTCACTGTCTACGACAACAATTTCAAGCGCATCGGCAACCTGCCTGGATTTATCGCCAACGCCCCAAACACAGCCCTGGGTGCGGCCTTCAGCCCGGATGGCAGCAGGATTTATGTCAATGGCAGCCTCGGGCATCTGCCTGTACTCCTGACCGTCGATGCCCAAACGTTGAAGGTGTTGGCGACTGCGCCTTACAGCCCAACTGGGAAACTCAGCAACGTGACTGGCTTTGTCGATCCCAGCCCCTTCGCCGCCGATGCCTCGGGCATACTGCTCAGCCGGCAGACTTATGGCATCGCGTTCGACGATGCAACATTTACTCAAAGCTACGCGCCGAGTCTTCAGGTTGGGGGCGATCTCCAGCCAATTTTCGATCCGCTCATGGGCCCACTGTCTGGCGGATCCACCTTCAGCATCACGTCTGGTTCGTCTCTAATTCCCGACGTGTGGTACGGACACACCCGGGGCAAAGCAGCGCTCGACGGCGAATATCTGAACTTCACGTCGCCGCGCGGTGCGACGCCCGGCCCGGTCAATCTCAAGTTCAACTTCGCTGACGGCACTCAGACCTTCCTCCCCCTCCAATTTACTTACTCCACCTTCCCCGAATACGTGCTGACCTCCGGATCGACGCCCGCCGGCGGTGCAACTTCCTCGATCATCGGCTACGGCCTGCCCCAGGACGCAAGCGGTGGCGATGTGCGCGTCGGCGGCCGGCCGGCGACCATCACGACCAAGGCAGGGCAATAACCGCCCTATAGCGGCGAGCCATATTCATCCACTCAGCTCGATTTCACATTGCCCGCCGGCGCGCTGGGCTGGACCGATCTTGAGGTCACCACACCCAACGGGTCTGCGACGCTTCCCCGATCCGTCTTCTATGCACAGAGCGTCACCGAATATAAATCCGGCGCGGCCTTCACTGCGTTGCTTTATGACTCCGCGCGCAATCGGGTCTATCTCTCTGCCGGCAACCGCATTGACGTCTTCTCCACCACGTCTCACCAGTTTCTCGCGCCGATCTCTCCGGCAGCTGTCGGCAGCAAGAAGCAATTTGCCGGCATGGCTCTCACTCCTGATGGAAGCCAGCTTCTCGCAACGGATCTCGCAGACGGTTCCCTGGCAGTGGTCAATCTCGAGCACCCCACCAGTACATTTGCCATTCCCGTCGCGCCCGTGACCGCGCTCGGTCAATACTGCACGGTGGGCCCCGTCTATGTTGCTGCGTCTTCTGACGGACAAGCATTCGTGACCACCGGCAGTACGCCGAGCTACTGGTGCACTCCGCAGGGGGAAACTTACGTCGTGAATCTCGCCACACATGCGGTCGCTCCGTCGCCCTGCTCGTCGGGTTTTGCCGTTGACGCCAGCGCTGACGGAGGCCTCGTCGCCATCGGCGGCGGAAGCTGTGTCTACTCGGCGCAAACAGCCTCGTATACGGCAGACCCCTTTCCCACAATTCCCGATACGACGCTCTACTACTTCGGAATCGCCATCTCAGGCGATGGAAATATCGTTGGCCAGTTTCCCTATCTCGATGACACCACCGGGGACCTGCTCGGTTCCCTTGCATTCCCTTACCCGTATTATCCGAATCACAATGGGTATACTTCCGGTGTCGTCCCACCCCAGCCGCTCTATTACCCGCGCCTGAATGCTGCAGGCAGCCTCTATTACGCCGCCTATCCCAACTCGTTCGAGATTTATGACGTGATGCACGGCCTGCTGCGCATGCGCTTCGGTCTCGAGCAGACGGTGAACAATACGGTAGCCCCGATGGCGATTGACTCCGGGGGCCGCTATGTCTACCTCATCACGACTAAGGGACTCACCGAGGTCGACCTCGGCTCCGCGCCCCTCTCCATCGGCCACGTCAGTGAGCAGAGCGCGGCTCCCGGCGTTCAGATCCAGGTGCGTGGCAGCGGCTTTGAAGGCGGAATGACCGCGACCGTGGGCAAGAAAAACGCCGCGGTCAGGGTCATCGACGAGAACACGCTCACTCTCACCGTGCCAGAGGCGGCGCCCGGCCCCCAGGGACATTGTGCTCACCCTCTCCGATGGCGAGATCTACACTCTCGAGAACGGCATCCTGGTTCAGTGAGTCCTGCCAAGAGCCTGCGGAGCCGCATTTACTCCAACTGCTGTTTAGGGATGTAGGGGCCGTGAAGATATCCCGAGGTGAAACCCTGGGTAGCCGTCCCACTCACGCCTTTCCGCCCCTAGGGCTGGCGCGAAACAATCTGCGAGTGGCGACCGTTACAACGTTTGCGGTAAACTCGGGCGCATGGGACTTACCGTTGACAGACCTATCCACGAGTACGAAACCCTGCCGCAGGCGGACCGCCAGAAAGTCCTGGCCGAGATGCTGCGCCGCGCCGCCATCGAGCCGCACAATCTTCCCGCTGATGAGGATCTGGTCGCCGCGGCGGATCGGCTCTTCCAGGATCTCGACCGCCGCGAGCAGCAACAGCGGCTCGAAGCGGTCCGCGCCGCAGTCCCTTGCCTGGGAGCAGAGCGGCATCGCTGAAGGCGATGTGATGGGCGAAGTTCGAGAGCGGATTTGAAGGCGCACCCTCGCGGGAAAAAGGCAGTAATACTGTGACGGCGTGGATTTGTGGTTTCCCAGGTCTCAAAGGCGAGACCTGGGGCACCCAGATTCGTGGGATGGATTACGAAGTCTTCAGGTCGCGTCACCGGGTCACTTCACCAGGCCACTTCACCAGGCCACGATAGTAGTCAGGCCCCACGCCACATCCGCCACGCAGGGCCGCGGCGAATCATCCTGAATGAACTGGTCAGCGCTCGCCTGCATCCCGTCACACTGCCGCACGTGAATCCGCGGCGGTGATTTAGCATTTTCGGCATGCCGCTTCGTGTCCATAAGCCGGCTTTCCCGCTTTCGCAGTATGTGGAGATGATCTGGCGGGCGACGCGCTCCGGAGCGCCGCCCTCGCGCCAGCGTGTCTATCCGGATGGCGCCATGGCGCTGGTAATTCATCTAAATAAGCCCACGGCGACTTATTACGTTGACGGCGAGACCCATCACATTCGCGTGCCCTTGCTGGCCGGCGCATATTCGCGGTCGTTCCATTTCGATCCTTCTCAATCCACGGCTGTGCTCGGCATTGTTTTTCGCCCCGGCGCCGCTCGCATGTTCTTTCCCGTTGCGGCGCATGAACTGCACAACGCCGATATTGCGCTCAGCGAACTGTATCCTGGCGAATCTGATCGCTTGCTCAATGAAACGTGCGCCGCGACGGACGAGACTGCGCAAATCCTGGCGGCGGAGCGATACCTGAATGAGAAACTGGCAAGCGCCGCTCCGATTCATCCCGCGGTCAGATATGCGGTCAAGCAGTTATCGCGCCAGGGTGCGGTGCGCGCCGTCCGCGATGTCCAGTTGGATACTGGCTTCAGCCACACTCGGTTCATTCAGTTGTTTCGAGAGCACGTTGGTCTCACGCCCAAGCTGTTCTGCCGCGTGCGGCGATTTCACGCTTCGATCGGCTGCATTGAAAAGGGTATGCCCGTCAACTGGGCAGAGCTTGCGGCCGATTGCGGATACTTCGACCAGGCTCATCTGATCCATGATTTTCGCGCGTTTGCCGGCATGACTCCGGTCGAATTCAGCCGAACGATGGCCGACTCCGACAGCAGAGTCCTTAAGGCCGTCAATGCGAGTTGAATTTTCTCCAATACTAACCCCTTGGCAGCTGGCACAGTGGGTTCATGGCAACCCTTATTCGCAATTCCCGCACAACTCACCTGCGCCGCGGCACGTGGATCCTGCTTTTGCTCACGGCGGCGTCACTTACAGTCCTGTTCGCGGCTCAAGCCGTGCAATATCCCGACAACTTTCGGCGCTGGGTGCATGTGGGCACCGGAGTTATCCTGCCCACCAGCCCGCTTCCAGAGAGCGAACAAGGAATGCACCACATCTTTGCCGACCAGAAGGCGACCGACGGCTACGCATCCGGTAACTTCGCCGATGGCTCGATGATCGTGTACGAATTGCGCGAAGCCCAACAGAAGAATGGAATCATTTCCGAAGGCGACCGTCGCAGAGTTGACGTGATGATCAAAGATTCAAGCCTCTACAAGAGCACCGGCGGATGGCGGTTCGAGCGCTTCATGGGAAGCGACCAGGTGCAGGATGCCGTTCACGACTCAGGAAAGTCGTGCTTCGATTGTCATTCAAACGCGAAAGCGCACGGATTCGTTTTCAGCCAGCTTCATTGACCTGCCGGGCGCCGCAGAGGTTGCCTTGAGCGATGCCAAAACGTCTCGATTCCGGGAGCTTGGGCAGCGCGAATCCAACTCTATCTTCATTCCGCCAGGCCGCAGGCTGTTCACTACTGCAACCCGCTCCAAACCATCCGGTGGAACAGCTCGTCCATAGCCCGTGGTGCCTCTTTCCCGCCGCGATCGATCCACCATCGCAGCAGCGACAGCAGGCTTCCGGCGAGCGCCGACGCGTGCGCACCCAGTTCCCGCTGCCGGGCCTTCGCCACGCGCCCGGAATCCCTGAGCCGCCGCTCGATGCCGCGCGCAAAGTAAGTCTGCGCGAGATCGAAGAAGTCATTCAGGCGATCCGCATCCGCCAGCGCGCGGTAGATCTTGTTATCGGGGCCAATGTGCTCGAACATTTCCGTCACCGGCACCACTCGATGCGACTGTTCCCCGCGAACGATGAGCATGGTGCTCATGGTTGCGAGGAACGTCTCCAACTGGCTCAGCAGCAGGTCATTCTTGTCGCGGAAGTGAAGATAAAACGTTGACCGTCCCACCGACGCACGGTCCAGCACCTCCTGCACCGTCAGGTCGTTGATCGGCTTCTCCAGGATCAACTCGATCAGCGCACTGCCTAACCGGTCGCGCGTGCGCAGCGTGCGCTCATCCGGCTTGCGCCGTGCGGCTTTTTTCTTCTGCGCAGCGTGTTTCTGCAGCCCGGGGGGCGAATTGCTGGACATCGCAGGCCTCTTTGTTCGCCATCTCGAAACTGGCTCTCGACTCTGCCACGAGTCACATCTAGAGTGCAAATCATAGAACACCGAGGCTCACCGCCGAACAAGTTCTTGAATTGAACACGGGAGACAAAAAGGAGAAAAATCATGAATCGACTGCGTAACCTTGCGATCGGGATCCTGTTGATTGCGGCTCTGGCAGCGGCAGCGCAGCAGGCTGCGTCCGGACCTGCTGCAAATGACAACAACGAACAACGCCAGCGCTCTGGGCAAGCCGACGTGCCGTCAGTCGAGCTGCAACTGAAGGTGTTGACCCAGAAGCTCGATCTCACCGCCGATCAGCAGGCCAAGATGACGTCAATTCTGAAGGACCTGCACGATGCCACGCTGAAGATTGTGCAGGACGCAAACCTGTCCAACGATGAGCGCCTGGAGTTGGTGAGACCGCATCGCTACAAGGCCCGCGATCAAATGCGCGCCATCCTAAGCGACGACCAGAAGACAAAGCTCGATGAGTACTTCGCGGGGCCGCACCCTGAGATGCATGGCAGCCTGACGGGGAATGCTTCGCCGCAGCAGTAGAACCGCAGAATTGAAGAAATCAGCGAGCGATCATTCTAAACAGCCCATGCCTAAACAAACCATACCTGAACAGTCCGCGGATGAGGACGTCCCATCCTTGCCGAACAGTTTTCGGCAAGGATGGGAGACCACAGAGGCCGGGTGGCGCAGAGGCTGCTCTCAGCGATGTCGAAGGGTCCCGATGCTGAGATCAGGGAGTTTCGTATCCGAAAACTACGTGGGTGCGAGGCGAGAGCCCAGGAATCTCTGAATCGACTCGTCTCAGTCGCCAGTCTCAGCGGCCGTCAGTTTGTAGCCGCGCCTGTTCCTTCGCGACCACCACGGCATTCTTGAGCGCATCGACAAACGCCCGCGCGGCCGCGTGATCGGCGAATGTAAGCCCAAAGGCCTCCACATCGTCCGGCGCCTGGCCGTATGCGGAGCTGTTATGTACGCCGGGTCCCAGGTGAGCGAGCTTCTCGCGGTCGTACATGAGCGTGTGGAACTGCTTTCCGGGCACGCCCATCACCACCACCATGGTCGTGTCTCCCACATCGCCCGGCTTGTACGCCTTGGTCGCGCCGGGATCGGTGAAGACGATGTCTTCGCTGATGAGGCTCTCATCTACCGCCGCCAATGGAACCGTAATCGAAGCCAGCGGGAATGCGAAGTAGGACCAACTGGTCTTTCCGCCCTCGTTGCGGGGAAGCGAGCAGATCGGGCCCGGCATATTCGGCTCAATCACCAGGGTATGCCGGTCGAGCGCCAAAATGCTGCCCGACGCGGCGTAGGAAGTCTTCATCGTCTGGAGATGCGCGGGAAGATCCTGCGTAACTCCATAGGCCGCTGAAACGAGGAGACACAAGATCGCATAGATACGATGCTTCATCTATGGGTACCTCTTTATTGCTTGATTCTGGTCCGATTGTCGCACGAAAGCAGTGACTTGGCTCCTGATTGCCATGACACAAAAGCGGGAGAATCCACTCGCACAATTCTGCTATGGCGGGTCCGCGGCGGCCTCAATCTCTTATCTGCGAGATCGATGATGTGAGCTTTCCCGGAGCGGAAATGCACCGTTCACGTTCCGCGGCTAAAGCCCGCGCTCACTTTGTTGCGTTTTCGGCATGACTGAAGTCGTGCCCTGATACAAAGCCAGGTCTCCGAAGAGTTTTTCCGCAGCCTGTAAGCCAATGCTTCAACCCGGCTGACCTTCGATACGGAATCCAGCTCGCTGCATGGCGCGCTCGCTCTCCGGGTTCTGCATGAAGGTGCTCCAGACCAGCCCTGAGCGGAGATTCTCTGCCATCAGGACCGAAATCCCCTGGTCGATGCCCAGCACATCCTTGTCATACCAATTGTTGCCGGGATGGAATGCGTCGACAAAGCCGTATCGCCCCCATGCCTGCTTTCCCCACTTTGAGCGCATGGCTCGCAGAACGGAGAGACAATCGGCCGGCAGGAAGGCGAGAGAGCCCGCGGCGGCTGAAGGTACGACCGTTCCATCGAGCGGTCCTATCGCGGGTGGTCCACCCCATGCTGTGTATCCCCCCGGATAGTCCGAGGACGTAACGCCCCAGTAATCCTCGCTGTACCACTTCGGGATCGAAAGGCAGAACGCCTTGTGAGCCTGGGTTGCAGTGACGGAGTTCGTAAAGTAATCGGCATAGGCGTCGCGTTTGCCGCGGAAGTCGAACCATGCCTGAGAATATTGGTGGGTAAACAGTGGATCGTTTCCGCCGATATAACTGAACCCGCCATAATGAATTACCGAACGCGAGAAGTTATTCCAGGACTCCGGCCGCACAGGGTGGGTGGGTGAACCGATGGCGAGAAGGTCAATCATCATCAGTTCGCAGTAGTGCTCCCAGCGGGCGTCCAGGAAGCCCGAATCCGGTTGCCAGCCCATGGAGAATGCCTTGCCGCCGTTCAGCATCCACGGCCAATCCACGCGCTCATAGATCTGTTGAGCCAACGATTGAATCCGTGCGTCTTCAAAATACGCGCGCGCGGTGAGCACGCCGCACATCAGAATGGATGAATCGATCGAAGACAATTCCGACCCCGGGGATCGTTCTCCGGTTTCCACGTCGGTGAAGTGGTAGAAGAACCCATGCACTTCAGGGAAATGGTTGAGGTGCCAATCCAGCGTGGTCCTGACCCGTTCCAATACATGCGCGCGGGGCAGATATCCTCGATGAGCCGCGATGCAAAGCGCGGTCAAGCCAAAACCCGTGGAAGCGATACTGGCCATGCGTCTGCGATCGCGCGCGCCATCGGGGAGATCGTTGCGGGCCCGGTCGAGGATCTGTCCCGTCTTCTCGGAGGCTTGTTCCCAGAAAAACAAACAACCTTGCCGCTCGAGGTCCTCCAAAAACAATTCGTCGTCTTTCGATGGTTCCCAAGGCACATCTGCAATTGCCAAACCATGGGGCAATATCGCATAGCCCGCGGCGGCTGCCATTGTTCTGAGTGTCTGGCGCCGGCTCACCATGCGAATCCCGCTCTCCAGTGTCATCGTTTTTCCCCATCCTCCTGGATGCCTAAATCTTCTACTCCATCACGAGCGATATCGGCTCCTTCTGAAGCTTTGCGAGCGCTACAACGCACACGGTTCTCATCGATTGGTTACGCTCCAATCGGACACAGCAGCGACGGTTGCCGGTCGCCGCCAGGGGCAGAACCGGACTCGCGCACAGCAGGGCTCGCAAGGATCTCCCGGCTGTCGATTTGTTCGAACGAAAAGTCAGTATAGCGCAGGGTTGAAGAGTCTGTATCTGCCCGGAAAGTCGCAAGTCACCGGGAAAGCCCATCCTTCGGCGAAGGCCGCTGCGGGAAGAGGATTGCGGGGCCTGCACGCCGGCAAAATGGCCGGGCGCCGTGGTGAATCCTATGGGGCAAGTTAACCAGAATCAACAAACGCATCGTATGATTGATTCGATCTATCAGTGGATGAATTTTCCGGGGGCGTGAATGAATTCAGGGAGTTGGTTCGACCGCAGGCAATTTTTACGCGGTACAAGCATGGCGGTTTGCGGTACGGCCGCCGCAACATCGACTCCGTTGCGGACGCTCGCCAACTCACTCGCCGCCATTCCTCTGGCGGCGCCGGCTCAATCCAAACCCGACTACACGCTCAAGATCGAACCTACGGTCCTCGAGCTCGCGCCCGGCGTCACGGTAAAGACGACCGCCTACAACGGCCAGGTTCCCGGCCCGCTTCTGCGCCTGCGCGAAGGTGTTCCAGTCACCATCGACGTGACCAACTCGAGCGCCAACCCCGATATCGTCCACTGGCACGGGCTGGCGATCGACTCCAAGAACGACGGCGCGATGGAAGAGGGCTCGCCCATGATTGCGCCGGGCGGCCAGCTCCGCTACACTTTTACGCCGCGCCCGGCTGGAACGCGCTGGTACCACACCCATGCCGGCGCGGGTGGCGACCTGAGCCTGGGCACCTACAGCGGCCAGTACGGATTTCTGCTGATCGAAGGCAAAGGCGATCCCGGCGCTTACGACCAGGAAATCTTTCTCGCCATCCATCATTGGGGGCCGTCGTTTGTGCCCATGGTCGAAACCATGCGCAGCGAATCGGCCAACATGCCGCTCACCACCGGCTCCGATGTGGGATATCAGTATGCCAGCATTAACCAGCACATGCTGGGCGCGGGCGAGCCTATTCGCGTGAAACAAGGTCAGCGCGTGCTGATGCGGCTGCTGAATGCCAGCGCTACCGAGAATGTGGTGCTGGCACTGCCTGGACACTCCTTCAAAGTGATCGCCATGGACGGCAACCCTGTTCCCAATCCAACCTCAGTCGAAGTCCTATCGCTCGCTGTTGCGGAGCGCGTCGACGCCATTGTGGAAATGAATTCGCCCGGTGTCTGGGTGCTGGGCTCGACGCTGCCTGAGGCGCGGAAGATGGGACTGGGCATCGTGGTTGAATATGCCGGCAAGAAAGGCACGCCAGCTTGGACAGATCCAGCTCCGGCAAAGTGGGACTACACAGCGTTCGCTGCTTCCGCTGCCGGTCCTGCGCCCGACGAAACCATTCCGCTTACCTTCCGCGACGTGGGCCCGGCGAAGGGCTCGAACTTCGACGTCTGGACGATCAACAACAAATCATGGCCGGACGTCGATCCGATCCGCGTGACTGCCGGCAAGCGCTACCGGCTGGTGCTGCGCAACGGCAGCGGAGATCAGCATCCCATTCACCTGCACCGGCACACCTTTGAGGTTGCGGCCATTGCCGGCAAGCAGCTCAGCGGTCTGCGCAAGGATGTGATCAACGTGATGCCGCTCGAAACGGTGGCGGTAGACTTCACCGCCGACAATCCCGGAGACACCCTGATCCACTGTCACCAGCAACTGCACATGGATTACGGATTCATGCAACTGATCAAGTATTCGGCGTAGATTCATGTGAACAAGGCAAATATGATCGGTCGATCGCTCGCAGTCTCGATCTTTGCCGCGGCTCTCGCCTGCGCCGCACAAACCGTGGACTGGCCCGCCTACAACGGCGGCGTGACCGGCGACCACTACTCCGGCCTCGCGCAGATAAATCGTGGAAACGTCGCTCGACTCAAGGTGGCCTGGAGCTTCGACACCGGCGAAAAAGGCGGCATTCAGGACAATCCGCTCATCGTCGGCCGCGTGCTCTATGCCTATACGCCGACGGAAAAAATCGTCGCCCTCGACGCGGCCACGGGCCAGCTGCAATGGAAGTTCGACTCCGGCGTCAGCGCGACCCAGCCCGACCGAGGCATGGCTTACTGGACCGATGGCAAAGAACGCCGTCTCTTTGCCGACGTGATGAACTTCCTCTACTGCCTCGACCCCGAAACCGGCCAGCCAGTCCCGTCCTTTGGCGAAGGTGGGCGGATTGACCTGCGCAAGGACCTGCGCGGCAACTACGAAGAGCAGTCCATTGCGCTCACCACGCCGGGCGTCATTTACAAGGACCTGATCATCGTCGGCGGGCGCAATCCCGAGACGCACCCCGCGCCGCCCGGAGACATCCGCGCCTTCGACGTGCGTACCGGGAAACTGGTCTGGAGCTTTCACACCATTCCGCATCCCGGCGAGCCCGGCTACGAGACCTGGCCGCCCGATGCCTGGAAGACAGCCGGCGCGGCCAACAACTGGGCAGGCATGTCGCTCGACGCCGAACACGGCATCATTTACGCGCCCACCGGCTCAGCGGTCTTCGATTTCTATGGCGGCGACCGCCTTGGCGACGACCTCTACGCCAACACCATCCTCGCCCTCGACGCCGCCACCGGCAAGCGCCTGTGGCACTTCCAGGGCGTGCATCACGACATCTGGGACCGCGATTTCCCGTCGCCGCCTGCGCTGTTGACGCTCCGCCGCGACGGCAAGGACATTCCGGCGCTTGCCCAGACCACCAAGCAGGGCTGGGTTTACCTGTTCAACCGGCTCACGGGCGAGCCGCTGTTTCCCATTCACGAGCATCTCTATCCCAAGAGCACCGTTCCCGGCGAGGTCACTTCTCCCACGCAGCCGCTGCCCGATCTCCCTGAGCCCTTTGCCCGCCAGCGCCTCACTGAAGACGATCTCACCAACCGCACTCCCGAAGCGCATGCCTATGCTCTCAAGACATTTCGCGCAGCCCGCAGCGACGGGCAGTTTATTCCATTCGCCCTGGACAAACTCACCGTCATTTTGCCAGGCTTCGATGGCGGCGCGGAGTGGGGCGGCCCGGCGCTCGATCCGGCCACCGACATTCTCTATGTGAATGCCAACCAGATGGCCTGGCTTCCCGGACTCACCGTGCCCACGTTGGCGGGCAGCCCGGGCGAGCGGGTCTACCAAAGCCAGTGCGCCATGTGTCACGGGCAGAGTCTTGCCGGTGCGCCGCCCGCGTTTCCTTCGCTGATCGATGTTCTGAAGCGCCTCACCGTCCAGCAGGTCACCGACGCAGTGAAGCAGGGCAAGGGCCGCATGCCGTCGTTCCCCAACATCGACGAGGCTCGGCTCACCGCGCTCGTCGATTTTCTGCGCGTCGGGCCGGCGCCGGTTCCTGGCAATGGGGGCAGCAAGGAGCTTGGATCTGTTCCCGCGCACGCACCAGCTGCGCAAGCTCCCGCCGACGCTCCCGGAGCCGCAATCTACCAGGACCGCTGCGCCATCTGCCATGGCGACCACCTGGAGGGAATCCCTCCGGCGTTTCCCATGCTGGTTGGCCTGGGCAGCCGGCTGACCGCGGCGCAGACGGCCGTCATTATCGGCAAAGGGAAGGGAAGAATGCCGCCCACGCCGGACCTGGAGGGCCCAAATCTCGATGCGCTTCTGCGCTATCTCGGCGTGGGTGCGGACGCCGTGTCTGCGTCCGCCGACGAAGGCCCACCGCCGGACAAGTACGCGTTCACCGGCTATACCCGCTTTCTCGATCCCGACGGCTACCCCGCCATTGCACCGCCATGGGGCACGCTCAACGCCATCGACTTGAAGACCGGCAAATATGTGTGGAAGATTCCGCTGGGTGAGTTTCCCGACCTTGTGCGGCTGGGCATGAAGAACACCGGCTCTGAGACCTACGGCG
>Ga0206796_1026_pt1 | contig 36773 bp, 50 predicted proteins | sample Alteio_BWOrgCont_68_FD_152895 | JGI IMG/M metagenome (GOLD analysis project Ga0206796, IMG submission 152895) | Enriched cells from forest soil in Barre Woods Harvard Forest LTER site, Petersham, Massachusetts, United States -... | ecosystem: Environmental > Terrestrial > Soil > Temperate forest >...
TGGGGTTTGGTCGCTGAACTCTCCTTCGCATAGTCGAGTACACCACAGCTGTTCGCTACCACCAATCCCTTTACGTTCTCGCTGCGATTGCAGGGCTGACCTTTCTTGATGCCGTAGACTTCGCCGCGCGCATATGCCGATGAGAGCATAAACGTGGCAGCCAACTTAAGATTAATTGGGCTAAGTTTTTGACATCGACCTTCAAATAGGCGCAAGCAAAACAACATAGAGACAACGCTGCGCCATGATCTCTTCAAATGTTAATCCGGCATTCTGTATCGATGTGGTCAGTGATGGTTACTGGATTAAGCACGATCAGCTTGCCGCTCGGAACGGCCATTGCGTACATGGCGCGCGGCTATCCTGAACATCAGGCAGTTATGGAGACTGTGGGCGGTATACTGCTGATCGGTGGATTGGGGTTAATGGGATACGCGCTCGAAGCCGTTTTAGGACATCCCTAGCAGCCACGTTTTTCGCCTTAGGGTTTATTTCTGTTCGGACTCGCAGCGCGCATCAGTGGCCGTTATTCCATTCGCAGGCTGAGTTTCCCCACGTAAGTCCCGGGCGCTCAGCTTAAGGGCGGAACTGTATTCCCGGTCCCGTCCGTCCTAGGGCTGGTTTCGGTGTCGAAGCTTTCTCTTTTGTTGATCGCGTTTGGCACGTTAATTACGCTGGCGTGGATTGCCCTACTTGTTTGGGCTGCAATCCATTTAGCCCAGCATGTTTTCTGACAATCGGAACGTCCATGCAAAGCGATGTGTTTCCCTGGGCCGTGGCCGCCGCGATAGCTGTAACGACCGCACTATGTGTTTGGCTGTTCGGCGTGTGGTTTGGCTGATGGGGGTAGCGCGTGACGCTTACCGGACTACCTCCAGTAACCTACCGCACGGGCAGGATTAATGTCTGGATCCGAGGACCTTTGCCAGTTCGAGTGTGTGAGGCGCACGATGAAACTGCCGCCCGCCCGGGGCTGGCGCTCGAGTGAGCAACGCGTATCATCGGCAATATGATGCTAAAGATTGGGTACTTTGCTGAGCAATCCGCGCCAGATGCTAAGCGTGCAGTTCTATTGCTCGCCTCAGGTCAGTTGGTCACGTACAGCGATGCCCTCCTTAAGGCTCATCAGGCCGCCCGGGACCTTGAGGCACATTGGTTCACCATCGATTGGCTCGGCGTCCACACCATGGCCTAGTCTTGAACGAACATTTCAACGGCGACGGCGCCATTATCTACAGGCACGCCTGCAAGCTCGGCTGCGAAAGCATCGTATCAAAGCGGCTAGGCCCAACGTACCGCTCCGGCCGCACTCAGCATTGGATCAAGGTCAAGAACCCGGCCGCGGCAGCGGGCCGAAGAGGACTGACGCTAATTGGGAGCGATGTTCGATGTCGGCTACTTCCCGCCAAACACGCCGACGGTCAGACTGAACAGACCAAGCCCGAGGGTTCCGTATCCGCGGCTGGCATCAATTGTGACGTAGGTCACATTGCCCCCAAGTGATTGCTGCTAACCATTCCTGATCAAAAGCGGGGTGGTGTGTGATGACTACAAAAAACGCCTACTTGGTTCCAAAGTCAGTTGGACCGTTGGCTTTCCTTTTCGTCGGACTGACACTCACGGTGGGTTGGATCGGCCTTTTGGGCTACGGATTGCTGGCGCTAATAGGCCACTAACCGGCTCGACTCTTTGCGGAAGCGACGGCGGGGAGAACAAGCCTAAATTCTTGTGCAGCGCAGCATTTTCACGAGATATTTTTGTTGAACCCGAGATTTTGACGAAATTTCCCTTTATGATTCTGATTGTGTTTGAGCTGGGACCGCTCAAACGGGGACATACAATGACATTGCTCCAAAGTTTTATGCTTGGCGTGATGGTTGCCTGGACGCCAAGTCTCGTTTTGCTCGGGTGGTGCCTGCAAGCCAACATCCTCTACGAAAAGAGGGAATCAGCATCTGCGACCGAATGAATGCGCGCCGGTCAAGCGCGGGGCGTGCATCGCGGCCCAGCGTCGAGTGACGGCGCGGCCAACATCGCCAAGCTGTCAATGGTGCCGCGCCATATCTTGATAGAGATTCCGAGGCCGCGTCATTCAGGCAGCCGCTACGATTGAAGGCGAGCGTCAAAGTCCGGGCGCCTGAAATGAACAGTCCGCCAAACTGAGGCGGCCAAGAACCCGGAAACGCGTGACGTCACCGGGGTCCAAGGCTCCGTTGGGGAGGAAGGGGGGTTAGAGACCTTCCCTGGCAGAGGCATCTAAGCTGACCCAAATGACTGCGGTGCGACGGCGCGAGGACGCTCCACAAGGAAGTACTTGAGGATGATCGCGCCCTCACGTCCGGGGAGCGGAGTGCCACCAATGCAGGGCGTTTTCGGATCGGTTCCGCCGCCGTCGGGATTGAATGAGCGGCAGAGTTCCAATCGGCAGAGCTGCCCTCGATAACACCACATTTTTGCCTGCTTGCCGAAAGCGTTTGCTTACGCCTGTGTCGTACCTCGATACCGTCGATATTCGGGCGGGGGCCACATGGAGTATGAGGGGTTTATCGTCGACGCTTTTGAACGAGAACCGTAACCAAGTCTCCAACGCGACGACGAGCGGTCGGCTGCGCTCGGTGCGCACGTCCACGCGCCGCGATGGCGCCAGGCCGTTAATCTCGCGCTCGATAGCGAACAGCGCATCGATGCGCGCAACCGCCTCGCTGGCGATCGGCGCCTGGTTGAGCCTGGCCAGATCGAAGAACTTGCGCCGGGCATGGGCCCAGCAGGCGGCCTCGACGATTGGTCCTGGCTTGCGGGCGGCTTCGTAGAGGCGGTTGAACCCGGCATAGGCATCCGCCTGCATCAACCCAGCGAAGCCTGCCAAATGCTGCTGGGGATGTTCGCCGCCACGGTCGCGCGAATAGAAGAACACCGCTGCCGGCGGCCCAGGACCGGCAAAGGGCCGGTCGTCGCGGACATAGGTCCATAGCCGGCCGGTACGGGTCTTACCCTTGGCCAGCACCGGCACGGTGGTGTCGTCGGCATGGATGCGCTCGGCCGCGAAGACATGGGTGCGGATCTCCGTCACCAGCGGCATCAGCGTCGCCGCCGCCGCGCCGACCCAGTCGGCCAGCGTCGACACGTCGAGATCGACGCCTTCCCGGGCATAGGTCGTGCTTTGACGGTTGAGCGGCAGATGCAGGCCGTACTTGGAGAATAGGATATGGGCTAGCAGCTTCGGTCCCGCGCGGCCGCGCGCGATCGGGTGCGATGGAGCGGGCGGCTGGCTGATCGCTTCGCAGGCCCGGCAGGAGAACTTCTCGCGCACATGCTGGACCACTTTCCACTGCCGCGGAACGAGCTCCAGCGTCTCGGTGACGTCCTCGCCGATCTTGCGCAATGTCGTGCCGCCGCAACACGGGCAGGCCGACGGAGCCGGATAGACGATCCGTTCGCGCGGCAGATGCTCGGGCAGCGGCCGGCGAGCCGGCCGGCGCCGTTCGAACGATTGCACCATCATCTTCTCGCTCGCCGCCGCGGCTACCATTTGGGCCGCCGAGTCCGCTTGCGCCGCATCCGCTTCCAAATCGGCCAGTTGCAGCTCGAGCTGGTCGAGCAGCGCACCCCGTTCCGAGGATTGGCCGAACCGATCGTGTCGGAGCTTCCTGATCGTGAACTTGAGCTTCTCGATCAACAGCGCCCGGTATTGGGCCTCGCTCTCCGCCGCGGTGGCTCGCTGTTCAGCCGCACTCAGCGCCTGGCGCTGGGCAATGATGAGCGCATGCGCGCTCGCAAGATCGGTTGGAAGCGAATCGTCAATGCTCATCGCCAATGATGGAATCACAAGCCGATGCGCTTGCGAACGCGCAACCGTATCGTGATTCACAATGCCGCAATCAGCCGGCCGCCTGGGGCCGCCAGGTCTGTTGCGGCATTCGCCAATCGATGCCTTCCAGTAGGTAGCCCAGTTGCGCCGATGAGATCGTCACAACGCCTTCGGTCGGCGATGGCCAGATGAAGCGGCCACGCTCCAGCCGCTTGGCAAATAGGCACAGGCCTTGCCCGTCATGCCACAACACCTTGATCAGCCCGCCACGGCGCCCACGGAACACGAACAGATGCCCGCCGTGCGGATCACGCTTGAGCGTCTCCTGCACCGACAGCGCCAAGCCATCAAAGCCTTTGCGCATGTCGGTGTGGCCGACTGCCAGCCAGACCCGCGCACCGCTTGGGGCTGGGATCATCGCCGCCGCTTGCCCTGCACCAGCGCCTTCATCAGCGCCGATACCGTAGTGGGATCGACCGATCCGGAAATCCGCATCCGGCCGCCGCTGGCAAACTCGATCTCTATAACGCCAGCCTTCTCTGGCGAGGTCGGCGAGACCGCCGCAGGCTCTGAAGTGACCGCCACCGGATTGAACACCGCCGGAAACTGCGTCCGCTCACAAAGCTCCTGACGCCAGCGGGACAGTTGGCTAGTGTGGATCTCGGCTGCGCGCGCAACCTCGGAAGCAACGGCGCCGCGCTCCATGGCCGCGGCAACAATCCGTTCCTTCTCCGCCTGCGACCAGCGCCGGCGACGCTGGACCGACGTGATCACCTCAACCTGCGCCTTGGTCATAGGACTAGCCCTAGGATTAGTCCTAGGACTTCACGCATAACCTCGCCTCCGCAAGGCGGCCTACACCGGAGGCGTACCGAGAACCCGGCAAATGGCGGGCAAAACTTTCACGGTCCAGCGGAAGGCCCCTCATCACCGGCCGCAAAAGAAGAATTTGGCAATTTGTAACCGGCATCGACGCGACAACGGCATCGGCTGCCTTGCTCATGGCCCTTGAAGCCATCGACGCAGGAACCTTTTCGTCTTCAGCCCCTTTACCGGAAAAATTTTGGCGGCTTCGACGTCAGCGCTCAAATGCGTCGACACTTGATGAGCGCTCCATTTCTGCAGCGCCGCGCGCCAAACAAAATAGTATTGTGCTAACGCCGTCGGGTAAATGATTTGAAATGGACGAGTGCCCGCGGCGGTCGCGCGCGCGGCGAGCATCAAATTCGTGCAAACAGCGCCGGCTAAAAAAGAGGCCCCGCTAGGCCGGAGGGGCGAACGGGGCCGATGGACTATGGACGGTGCCCGCCCGCACTTAGATTACGCCCACCCTATTGGCCGAGCAAGCGGGGCGAGCATAGCCGCATACCAAGGTGCAATGGCGTTGCCCCAAAGGGCAATGGTGCTTTGCGAAGCGCGCCGCTAGTGTTCGTCCTAGCTCCGGCGTATCCCCAATCGACACCCCATGCGCCCGGAGCGGCCTTAACTCGCAAGGCAGGAACCCCCAAGCGCCCAACGCCTGGGGGTTTTGCTTTTGCGGGGCGAGCATTCGGCCGACCCCGCGTTGTCTTGATTAGGCGGACAACATCGCCGAGCTGCCGCAGTTGCACGCGGACGTGGTTGCACAGGCGCAAGCTGTCCTGTCCGAGCCCGAGCTGCTGCGGGCGATGTTCGATGTCGGGTATTTCCCGCCCAACACGCCGCCGGTGAAATGAACGGAGCAGCGGATCGCTGCGTGAATAAGATGCCGGACGGCACGCTAACGGTTCCGTAATCCGCTCGCCTGCATAGTCGAATGCCGGCTATGTCGCGTACCGGCCGGCGACGGCGGACGGGGGGGTGCCAGTGCCCGCCCGGTACGGTCACCTCCTCGGACGCCTTGTGCTTGCCCCTTAAGGTTTATTTCTGTTTGGGCTCGTCGCACTCCTCAGCGGTCATTAATTTGCTCGCGAGCTGAGTGCCGCCATTCTCCAAGTCTCAGCTCACGGGCGGGATCGCGTGCTCCTCACAGCCGATCCCGCTCACCATCACCGACGAGAAGGCAATGCTGCGCGCGATGTTCGAAGTCGGCTACTTCTCACCGAACACGCCGCCGCCCAGATGAAAACCGGCGCGGCGACAAAAAAGCCCCGCCTTGGTCTGCCTCAGCGGGGCAAGTGAGGGAGGAAAGGCGAAGCCTCAATAGTCCGCCCCGCCCATACGCTACGTATCGTGATTCTGGCTCAACGAGCTACGTGCGGGGCGCGCGTCGCAACACGGCAATCAAAAAAAGCCCCCGGCCCCCGGCTGGCCGGGGCTAATCGATGCCATGTAGCACCATCTGTAGGCCGACGCTCATGGATACATCGGGCGGCAGGGCGGCGGCCCGGTGGATTGGCAACACTCCACCACGCGGAAAAGCAGGCAGTGCCAGACAAAAAAGAGGCCCCGTAGCCTGGAGGCGGGCGGGGCTTAAGTCTGAGCATAGCGGGGTAATAAACCCCACCACACACTCAACTAATCATCGTTCACATCAGCAGAAAACGGCGAGCATTCGGCCGATCCCGCGCCTAATCCACTCAAAGCAGTTTCGACGTTTCGGACGCGGTCCCGCGACGGTCGCTATACAAATCCGACCAAACACTACCCGGGCAATCGAACCTATCGTGATGTAGCCTTAGCAGGCTGCTTGTCCAAACGATGCACACAGTCTTCAAGCTCCATCCTTTCCAGTAGAAGCTCAGTTACGATCTTTCTCAGGCGTGTGTTCTGCAGCCGTAATTTTGCAATGCTGCCGAGCCAGTTCGATTCGGAGAAATCGAACGCTGGAGCTAATACCCCGGGGGCACGCAGAATTGCGGGCCTCGACCGCAGCGACGGTGACCTTGAGTGCTGTGCTCTGCGCCAACGATGCAAGGTCATGACGCTAATGCCTAGAGCTTTAGCGATCACATTTTGCGTTTGTCCCGCTGCCGTAAGAGTCCCTGCCTCCTCCAGCTTGGCCGCGGTCTCAGTCGCGCTGTACCGTTTTTTCGTTCGCCGTTCCATCGCAGAATTCTTTTGCCATCTCAGCCACGCAAATTACGTTTTGGTAAGTTTGCCTTGTCGCCAAACAACATGGGTAAGAGGACGATTTCGTCGCTCATGTGGGCCTGATTGTTGCAGTGCATAAGGCGTTTGGACAAATTGCTCCAGCAACTTACTGTTAAAGGATCGAATTTCGCGAGCAATTCGGCCTGACGGTGCTGACCAAGATTAGGCCGAGCGCCGAAATCACCGCCGGACGAATAACTTTCTCGGTCTTGTGGCCGGCGCGCGGCTCTGAAACAGATCACGAATGGCGAACAATCGGGCAGCACTGAGCGCTGCAAAATGACGCGAATGGCATGGATCGGCCGCGCTCCCGCCCCCAACGGCTTTCAGAGTACGCGGGGGGCTTATCAAGAGAAGGATCGCCCGAAGGACCAGGCAAAGCGCGCTGATCACGCTCTTTGTGGTCCGAATTTGCCGGCACCAGCCGGGCGGCATCGCGCTCTATCTCGCTACGGTGGTTCGTTCTTAAATGAGCTCCGAACCATCGCCATCGCGTGTTCCACAAACGCATCTGCTGCGTCACTCGATCCACTAACTTTAGTCGCGCTTCCTTCGGCACTTGCGGGCTCACTCTTAGCAATCGAAGACGTAGCTTGACTATCGACAGGTTGTTCAAAAAGCTCAGCTGCGATCCGCGATGGAACAACGAAGTTGCCGTCATACGATACATAGCCAACAATTTTTTCAGTAATGGAATCAGAAAGGTTGCCAGTTGCTGCGTTGTAGTTACAGCGTCGTCTACCTGATAGGTCGAACGCTCCCTCGTTCTCAATGTAGCCAATCTGAGAGCGGTGCCCCTTGCTGCTATAAATCGGAATACGGTCTGCCATGACAGTTTGCCCCACCTGAATTATAACATTCCGCTGTGTGTATGGCTGCAGCTCGCTAGCCCGACAGTTCGGACCAAACCGTGCTGACGATATCCAAACACGAGCCGGCCCAAAAAATCCCACATGTCCAGCGCACCAAACGAGCTGAAATTAAACTTAGGGCGCGCTTGTGGTTGGGCGCTCCTCGCCATCGAGCCGGTCCCGGTCAGTGAGATGGTGGAGGTGGCAGAATGAATTTGGTTTCCCCTGGGCGTCAGACCACAACATCAGCGTCGGCGCACGTTTCGCAGTGCGGCAATTAATGGTCGCGGGTGTCGCTATGGGTCGATTAGTATCGGCCATTAGCGACAATGTGGGCGCAGCAAAGTGCTGCCTATTCGATCATCCCGTCGGTGGTCAAACCTCTCAATTGCGTTCAAGCTGCTAGCCTTTCCTTTAATCCTCGTCAGCGGCGAGCTTATAGAGGTGTACAGCCTCCCTGCTTGCTTTTCGGTCGGCCTCCCCTTTTGGAGTTTTGTTAGTTCGGAGGCGGGGGATCGTCCGGATTGCCGGTATTCGCAGGGATACAATAGGCATAATAACCTGAACTAGCTCGAGGAGCATTTGAGTAATAGCCCCAAATTTCCTTAGCCGCGGTTTGGCATGCATCCAGCGTCGGAAAGTTGCCCACATGTAATGGTGTACCGGCAGGGCTGGTAAACAACACGAGCCAAAACACAGTTTTCGTCATGTGTTTCTCCCAAACACCAAACAAAATATACCACAGTTCCTTGCTAGCACAGGGGTCCTCACAGCCGGAAATCACACACACCAAAAGCTGCGATTCGTCGTGCAACTATCTGGGATAGAGAGCGTGGTGCCGTCGGCGCCGCAAACTAGGTGCGGCCGACTCTGGGGAAAGAGCCGGCCGCGGAAGGGGCTAACCCGGTCGGGTACCTGTCGGGGGACACGGGGATCCGGATAGCTGGTTTTTCCTATAGGCTCTCCATGTCAAGGTGTCTGAAAATCCTGCAGCGCCTCACGATAATTTGCTTGATTTGACCCGCTAGCGGCCCGGTTGAACTAAGCCCCACCGCTTTCCGCCACCCCTGTCTGTCCTCAGAACTGGCCAATGGGCTTGGCCTCCGATATGATAATTTCGGTGCAGTTTTGTAACTGTGTGGGGTGGCGTTATGTCAGTAATCGACGCCGTCGAGGCGTTCCGAAAAAGCGCTCTTTTTCGCAAGCAAGTATCGATCAGTCGCGACGGCGAGGATTTCGTCGTTGCATACCAACCTGACAACTTGATCGTCTTCCGGCACGCCGAAGCAAGCGCATTAAGAAGGGTATGCCGCCAACTCCGGTGGGAGATCGTGAGTGATACGGTCCCCGAACCCGATGATGTCAGATCTTGGTAGCCGGGCTCACGATTGCAAGACAGCAACGCGCGCTTCAGAAGGGCTTTGCGGCTTCTAGGTCTGCCGTGCCGCCTGAGATTCCGATGTCCTGCAGGCACCTGTCGTCCAGTCCTTCGAATTGCCGCCAGTCCATGAGCTGCCGCTTGATATCGCTCCAGCGCAGGCCACTGTGGGTCCGAACCGTCAGGTTCCTCAGGTCCCAGTTGATCGCGTTCATGGCACTCTCCATCCCTCACAGCGTATTATATCTACTACGGCGGGCCCAAACAGGATGTGACTGCAAGCACAATTTTCCGTTTTTCCGGGTACGGCCTTCCGTGGGCACGCGAGGCCAGCATTCGCGCCGGCCCCGCGTAGCTGTTCGTCAATGGAATGATTTGGCCGTACTCGTAGCTGGCAAGCTATATAGTGGCTGGAGGCACCAGCACGCACGTTCATATCCGACAACGACCGCGCCGTGCACTCCAGCAAATGATCCGGCTGGAATGTCGTGATGGGTCAAGAACTGCCGCGTCATCTCCCGAAAGCTGCCACGGTCATTTGCAACCGAGCGGGCGAGCCACCTACAAGCTGACCAATTTGAGGGCCACTGATGGTCGCCAACCCCAGTCTAGGAAATCTGCGAGCGCGTGGCCGAGGTGCAGGCGCTCGACGATCATCGTGCCGGCGGCAAGCATTCGGCCGCGGAGGTGGTAGCGAATGCGCAAGCGGTCCTGTCGGAAAGCTGTGCCACGGCAGATATTGAAGGACATTCCACGGCCGCCAAATTCGGCCAGCCTTGACGATTGAGCGCCCACGCAGCAAGGGCGGCGGTGGCGTTTGTTTTCCACAGCGGATTTTGGCGACTGGACTCCCTCGACGCGAGTGAGTGGAATCCCCTCTGCGGGGGGCGGATAGGCTAATGTTAGAGCGTGTGCTTATGGCGCGGCGCTGTCGGAAGCGCGCGGCAGAGTGGAAAAGCCTGGCCGAAACTGCCATGACGGCCGAAGAACGAAGCGGACATCTTATCGTCGCGGAGCATTACAGCGCGTTGGCGGAAGCCGCGGAGCGCTCAGTTAAGGCCACACTAGAAGAGCGCCTTCACGCATGCGGACGGTCTGACGGCTGCCGCCACCGGATGAAGCGCCGGCCATTGCGTCGATGTTGGCATAGTCGGCCAGGTTGACTCGTCCAAAAGCCGCGCCGACTCATGGTATTTTTGGAAACGGTCTTTGACGGCTGCCCCTTGGCTGTCGGTGGCAAGTCCCGACGCGCCGTTGAAGCGATACGTCGCGGCACTTACAATGATGCGCTACGCTGGGATTCTCCGCCAACGGACGTTTCGTCCTAATCACAGCAACGGGGGACCGGCAATGCCGACGTTCACAGAGCCAGGGAAATGGTATTTCGTGGTCGATTGTTTGGCTTGCGAGAAGCCTGTCCCGATGGCGGAAGCGCCTTCACCAGATGAGAGGCCTGACCCGCTCCGATATCGGACAATTTCCGGATTGAGGTGCCTACACTGTGACAATGTCGGCACCTATGTACCGCGCCAAATGTCGCGCCGAATAGTTCAATAAGGCGATTACAATGCGACAGTCAGAATTTGATAAAATCAATGCGATCTTCGATCGTGCCGAATTTGCCTTGGAGGAATTGCGAAAAAAGTCGGTCGAATTGCATCGCAAGCGGGAATTGGCCAAAACACTGGAAGAGATTGCGACTTTGAATTTAGACGCGGCCGAACTTTTGCAACAGCTAAGAAAAATCAGCGAGGCAATTCATACCACCAATCCAGCCCCCCATCTCCGACTGGTCCCCGATATAGAGTAACGAGTCGTCCGTTAACAAGCTGGATTGAGCGCTGAGCGGATAATGAAGGCGCTCCACTTGGCTTTGTTCTGCTGAACTTATTGTGGCCGTCCTCCGCCTTGGCTTCGTTCTGCCCAGAACGTCGGTACTCCACGCTTTATGTAACACGCTCTTCTGCAGCCAAAGTGGGACGTATTTGCCTACCCGTTGTTTTGATTCTTGTAAATTCATTGATTGCCCGCTTTTGGCGAGACCATGCTCGGCTCTCGTAGCGATCGAGCCGGACGTTCCGCGGTCGCGCGCATCGTACGCGTGTCGATCATCGGGCTTGCTATGGTGGGGGTAGCCATGGCCGGCGTCTTTGTTCTTGCCAAGTTCATTTTGCCTTGTTCGGGAACTTCGGCGGTCGTTAGCTCAATTATATCTTCATTCGCCCATTGCGCTTGGTGCCGGCATAGCCAAAGTCGAAGGGTAGGCAAGCTGGAGCCTTGTCGAGCGCTGCTTATCATACGGCGACTCTGCGTCAATCGATCGGCCGCGCTGACGTCTTCGGCAGGCAGCAATCAAAATATATTGCGATTTAGTGCGGGTGCATTCGATCACCGCTTTCAACATGCTCGAGTCCGGTTCGCAGCGAGCGTTCTTCAGCGCGTATAGGGTTGTAGTCTTGGTGTACCGATATTCGCGACGTAGAGCAGAACAACAAACAAATCAAGGACAATCCATGCAGCCAGCGCAATGAAATAACCGCAACTCATCTTCCGCGCGTTTATCCAAACAGCAGACTCTCATTCATTGCGCTGTGTGGCCCGATGGGAAGCACATAAGGAAATATCTCATGCCTATCAATACTTCCAAAGAGCTTTATGTAAAAATGCTAAGCGACGTCCGACAGCGCACTGAACATATGACGAAGATCTATCAGGAGCTGAGCGGCGTTGTGCAGGATCCCAATATCAAGGAAGCGCTAGAATCACGCGTCTTCCTGCAAGATAAGATCCTCAGTTCGCTGGACCGGTGCTTCAAGCTCATGGGCGAGAAACCGGTTGCACTCAGCGGACGTCTACATGATGTTTTCGCGGAGGATTTCAAACGCGAGCTCGCTGAAATCCAGGGTCCGGCGGCCAAGGCCCTCTTCGTCCTGGTCAAGGCCAACCAACTGATGCACCTGCGCATCGCCGAGTACGTGGCGCTGATCGCAATGTCAGATGTGACCGGGCACTTTGGCGTTGGTGTCCTGCTGGAAAGCTGCCTCGCGGACAAGGTTGCTTTCGTCGAGCGCACCCGTCGCTTGATCCGGCAGACCATCGAGAGCAAGCACGCCCTTAAGCTGGCGGCCTAACCAGTCACTACGCCTCTCCCCAACAGGGAGAGGCGCTTCCATCGCAGGCCGCCACCACGGGGGCGACCTCATATCAGAATTATAATGTGGAACGCGAGTCCATTGGATTTAGTATTTAAAACTCTTCGCACTTATTGATCTGCATCAAGATACGAACGGTAGCCGAAATATGCGCGTCGTTATGAGACAAATTGCAATTTGCGTTATCGGTATAGCAGCGCTCGTCGACTTGGATGCGAAGGGCTTCTCACAAGACGCTGATGCAGGCCGAGAGAGCTTTATGTCCAATTGTGCTGTATGCCACGGCGCCGATGGCAGGGGAGCTGGTCCGCGAAGCGCGGAGTTGAGCACTAAGCCTGCCGATCTGACCCTTCTCGCAAGGAAAAATAATGGCGTGTTTGACCCCGGCGCAATCTTTCAGACAATTGATGGAAGACAGCCAGGCAGCAGGGCTCATCTAAGCGAGGAGATGCCGATTTGGGGGTGCCGCCATCAAAGCCCTCCACTTGCACGAAGGCAAGTGCCAAAGCACCAACGCTATCTGTCACCGCCCGTTACCCACAAAAACAATGAGGATACGACACTTGACTCTCTCGCCGATCTGTCTTGTGATTCCGAAACGAAGATTCAGGAGCGTATTCTGTCTATCGTGGGCTATCTCAGTTACATCCAGCGATAAACGCCTGTAGCGCGATAAGATCTTTTCGCAATGCGGGAATCGGCGGTCGTGGCTATTGGTGCGGCGCGTGGTGGCACATGATCGCACGCTTGCGGCAGGTTCCCGCCAATTCGTCGAGACCTATGTCGACGCCGATGAGCTTGCGCGTGCCGAAGGCTGCCTCGCGTAAAAGCCCCGATTGGTCGCGACTATTCCACGACGGCTCACCATCCCATCGTTCATGAAATTGCGCCCACGGGACGCTGCTTGGTCATCTGCCCAAAGAGCATCGCGAGCCGGTAGGCATGACGCTCCGAGAGCCGATAGTTCTCCCGCACCTGCGCAACAGCCTGCCGGCGCCGTTCAGGGGCTTACAAGTTTCCCGAGGCGATATCCGTCAGAGCCTGCTTCTTAAGCGACAGGTCTGCAACCAAGCGCTTGAGCCGAGAGTTCTCCTTCTTCAGGTCCTTCACGCGCTTGGCTGGCTCAACCTGAAGCTCACCGTACTTCTTGCGCCAGCGACAAAAACTCTGTTCTGAGATGCCAGCATCACGGCAGGCAATCTGGACCGATCTGCCTTGCCCCATTGCCACTTCAATCTGGCGAAGCAGCGTAACTATCTGTTCCGCGCTAAATCTCCTCTTCGCCATGACCAACCTCCTTACCAAGACAGTTTCTCTCAATCCGCTTGGTCCAAAAAGGCCAAGTCAGGTCAGTCCACAATCTCGGTAGATCCATGTTCACTCCATTGCATGTTAAAAAAAATTTCGAAGGGCCATTGCCCGTCGCCCGATAAACATTTAGCCATCCCGGCCCTATCGGCCTTGATCTAGCTCAAAATCGCCGAAGACACGGTGTCGTAGTCTGGGAGCGGGACAAGAGACTCGAACCAGGCACTGCATTTCGGGCAGCGCCAAATGTGACGGACGTGTTTGTCGCCCCGTACTCAGACCGTTCGGGGGCAACTAACTCAGTATTGCATTGAACACAGTGCATCACAGGGAACAACCCAATGAAATGGTGCCGCCGTCGGCGACGATTAGCCTCCAATCTAAATCAAGCGTCGAGCTGGCCAGAAGAAAGCGTGCCGTGGCAGATATTGCAGGATCCCGCGGCCGCCAAATTCGGTCAGCCGTGACGATTGAGGGCGGCCGCCGTCTTAATCGTGGAATTATTCGCGTGACCTACGTTCAAGGTCTGCAACTCGTGCAAGGAATTTTCGCATTAACTCTTTGTCTGACGCGGGACCGAGTGGCCGGCAAAATATTGCGAACTTCAGAGAAGCGAAGATTGAGTGACCTGCGCCTCTGGCCTGTTGATATCGAGTGAACATCCCTACGTTGAGGGTGGGCTATTTAGCGGAATATCCGACTTTTCCAACTTGCTGCCTTTCCTATGCGCCTGCCTCATCTCCTTCTTCTGTTTCCTCCATTTATTTGCGATCATTGATTTTTTCCATCCCTGCCGTTTTTGCCAACATCACGGCCCGTCTTAGCGCCCGCGCTGAAGTGCGCGTCCACATGAAAAAGACCCCAGCGATGGTGGGCACGGCTGGGGTCTTGATACGCACAACAACTCCGGGCGCCGGGGAGCTGGGGGCTTACGAAACGTCCGGTGTTTGCGAATTTGACCCGAGCACCTCTCTGAATCTGTATAAAATAGCTCACTCTGAAAAGACTATGTATAAGTCGAATAACTCCGCCTCGGCCGTGACCAGTAAGCAGCGCGGGGACGAGCATCGCAGCTGGCCCCGCGCCTTGAGCGTCTGAAGCATTTCGACGTTTCGGGTCCGCTCCAGCGGTTACCGGGCGGGGCTTGCACCTTGTCACGGCGCACGCCAAAAGCGGACTCATGTGCTGCAATGTCATCGGAACAAAAAAGAAAAATCATCCTTTGCGGGTGTCTTTCCGAAATCCAATCAGGTTGTCTGCTAGGCGGCGAGAACAGCGGCGCGTCTCCGCTTCCTGCACAACCAAGCTTACCCGTAGCGCAGAGGTCGGAGGAGAAGAGCGCGAGTGCGGCGGCGATGGGGTGCTCCGATTTCCGACATACTTTGGTGTGTCATCACGATTGAGCTGCAAGCGGACATAGCACTAATTGACCCGATGGCCCAGCGAAGCACTCCCCGCGAGATTTGACATCGTGACGGCTCTTTTCGCGTAAAAAAATCGCAAAATGCGCTCCGCAGTAGGACGACGGATCGCAATGAATTCCGCTTTTGTCTGTATTAAATCGCCGCGAATTACCTCGCCAGTTGACAGGCGCGAATTATAAATTGCGTCTACTGCCGACAAGTGGAAACCAAGTGCCTTCAGAATAACGGCAACTGGGCTTGTCCACGTTCCCATAAACAACCGTTCAATCTCATACACCGAAAGACGGGATAGCTGCGCGATTGACACGACCATTTCTGCAAGCTTCTTTTGCCTCGCAAACTCAATTACAACCGTCTCGGTGAGTTCCAGCGATTTGACCACACGCTCGGCCGTGCTGTAATCTCTTATTGGACTTGGTGCCTTGTTTGAAGCCGATGATCCCTTAACGGGTAAGATTTTTTGAATTATGTCGCTAAGCCCAGGGTTGGCCGTTATTAGTCTTTGCCGCACAATTGCTGACGCCTTGGATAGAAGTTCGCGAAGGTGATGTTCGGGAAGATCGTTTCTCCCAGCGACGCATTCTAATAGCCAATCATCTTCCACACTTTTTTGGACGAGCAACCCAACACTCGGATCGGAAATTGCTGCGCCTGGATTACTGGCCAGTGTGCCCATAACTCTCTTGCTGCCCTTTATTATCAACTGGTAACTGACCGTCTCGCTGATCTTATTGCGAGTTGCAATAGCGAGCAGATGCTCCTGCCCTTTTATTGCGATGCATTGAGTAAGAATATCGTCGTCTAGGGCGTGATATTGGGAGAGGATTGGCTCTGCGACTTCAATCGCGTCATCAAACGCGAGTGATCGGATGGTATTAGCTGGCGCTTTATTTACCAGCGCAAGTCGTCGCGCAAGCATCGCGCGAGCAGCGACTTCGACCTTGGCAATGAGTTTCTTTAAAACGACGTCGTAAACGTCCAATTGTTCAACGGTATAATGTCCTACGTTGAGCAGAAATAGATCGGTTATTTGATTCAACATCGCGCCGACTTCGGCCGATTTATTCGTAATTGCCTTTTCAAGATCGGAGACGAGATTGAGCGGTAGCACAGATGTTCTCGGGAAATTGCCCAACAATATATTGAAGATGCGGCAAAGATGTAAAATCTGCCATAACGCAAAAGCCTAATGAGCCGTTAAATCGGGGTAGCCAGCATAATCTCCGCGTTGACTGGCGTCAGGATGCTGATCAGTCTTTGCCGCCTGACACGTCGCCGGGCAGTCGACGCCAACCGGCAAATCGCTCCATGTGCACCCGACTAATGCCATTTACCACTTGAGTACCAAATATTGCCATCCTGCATAATGCGATCACGGGAGGGCTTAAGAGTGAGAAACATCCGGGCATTTTACCGTGACCATTTCATCGACCTCGAAGAAGATGCAAAGCTAGAAGGGTAGCGGGTCGTGGCCATCATCCATAGCACGAAGCGTGCACTATCGCTCGAACCAATGAACGCCCGTTTCCAGGCCGATCCGAGCCTGATCCGCCAGCGCCGGTGCGATCTGAACACCCCTTCGGAACCCTAAAACGAATGACCGCCGGCGGGCGGTTCCTCACCCGGGGACTTAGAAAAGTCAGTGGTGAAGCAGCGCTCAGCGTGCTCGCCTACAATATCATCCGGTCTAGTCGGTGCCGCCACCCTCAGGGCAAGCCTCGCCTGAGCCATGAAAAAATGAGGCTCCAGAAAATGAAGCCTCTTATTCACACGGCCTGCTCGCAGCGGTCTCTACGAAATCCGATGATGTGTTTTTATTAGGCCGCTGCGAATGCAAAGAAGCCTAAACCGATGAAGCCAGCGATCAAGCATTGTCCCAGTTGGTGGCAAAGGCGTGGGATCCGGGCCGCTAACTCTGGATACTTCCCTGTGTAAATAGCTGGTATCCGGAACAGCTCTGGTTAGATTGCAATCGCCGTAGATGTAATAGGAAACGCCTATTCAACAAAAAGGCTATGCTCGGTGGATTTAGCGCAGCCGGCTACGCGGTGAAGGCTGGTAGGTACACTTCAGGTGCCGGCGGCTTGTAGCCGAGCGAGGCGTGCAGTCGGATCGCGTTGTAGTTATTATCGTGGCTGCTATATTAGCCGTGCGGTCAGGATCAGGCGGCGGTCTCTCGTGTCCGTTATGCCGCGGACCCGCGAGGCTTCATGATCCGTACGTGAGGTGCGACTCGTGTCAACGCTGTCTCGGCCTCCGCATAAACAACAAAACTTACCCCTGACGACTACAACAGAATGCTGACGCAAATAGGGCGCATCCTATATTGGCTGGGTTCGATTTTGGCGGCGGGCATTCTTCTATCTGACCTCTTGTTGGTGGTATGCGATGAAGAGCCCCACGCCCCATGGTCTTCGTCCATTCTGGTTGGCTACGCGTTTATCGCGTGGCTTATCGGATGGATCTGCCGCCGTGTTCTTTCTCGGCGGCCTACGACGAAACCCTAAAGGCAATGCTCGTGTGCAGCTCGGCTGTAAGACGCTAGGCGGCACGACAATTGAAAATGGCGATATAATGCGAGCGCGTGTTGTTCCTTCTGGAACACATTGATGACCTCGGTGCCAATACTTGGAATTCCATTGCACAAGGGATTACGTCTAAGGCGCAAGCTGACGGGCAGCGCGGCATCATCCACTGACAGAAGTGCCAGGTCTGTGGTTTCAAACGAACCTTCCTTGATGACCTTGGCGGGCAAATCTTGACCGGCGATCAGCACCCGAGGGTGCGTAAAAAATGGCCAACGTCCGACCACATGGGCAGCAGTGATTACAATGCCTTGAGTGAGATAGATGCCGTACCCGGTAAATTGCTTTTCAAACGGCGGAGTTTTCACGACGTTGACTGCATCCAAAAATCGTCATCGGGAGACTGCGCATGCGCCGCCGATGCTGCAATGATTACAATCGCAGTTGCGAATGCAAGATACGTTGATCGAAGCATAAGCGATGCACTCGGCTCCTTGAGATCATCCCTACTCTATCTACCAAAATGGCAGTTTCGCGGACGCAGGACACCCCGGCGCAGTGCCCGTGTCGCTATCCAGGGGAATTTTGGGGGGCCGAGCCACAATCTTCGGTGTCGTGCCATTTCCTGTGACGTCAATGTCCAGACTAGCGTGGGCCTGCCGAATATGGATTGTACATTGCGAGCAGAACAACTAGGCCGACGCCTACGGACACGCTTAAAGCGTCCACCACAAAATCACTAAGCCGCGCATGACGGCCCGGAATTGCAAGTTGGGCTACTTCGATTGCAGCACAAAACCCAACCAAACCGATTATTAGGAGCAGGTGCCGATTGGCATAGCCAAGCCCAAACGCCAAACCCGTCGCCACGAAAATAGCGGCGTGCTCTAGGTCGTGCGGTGCAGGTGTGACCGGACGCTCATCGGGCGGAACCAGCGACAACACCACAATGGCGAGGAGCAAGAGCCAAGCCGCAGTTTGTAATAGTCTTCGCATCGGCCCTGCCTGTATTCCGGAAACACCTTACACGCACCATAGTGCTTGCAGCTTAACAGACAATGCGCGTGCTTCGCTTGGAGTGAGCAGATCCGGCGCACCAGTCCGCCCGTTCGGCGCTATGACTATTCAAACTTCTCGTCGGCTTGGAGGTTTATCGGCGTACTGGCATTTCAGTTTTGTGGAGATTGACGTTGTTGTAATTGTTTCAATTTTATACAGCGAGTACAACATTTACCATATGGACTTCGACTCAAAGTTAGACTCTTCTTTGTCTCCTCTACCTTCGCGCCCAGATGTGGGCCGCCCGCGTGCTCCTCCGTTGGAGCGCCCAACGGCTCGCCGATGCCTCCGCAGTGGGGATCACCACCAACCGCCGTGCCGAACTCACCGCCAGCCAAACCAAGCTCACCCGGGTCAAGATCAGGCCATCCGCCGCGTGCTCGAGGCCGCAGGCGTGGAATTCATCAATGAAAACGACGGGGGGTCCAGGCGTCCGACTAGGGACCGCCCAACAGAAGGAAAACTAGAGGGCGCGCGGCACACTTTCGTCGCGATCGTGACCTTCCGTCAGCCGTAGTCAGGAAGACTGACCATCGTCCCACTCGCGGTCGCCAGCGTCTGCCGCGTACTCGAGGGCCTGAGGAAATCACCTAGATCGCTTGGCACCCGCGATGGCGGGGGGGGTGGAATTTATCGATGAAAATAGCTGGGGACCGGGGGCGCGTGTGCGCAACGTACAACAAAAGGAAAGTTAGAGTGCGTGCGCACGCTAGCTTCGTGAGTTGTGACTCTGTCGCCGCAGCCGCTACTGGTCCCTATTCCCCGTACTGAAGCGGCCGGCTGGTATTTCCGATGGCCTATTCAAAGCTGACAAACGCGGAACTTTGGAAGGGGATGGCTGCGAACAGCGAGGCAATTGCCGAGATTGCAAGGTATCAACTAGCCATACACTAGCGTCGCTTGCCGTGACGCAACAAATTCGGTCGCTTGTTCAAGAAAACGGCGTAAGTCCACATTCTCGACCTCAAGCCGTGCCGCGACAGACCACCATTTGCTTGTGGTGGCCAGGTTTTCGGCTCCTACCGAACCTTTTTGGTCTTGCGGCGTGGCCTTATCTGGGAATGGCGCCGCCGCAGTTCGACGAAAGGTCGCATCGACCCCACAATGCAGGCAAAGCTGATTGCGTCAGATATGAGAACTTTGGCGAAGCTGATCATTCACCCGGGTGTGCCGATTGCCATTCGCCCCGTGCCCGATGCGATCACGATCCCCGCGATCTGGGGAAGAATCGAGAATTTATAGCTGCCCTGGGCGGAGCAACGATCGCGTGGCCGCTTCTCTGGACCAGATCGGCCGATGCCAAAGCGACTTGAGCTTCTCCGGATTAGACCCGCACGTTCCGTCAGTTTCTCGCACCCAGTTTTGACGACTTCGAGGTAGAAATGTCATCAATTGGCCTCAAACAACTGTTTGAAATTCGAACGTCCGTATGATATATGGACGTTAGGGACGCTTAAGGAGCTGCTATGCTGAAGGATATTCGGGGATCTTCCATGCTGAAGCGAACATCGAGGTTTGTCTTGGAGGTGTTGCCGTACCTGCTATCCGTGCTGATTGCGGCGGTCGTTGTGCCCGGGTTCCTCTATTCAGAGGCTCACGGAACGAAGGTGGCGATCACGCCAAACGTCCCGGGTCTCGAAATGATCCGCCGGGACCATGCCATGCTAGCGCCCGACTCCGCCAAAACGGCCGAGGTCAATTTGGCATATCGCTAAGGTCAGGGGGTCGAGGGGCGTACGCGCCAACTAGTCACAAACAAAACTGTGGAATCCTACCATGTCGCGCCATTGGCGAACGGTTTCCAAAGCAATGCAAAAACTCGCAGCCGGCCTACACGAGGTCAAGTGCGAAGGAATGTCCCCTTACGAGACTTACTATGTCCTCGCAACCGATAAAGAGCTCGAGCGACTCTACGATTTGGCAACGACGAGCATTCACGTAGCGGACGACAATACACTACGATCCGACGGAGGACATTTGCTCGAGCCGGCTTAGAGGCATGGGCACACGTTCCAGCGCAGTGAGAAAGCGCTCGGCCCAGTATTGGATGTCGTTGTGCGAGAGTACCCGAAACAGCGAGTCGTGCCGCTCGCGACGCTCGGCAAGTGGCATTGAGAGCGCCTGCCCGATGGCCGCTGCGACGCTGTCCGGATCGTAGGGATTAACCAGCAGCGCTGCTTTGCATTCATGAGCCGCCCCAGCGAAACGAGATAGGACAAGCACACCCGGATCATCCGGATTCTGCGCGGCGACATATTCCTTGGCAACAAGGTTCATACCGTCACGCAGCGGGGTGACCAGCCCAACGCGCGCGGCGCGATAAAGTCCCGCAAGTGTCGTGTGGCTATAGGCACGGTTGATGTAGCGGATTGGCGTCCAGTCTGCCTCACCATAGGCGCCGTTGATGCGTCCCGCGGCCGATCCAATCACTTGCTCCATATCGGCATATTCCGGAACCTCGGTACGGCTCTTGGGCGCGATCTGCAGATAAGTCACTTTTCCCCGCCAGTCAGGTTGCGTCTGCAGGAATAACTCGAATGCCGAAAGCCGCTGCGGGATCCCTTTCGAGTAGTCCAGGCGGTCAACCCCGATGATGAGCGCACGGCCACCCAGGCTGCTTATCACGCGCTTAACGAACGGCAATCGCACTGAACGCTGGGCAAGATGGGCGAAGGCCGCAGTCTCGACGCCCACCGGAAACACGTCGATCTGGACCGTCCGGTCGGCGACGGTGAAATTGAAATCGTGGCTGTGCAGACCGCATTCCCGCGTGAGATAACGGCTGAAATTGAAGGCATCATCGCCAGTCTGGAAACCAACTAGATCGTATTCGCAAAGCGACGGAATGAGATGCTCGTGGTGAGGCAACGCGGTCAGTATTTCCGGAGGTGGGCATGGGATGTGAAGGAAAAAGCCGATGCGATTCTTGTGCCCACGCTCGCGCAGCGCCTTGGCGAGCGGCATCAGGTGATAGTCATGCACCCAGACGAGGTCATCCGGCCCAAGCACCTCGTGCAATTGGCGCGCGAAATGATCATTGACACGCAGATAACCGCTCAGATCCCGGCGCGAGAACTCGGCGAGATCGATGCGGTAGTGCAAGATCGGCCATAGCACCCGATTCGTGAAGCCATTGTAGTATTCCTGGTGATCCTCTTTGGAGAGATCGAACGTTATGTAGGTAATCTTGTCGTGCACAACCCGCTGCGTAGCGATCTTGGTGTGCGTGGCAACCTTTCCGCTCCAGCCCAACCAAATGCCAGATTTTTGCTTCAGTGCCGCCCCGACGGCAACTTCAAGCCCGCCGGCGCGCGCCGTTGCATTTTTCTCGGGAACGGCAACTCTATTCGAAACTATGACAAGCTGTCCCAATAGCGGTCCTCTCCGCGACACTACCCGGCCTTCATCAAGTGGGCCGCCTTTAATGTTAGTAGAGAGCAGGTATTGACGCCAGTATGGCCGGCGAAGCAGGTCGATAAAATGCCTTCGAATGCAGCGGACGTCTCCGTACTTAACATGTCAGGCAAGTCGATCGACCCCCGATGCCCTAGGCAGTGACTACCCAAATTTTGAGCACAATAGCGATAGTGCTCAATTTGACTTTTAGTTTGGAATAAGTGCTGCCTGAAGAAAGCACGGACCGCCACCAGGGAACCGAACAGCGGCGACGTTACCCTTTGCGTGGCGCATGGTCTCCCGCTCGACCGCGAAACCTACCGCCGCGGCGGCAGTACTATCTGGTGCGGTCAGCCCCGATCAACAGCTGCTGGCGACAGCTCGTCCTTCCGACGCATTTCCGAACCGCCGCTTGAATGCCGAGACATCCGCTAATGTGCGGAAGCAATACCTGACGGTATTCTCCGGGAGATCGACGTACATATCCCACTCGAAATCGCACCCCTCGAGCCAGTCCAAGACGTCCATAGCGGCGTCGTCGAACGACAGCGCCACTTGGTAGGGATAGTCGCGATTGATTTCGAGGACGACACTCATATCGGCATTGAGAACGAATAGGGAACAAGAGTCAATGGGGCGAGGAATAGCAGGGGTTTTTGGGCCGAGGCACAACATGTGGTTCGGCAAGAAATTGGGGCTCGGCAAATACCATTTCACCGCTGCCATTATGGGACAGTGCTCGATTCGGGACTAAACCCTTGCGCTGAACCCGAAGCCTGATCGCCCAATCCCTTCATTTTGATTCCGCTAAACCCGGTAACCGGGTCCAGGAGTGGCAAATGCCAATAAGCGACAATGCGAGGTCTGCTGAAGCCATTCGCCGGAAATTGCGAGCGCTTGCTGCCGTGTTCTTGGACCCCGCCGCGACAGAACACGAGAAAGCCAATGCCAAGGTACTCAAGGACCGCTTAGAAACGCAGCTCGGTCAGAAAGCAACATCCGAGGGCGCCTGGACGGGAATCATGTTTCGGTTGGGCAGGGGAGTTAGGGAGATAGCTTCCTCGCGCCCTGCGAAGGGCGATTGGACAGATCACGCCTTTCGACTTGGCAGAATTATTCGTAGAGGAATTAAGAAGTAGCGACCGCATAAGAGATGAAGCCGAGTGCTCGGGTTCATCTGTCTGGAACACTCTCGATCTCCGGAGTGGCACCGATCCGCCAGTGGCAAAGATCGGGATGCCGGCGCGGCGCGCGGCTGCCAGCAACTTCTTGGTCAAAAGCGACCGGATCGCTGCATTGCGGTGACCGGCGCGACTGACCGACGGCGGGCTTCATGGAACCGCTTTTGCGCAGGGTCGCGGTACCACATTCCGGCGGGCGCATTGGCGTGGTATGTTTTCGTGCCGGATCAGGTGCGGGTATATTGGGTCGTGCCTACCGCGCGTTTGTCATGGAGGCGACGATGACTGACGTGAAATGGATGATCAAGGCGCGCGAATTCGTCAATTGCAACTGCGCCTATGGCTGCCCCTGCCAGTTCAATGCGCTGCCGACCCACGGCAATTGCGAAGCGGTGGCCGGCATGGAGATCGACCAGGGCTATCACGGCGACACCCGGCTAGACGGACTACGGTTCGTCGGCATCTTCCGATGGCCGGGCGCCATTCACGAGGGTAAGGGTGAAGCCGCGGTCGTCATCGACGAGCGGGCGAGTGAGGCGCAGCGTGGGGCGCTCCTGCGCATCCTCAGCGGACAGGATACCGAGCCTGGCGCCACCATCTTCCAGGTGTTCTCCACCACCTTCGAGAAAATGCACGAGCCCATCTTCGCCGCTATCGACTTTGAGGTCGACATCGACGCCCGCAAGGGCCGGTTGCTGGTGCGCGGCGTTACCGAGGGTCGTGGCGAGCCGATCAAAAATCCGATCACCGGAGCCGAATATCGCGTCCGAATCGATATCCCGGACGGATTTGAGTATTCGCTTGCCGAGATGGGGCGCGGCTGGAACACCGTTACCCGCCCGATGGTGTTTAAACTTGCCGACTCCTACGCGCAATTCGCCCACGTCAATCTCTGCCAGAGCGGCATCGTCAAATAACGACATGAGCGATACTACGCTCGAAGCCGTCTTGCGGCGCGATCGAGCCGTTGTCATCGTTGCGCTCGCCATTATCACTGCGTTGGCCTGGGCCGACCTGGCCTGGCTCGCCGACGATATGGCGATGGGCGGCATGGACATGACCGGCTATCGCATGATCCCGGCCGGCCGCGGCCTAATGATGCCGGCGGACGCGCCATGGCAGCCGATCGAGTTCGGCTACGTGTTTGTCATGTGGGTCGTGATGATGATCGGCATGATGATGCCGTCGGCCGCGCCAATGATTTTGATCTACGCGCGCGTCGGGCGCCAGGCAGCGGTGCAGGGCAAGCCATTCGCCGCGAGTGGCTGGTTCGCCGGCGGCTATCTTCTTGCCTGGACCACCTTCTCCTTAGTCGCCACCTCGGCGCAATGGGCGCTCGAGCGCGCAGCGCTCCTCACGCCAACGATGGAGAGCGCCAGCAACAGGCTCGGCGCGGCCGTGCTGATCCTAGCCGGCGTTTATCAATGGGCGCCGCTCAAGGAAGCTTGCCTGTCCTATTGCCGGTCGCCGCTACTTTTCATCCAGCAGCACGGCGGATTTCGCCGCGAACCACATGGCGCGCTGGCGCTTGGCTTTCATCATGGCATCTACTGCATTGGATGCTGCTGGGCGTTGATGGCACTCTTGTTCGTCGGCGGCGTCATGAATCTGTTTTGGATCGCCGTGCTTGCGATACTGGTCCTATTGGAAAAAGTCGTCCCATTTGGGCGCCTGGTGTCGCGGATCGCAGGCCTTTGCTTTATTGTCTCGGGGGCTTGGCTCCTAGCGAAGGCGTTTTGAGGATGCGTCCCGGCGTTTGTTGCGGCGCAAACTGGCAGCCGCCGCGATGACCGCTTCGGGTCTTTCGCGTCGTTTTCGACCCGGTTCCGACTCCGCTATTACCCCAAATGCGACCCGTTTGCGGCACCCTGACAGAGAGCGAACGCCGAACTTGGGGGCAGGCATGGCGAAACTTCTTCACCGTAGAAATATGCTGCATCTGGCAGAGGTGCAGTCGCGCTCCCAGCTTTGTCGGGCACCGCCTTAGCGGTCGATTATCCGGTGCGGCCTATCCATTTGATCGTCTTCTTTGCTGCAGGTGGGGGCAACGACATTATAGCCCGCCTCATGGGTCAATGGTTGTCAGAACGGCTCGGGCAACAATTCGTCATTGAGAATCGGCCGGGCGGCGGCGGCAATATCGGAACCGAGGCCGTCGTCAGGGCCGCGCCTGATGGCTACACCCTGCTCCTGGTCTCTTCACCGAACACGACCAATTCGACGCTCTATGACCATCTCAACTATGACTTCATTCGCGACATTGCTCCGGTCGCGGGCATCAGCCGCGAGCCCAACGTAATGGTGGTGAATCCATCGGTGCCGGCCAAAACGGTCCTCGAGTTCATCGCGTATGCCAAGGCCAATGCGGGCAAGATCAATTACGCATCTGCCGGCATCGGATCGTCGCAGCACATGTCTGACGAAATGTTCAAGATGATGGCTGGCATCGACATGGTGCACGTACCTCATCGCGGCTCGGCACCGGCGCTGCAAAGCGTGCTCGGCGGGGAGGTGCAAGTCATGTTCGCCAGCATGCCCTCATCGCTCGAGTTCATCCGGGCCGGCAAGCTACAGGCGCTCGCGGTGACTACCGCGATCCGCTCAGCCGAATTGCCGGACTTACCACCTGTCGGCGACTGCCTGCCGGGCTATGAGGCAAGTGTATTTTATGGAATAGGCGCTGGGATACGCCGCCAGATGTTGTCGAGAGACTCAACAAGGAAATCAATGCGGGCCTGGCCGATTGCAAGCTCAGAGCGCGGCTCACCGACCTCGGCGGCGCGACGCTGCCGGGTTCTCCTGCCGAGTTCGGGAAACTTATTGCGAGCGAAGCTGAAAAGTGGGCAAAGGTCATCAAGTTCGCGCACATCAAGGCGGAATGATGCAGGCGAAAAGTCCATAACGTCGCGTTACGTGAATGTCGCTTGCGTGAGGCAGCAGTTGATCGTTTCGCAGGCGGCGCCTCGATGCGACATCCCCATGCATTGGATCAAGGTCAAGAATCCGAAGTCACCCGCGGTGAAGCGGGAGGCCGAGGAGGAGTGGCGCTAATTGCGAGCGAAGTTCGATGTCGGCTATTTTCCGCCGACTACGCCGCCGTGGTTGGTCGTGGAAAGTGGCGCGGTTTAGCCCGGGTCGTGTTCGGCTGCAACGCTGCGCGAACTACGAGGCAAATGGTCTCGCGGCTCGTACGGAAAATATTCCAGAAACATGCAGGCAGCCAGATAGCCAATCTGAAGCGACGCGATTGTGCCATACGTAACGAGTGCAACAAGCCCAATGGCATGTCCGCTTACAATGCCGCCCACAATGGTGACGGCGGCGACCAGTAACGATGCCGGTACAAGAATAAACACTTTGAAGCGCAATCCGAGAAGAGCCCCCGCCATCATGCAGATGAGCATTAGCAAAGTCGCCATGACGTGCGCCTTTCAAATCAAGAACCAACTCCATTCGGCCCATTCTGTTCGAAGGCTCACTGGGAACAATGGCCAAAGAATGGGGCGGTGATGGCGGGACTTAACCCGGGGAACGCTGGGTTGGTTGCCGACCTGTCGATTGCGCTCCGCATGGTGCTGTCCCTGGAAGGCATCGCGTGCCGCCCGAAATAACAATGTTTGATGTCGGCTATCCACAGTCTGGCAGCGCCGAACTTGCTCGGCGCACATTCATTCGGTCGCAGATGCTGCGTCCCTCTTGGGGATGTCGGCTTGTAGGCACCACCAGAGCAAAACGAGACTTGGCGTCCAGGCAACCATCACGCCAAGCATAAAGCTTTGCAGTATTGACATTGTATTCCCCCCGTATTCCCCTTTTGGTCGACCCCAGATTAAAAGACACAATCAAGGCGATACGTGGAAGTCCCGCCAAAATCTCGGGTTCTACACAGTTATTTCGTGGAAATGCTGCGCCGCACAAGCAATTAGGCTTGTCCTCCCCGCCGTCGCTTCCGCAAGAGTCGAGCGGGCTAGTTGCCTATTCACGCCAGGAGTGGCGCCGCTGGAAGGGACGCATAATCTGCTCTGGAATTTTTTTGCAATTTTTTTTGGAGTCGATGTGAAAGGCTACCCGGGCCAGGGAATAACTCTGACCGTACCGTCACGCGAAAAGGGTTATCGGTAGATAGTACGGCTCCCCTCCCAGCACATAGCCGATGCCGAACTCAAATTGGCGCCGATCCGCGCCGCGGTGCCGGTATTCCGCTTTAAGATCGGACCTGCACTGCTTGTCGTTTTTTTATATTTATTATGTCGAATAGAGTAGTTTCTCGATAATTTACGGTTGCCTCGCTGGATCGTCTCGCGGCAAGTTCGTGCCACATTTCGTCTAGACGCAAGAGTGCGTCTCTTGCGGTAGAGTCACGCCCGACATTTTGCGCCAAGCTTTGCCATTTCGCTTCAAGGCTTAGGAAAGCATTTCTCGTTTCAATATCATGCGCTTCTCTCGCCCATTCCGCACACTGTTGGGCACGCTCGTAACAGCACTGAGCTTCATCGCTGTGGTCGGTAGAAGTCATAACTCTTCGAGCCTTTTTTAATGTTAGCATATGACGGTTTGGGAAACGTTGTTGTGTTACAGTGCGCCTCGTCAAGCGATAACTGCGGGCGATGTTAATTGCCGGAATAACCCCAATTTTTTTGCATTTCTTGGCCGAGTGGTCGTGAGGCCAAGGGAAAAATTCGTCAGTACCGTCGCGCGAAAATGGGTCTGGCCGGGCTCGCTGACGAAGATCCGGACACCGACCACAAACCGCCGAAGGCGATCTCGCCGGACCGCCTGTGGGGGCAGGCAGACCGACCTCGGAGGTCTAGCTGCCGCGCCAGCCAGCGACCGGCCAGGCAGCTAAATGACACGACTCGGCCTCGAAGTGTACATCGCAGCAGCTTGTGATATTCCGCGACGGCCGGCGTGGACGCGCGCTCAGCCAAGACTCGCCACCACCGCCAGGTGCTTAATCTTCTGCTCTTTGAAGGCCTGTAGGAAGGCGTCGTAGTTGCGGAACGAGACGCAGCCGAACGAGTCCCCGTTGGGGCCAAGCATGTAGGAATGGGCCAAAAAGCCGCTGCGGCCGAACACCTGGGACTCGTCCACCGGGAGCAGCCGGATCGCCTCCACGCCGTGGAACAGGCTCTCGCGCGGTTTCAGGTCGTAGATGTTAATCGGCGTGGAGCCCTGCATGCGTTCGTTGGTGCGGCGCGGATCGTCGAGCGCGCTGCCGCGGCCCGAATGCGCTTCCAGCACGCTGCCGTCCGGCAGGTAAACCTTGTGGGCGGAGATGTCGTACACCGCGGTCCACTGGTCGTAGCGGCCGGCAATGTTTGCGACGAGATCGGCGTCGTCGGGCGCAGCGTAGGCCAGCGCCACCGGCTTCGGCTTGCCGAACAATTTTTCGAAGAGCGAGGTCTTCTCGGTCTCGGCCGTTTCGGCGACGCTGTTGGCGACGGCGGCGGCGTGGCTCGATACGTTGGCAATCGCCTGCGCGAAGTGGGTAGCGCGCGACGGATGCGGCGCGGTGGCGACTTTCGCAGCCGGCTGGCTGGCCGCGGCGGCCGGAGCCCGCGGGTCTATGGCGGCGGCTTGAGATATGGCGGACGTCGTTTCCTGCGCGTCGCCGCCATCATCCTGAGGCGCAGCGGTGGCGACGAAGCGCGACGCAAAGCTCGCCTCCGTCGCGCCCAACAAGTGCCGCGCGTCCTTCAGCGGATCGTAGCTGCGGGCGGTCGCGAGCCGCCGCGCATATTTGGTCAGCGCATCCGACATTTCGGTGTAGTAGGCGTGCGCCGCAGCCGCGGGCTCGCTCCGCGGCGTTGCGTCTCGCCTGCCGTCGCCGCCGAGCTGAGCCCAGAGGATATAGGCGGTCGCGAAACACGCCAGCGCCGCGCCGCCGACAAGCCGCGCGCCGAGCGAATCCTTCGGCAAAGTTATGGCATCGCACCGCGCGTAATCGCGGCTTTGTGCGAACTCGTCGCGCCACCCCGTGCTGAGAGTCATTGCCCCACCAGTCATTGCCCCACCGGCTGTGCGGGCGGCAGATCGGCGTCCAAGGCTGGGCTACCGGCAATGGCAACAAGTGCCGCAACGGTAAGCATCATCTTGTACATGATCGTCTTCCTCCGGCTCGGAGTAGGTGCCATTTATACTCCCCTCGCCGCCAGCAGGTTGTTGCACGCGCGCCACACTGACTCAGATTCGAGAGCGTTGGCGCTGCCCCGCGGGTTCGACGACCCCCCACAGCGATCTCCACTCGCGATCAAAGACGCATCGAGCGCGCGGAGGCACCGGATCGCGCAGGCGTCCTGTTGCTAAAACAGCGACCGGCGGTCCCGGGCTGTCCCGGCGCAGGCCGAACGCAGCGCAGTCGAAGGGAAAGCGGTCCAGAGGAATGAAGTCTACTCCTCCGTGCTGGAGCACGGCGCAGACGAAGTCGTTCGGCCGTTGTGCGACGAGGCATTCCTGGTCGCGGTGAACATCGCCAAGCTGCCGAGCGTGCCGCGGCAGATCTTGAAGGACATTCCGCGGCCGCCATATTCGGCCAGCCGGGACGATTGAGCGGCAAAAGGAAAAACGCGGATCTGTGTCTTTTGATGTAAACCGGCGACGTATTTGATGCGCTGCAAAAACTTTTTTTCAGCCAAGTGAGTAACTGAGGTCTCGACTCTGTCAAATGGACTGAGCAAAAATAATGACGGGCTGGGCCAGGAGGTGCCAAGCAAATGGGGAGGTCCATGTCAAACGCTGATGAGTACCGCCGCAACGCCGACGAATGCATGGAGTGGGCGAAAACGGCTAAATCCGATTTCGAACGAAATACCTTTCTCCAAATGGCGCAAACCTGGCTGGCAGCGGCTGTATATGCAGACAGTCAGTCACGCGGTCGCAGGAGCGACGCTGGCCGAGCACGTGCCCATGCATCCCGATCGCCCGACTGGCCAGAAGATCGGCCGCAATAGCGATGTTCGACGTCGGTTACTTCCCGCCGAACACGCCGCCGCCGAAGGATTGAGGCGGCCAGGATCGGAGCCGAATAGGCGCGCTTCTAAGGGATCGGCTGACTCAGATACGTATGAATATCCTCTAGGTTTAGCGGAAATGACTTTTCTTCCACGACTTCCCACTGAAGCTTACTACAGACCTGTCTCAATGCTTTTAGGTCAGGATGTCGAAAAATAACGTGACCTTCGGGCTGGAACGCTACGCGGCCTTAGCCGCTGCCATGGCGGCAAATCCGCTACAATGGCCACGCATAACGGCAGCGGACACTCAATCCCGCGTACGAGGGGGATGTATCGTGGAAGAATGGGAGACGGAGCCACGACGGCGAGTGTTCAAATCTGGCAAGATCCTGCTCGGAGAAAACCCGATCCTTTGCACGGTTCAAAATATCTCCGAGCGAGGTGCGTGTCTGAAAGTCCAAACGACGAATGGCATTCCCGCGATTTTCGTCTTTGTCCAAGGAGGCCACCCCGCCAGAACATGCAAAACCATCTGGCGTGACGATACCCAAATCGGGGTCATGTTCATTCAACGGGAATAGATCATGCGCCGCGATTGGCTTCGCTACGCCCTAGCTGCTGCGGTGCCGGCACAGGATTTGGCGATAGCATCGAGGGGTTGGCTATGCCTGACTATCGCTCCCACGCGCTAATTCTCTACCTGTTCGTCGCGGTTGCGGGAGTGTCCTTCCTTGCAGCAGTGTATTTTGTTTCGTGGGCGTACCGGTGAAGGCACGTATTTGGATCGGCATTTTGATAGGCTCTACGACGGAGGATTCATTTCTGAACTTTGGGGAGACGATATTTTCTCTTATTCGTCGGTCTTACTTGGCGGCGGCGGCGGGTTTATTGGATTGTATATCGCTTACAGCACATATAACTTGGAAGCTTTCTTGCCGCAATGATTACGCTTTTGGCTATCGGCTGCCGCTTGCGCTAAGCTACCTGGCATCGCCGTGCGTTAAACGCAGGGAGGCCCCGATCCGCTCGACCCTCCGCGCAAGAGGCCTTGGGTCGGGGTCTCTTTTCTCAATTCGGCTTATCCATTTGTGCCGATGAGTAGTCGAACCAATGAATTTTCCAGACCGGGTCCAAGAACAGAGCCCTAAGGGCGAAACGCCACTCCCGGCAGTCTCAGCCAACACTCTGGCCCAATGCCTCGGAGTGACGCCAAAGGTGGTCTACGACCTAACAAAAGCCGGTATCATTGAGCGCGGCGCAGGCCGGCTGTACTCGCTTGAGGATAGTGTACGGCGTTACTGTGATCACATCTGCCACCAATCGGCATGACGAAGCGCGCCGGATCGCCGTGCACATCGCCAAGCTGCCAAGCGTGCCGCGGAAGACGTTGAAGGACATTCCAAGGCCGCCAAATTCGGCAAATCGGAACGTTGAGGGCGGGTACCTGTGCGCTGTTGCGTTCAGTCGGACTCAAGTTATCAGCAGGGGCGCTAGCGCAGGGCCGCCGACTCCGCTGTTATGGCGCGTCAGATCCTAAATTGTTAGAATGCGTATGCTAATCTGACGCAGCCTGTATGAAATGCGGCGTCCAAATTAACGGTCGAACTAGACGAGCCGATATTCGGCAGGTTCAGGGGATCGGTGCTGCTGCGTGTTAGTGATGTCTGCTTGCTGAATTGACCGAGATCGGTGAAGCGAAATTCGGCTCTAACTCTCCAATTTTTTGTCAAGAGAGCTTCAAAGCCTGCGCCTGCTGTCCAGCCGAGCCGTATATCTGAACAACTGCCGGCTCCAAACTGCAACCGCTACCATCCCGATCGTCTTCGGTGTCAGCGAAGACGCGGTCCACCTTGGACTTGTTGCCAGCCTGGCTCGGCCCGGCGGCAACGCGACCGGTATCAACTTTTTCGCCAACGAGTTGGCGGCCAAGCGGCTGCGCCTTTTGCACGATCTGGTGCCCAAGGCGGTTCGCGTTGCAGTGCTGCTCAATCCGGCCAGTGCTGCGAACTCCGAGGCCACTTTGCGAGATGTCCAGCAGGCCGCCCCGGCCAACGGGCTTCACGTCCAAATCCTCAACGCCAGTACGACCGGCGAGATCGACGCGGCTTTTGTCAGTCTTGGGCGCGATCGCCCCGATTGCCCTATTCGTTGCTGGTGACTCATTCTTCACCGGCCGCCGCGCGCGTTTTGGCACTTTGACGGCTGTCAACAAGATCCCGGCGATTTATTCGAACCGTGAAATGGTGGCAGCCGGCGGGCTGATGAGCTACGGAACTGACTTTTGGACGTGTATTAGGCTGGCGTGACCGGTCTTCCCCGGTGAGTTCAACCGGTCGACGCAACACCCCTCGCTGGAGCGCACCGACTGTTGATGCCGGAGCAGTTTCTCCATTGAGAGCCAAGACATTAGACACCGCTCTCGTTCCTTCGAGCGGCTCAGGCGTTATCTGCCAATATTGGCAGCTCTTCCGGCCCTCTCAGCGCTTTGCCGTCAGCTGCGGCATGAGCCGTGTCGGTGCATGTCCCTCCATATGCATGCCATTCCAACGCGGCGGATTAGAGTGAAGGGGTGTTGCGTCGACCGGTTGAGTCCACCCCCCGATAGCTGCCGCCCGGTCGTATGGCTAGGTTGGGCCAGAACTCTCTCACCTGCTAAAAGGCAGGGTGTCCGATTTTTGCGGAGGAGGCTGCCATGCTCGATTGGCTCACTTGGCCCGCCGATTTACTCCTGAACGCAGCCGCCGTTGTTGCGGTTTGGTTTGTTAGCAAAGACGCGACCAGCTTCGCGGTCGTTCAGATGATGGTCGCAACGCTGGTGCTGGCGGCTGTCGTGTCCGCGATCGTATTTTGGCGATCGCTAGTCGAATTTTGGAAATCGGGCTGAAGACCCCGCGGATGAGGTGCACTCCCTGACGGCGATTTCACCGCTCTGGATCAATGTGGTGTCCGCGTGATGTCCGCTATGCCACCGACTGCCGCTCGCCGGGGCCTTTTCTTTGCTGGGCAGCCGACCGAGCCGGCGCTGTCTTTGCTACGGCCCCAGCGCCTCGGGCAAGTCGATAAAGGCTGAGCATGGGAGCTTCCGCCTGCCAAGGCAGTTGATGGTACATAAGCCACTTCGAGCAAATTACAAATTTTGATCTGCATCAAAGCGGCCTGTCCTTGGTCGCGTAGGCTCTTTTTTGCGGCTCTACGGGCCAAACGTAGGGCTGAGGCGGCGGCCTTGACCGCAGCGGTCCCCTCTCGGTCGGGGCCGCCTGTCGTCAGGGTTTATTGCGTAAGCCGCCCTTCCTTTTTCGCGGCCCGAATACCGGCTTGAACGTGCAAGGTTGGGTCGCCGACGATCCGACCGAAGGCATTGGCGAAACCTATCAGCCGATCACCTGGACAGGCCTGCGGTAGCCGCGACGAGGATATTTAGGTCCAACTCGTCGGATATCCCGGTAGGGATTTTAGGATGAGACGAGCTACTGAACGACGTCAAGTTTTACCTTCGCGGTACCCCGACCAATAATTCCTAATGATGCGGCCGCAGAGTACGAGACGTCGACGACTCGTCCAGGCACGAACGGACCACGGTCATTGACCCTAACGACTACGGACCGCCCACTATTGACGTCCGTCACACGCAGTTTGGTCCCGAATGGCAAATTAGGGTGAGCGGCCGTCATCGCGTTCGGATCGAACTGTTCGCCGCTAGCGGTCCGTGTTCCCTCCGAGTAGAAGCTGGCAACGCCAAACGATATAGCCTTCGTCGCGGTTGAATGCCTATCCGTTTCGAACGGAGTAGGGCTCCTAACCGTCACTCGCCCATTCGTTGCGCTTGGTGCCTTATGATTTTCATTGAGCGACGCATGTCGAGTCGCGGTAAGTAACTCAGATTTGTTGTCGACCACAGACGATTGAGCGCAGGCCGCAAGCGTCGCCGATGTCAGGGCGAGAGCAATAAGCTGAACAGCTTTTCGAAGTCGAGCGGAAGAGATTTCCACGTAGAAATTTCTGGCACAGCTGATCGAAGACATGTTGCAGCCTCCACTTGCCGAGTTCGATTGGCAATCGGGGCAGAACCATGACCAAATGGAAACCAAGCAACGTGGCAATTACGCAATTTCCTTAAGTGTGATCATTATGTCACAAGCATTGCGCAGAAGAGGACAAGCATCCATTTCGACAACCGAGTTTCTCTCAATATGCCCGCAATGCCATTGCTGCGGGAGTTCCAACCAGAGGATTTATTCATGCGGCTGCCTCTTATCGCCCCCGCCGATCTCACGCCCGAACAGAAGGCGCTTTATGACGACATGCGCAAAGGAATTGCTAGCAATTTTAATGCCTTCAAGGCAGTGCGGGACGATGGCGCCCTGATGGGACCGTGGAACCCATGGCTACATGAGCCCGGCATCGGCAAGGCCATTTGGGACCTGACCTTGGCAATGACTGCCAATGCGACCTTGGCCGACAACGTTCGCCAGATTGTCATCCTTGTTGTCGGCGCTCGCTTCGACGCAGCTTACGAGATATACGCCCATATTGCTGTCGCTGAGCAAGAAGGCATGCATTCTGACCGGCTAGCAACGCTAGTCGCCAACTTAAAACCAACCGATTTATCCGCCGATGAAAGTATCGCCTTCGACGTTGCATATAAGCTCGTGCGCGGCGGGACGTTGCCCGAGCCACTGTACCGACTCGCAGTTGACACCTTCGGCCAGCATGGCACCAATGAGATGATCTACCTCGTCGGCCTCTATAGCCTCGTGTCTATGACGCTAAACGGGTTCAACGTCCCGGTGCCAGAGCGGGAATAGGGTCCAAAGATGCTTAGCGGCCGCTGACCCTCCGAGCCTCTAATGAAAATAGCCTATGACACGATTTTACCAACCCGATCTGAGCGAGAACATTGACAGTCCGTTCGTGCGCCCCGCTGCATAAATGCAACACCTCAGCAGATCCAAACCGGCGGTCGGCTGTAATTTCTGCCTTTATCTTTCAATCACCTGATAAAACTTAAAAAATTCTGCGCCCCACAATCTGCAAAGATTTTGTTTCTCGTCGGTCGTTGCGCTCGCGCTACAGCCCGAGCTCCATTGGCCTGCTAGGCTGCGGATCGATTCAGTTGCGCAGTGAGGGAACATGTTCGCGGTTACAACGGCCGAACGTCGGTTTCTCGGCTTTGATATCGGCGACTGGTCGGTATTTGTCTTCGGCCTAGCGCTAATTTTGTTGCTAACATTGTTGATCTAACCAGCCCTTGGGCGTTGCGTTTCCGGTGAGGCAGCTTCAACCTGACGAAAGGAGGCAATTGATGATTGTTGAAGCGCAAGTGGGCGCAACGCCCCTTCCACCCCTGACACCACCCGCGCGCGCGAAGATTGATCCGGCATCGTACTATTATCGCCGTTGGCCGCAAGCAGTTTTCGCTATTGGATTGATTGTCACCGCGGCTTGGATTGGGTTGCTCGTATACGAACTATACAATCTACTGGAGATGATATTTTGATATTAATGACGCCTCGGTAGCCTGTGACTTAGTTTGATAACGCGCTAGCGATCAATGCTGCTGTTGCGCGACACAGCAACTCATCCGAACGAAACCCCAAGCCTATTGTCGGATTTCCAGATTACACGACATCGCCGGCTCGTACGAGCGCGATCAAAGGAGAGTGCAAACGCATTGGGAATACCGACCGAAGTTGGGACTTCCACGCACACGCCTAAGTTCGTGATATTGATGACCGTGCAGTCGAAGACCGACGAGCATTCAGGCAAAATGATTGTAGCGTCCTTCAACACGCATGTGCGCCGAATCCGTCGTCTATCTTTCACGCCAGTCTCCTGCACTATGGTGCAAAATGCACCGGCCAAATTACTCTTTGGCTAAAATGCTAGAGGTTTATGCGGGGTACCAAGCAACGCCCTGTTAAGTATATATTCTGCTCTCAGTCATGACAATTTGTCCGAAAAAGTATCCGAAGCATGGCCCAACTTTTTCCTCGGGTAGGGTCTAACCTTGGGACGCCGCCAATCTCGATGCATCGCTTTCCACAGGCGGCATCAGGCAGCTGCCCATTGTTAGGAAGGGTGGTCGAGGGTCGCTCCTGCGGAGGTTAGTTCCATCGATCACGCCGATTACAAGAACTGGCCTGAATCTGGTCCGATTCATTTTCCCTCGCGTTGCTGCTGCGCAACAGGCAGACCTCTACTTGACCGGTAGATTGCGGTTTGACCGCGCACGTAATTACTGAGTATCGTCTCCTTGGCTTTGACACAGGTGACTGTCAATAATGGGTTGTCGGCATCGTGTTAGTCGCTCTGTTATTGCTTGTTTGATTAGGCCTGCTCATGCGCGTGCCCGGATTCGTTTCCCCACTAATCGTCGCTGTCACACTCGCGGCATGTGGGTCGGAAACTCCGCCACTCGATCCAGATTCCGTCCCGTTGCCGCGACCGGCTCCAAAATCGTTAGTGACCCCGCTGTCGCGAGCAGCTCCGAAATCTCTAACTCAGCAGTCATACTCTGGCGGCATCTTCCGCAACCGGTGAGCGATGAGGAATTAAAACTCGACAACGCGAAATGCGCACTAGCGGGCAAAATGGCTTCGAGCACCGGTCCGCCCGAGATGAAGTTCAACCTCGTCTTCGCTGACTGTATGCGTTCAAAAGGCTATG
>Ga0206796_1027_pt1 | contig 36556 bp, 27 predicted proteins | sample Alteio_BWOrgCont_68_FD_152895 | JGI IMG/M metagenome (GOLD analysis project Ga0206796, IMG submission 152895) | Enriched cells from forest soil in Barre Woods Harvard Forest LTER site, Petersham, Massachusetts, United States -... | ecosystem: Environmental > Terrestrial > Soil > Temperate forest >...
CCCCGGATGCAAAGGCGCCCGGCGCAGTGCCGCCGGTACAACCGACGTCTCTCCCGGTTGAAACAGTGGTGGATAGCATGAAGCCGGAGAAGCCGTTGATGATCGAAGGCGCCAATGGAGAATTCGGCCAGAGCTCGACGGCTGCTCCGGCAGCGCCAACCACAACGCCCGCGCCTCAATAGGCTGCTGAAGGCCTGACCCATTCGGTAGGCAAGATCCGGCGCAGCGATTGCGTATGCGCCGGACCGCCCTGCCGATAAGGTTGGCCTGGCTCTTCCAATCGCTCAAGCCGGCAGAGGAACGAATTCGAGGGAACCCGATGACTCAGTCACCCTCTGGCTTTTCGCGGCTGTGGAACTGGTTCGCTCGGACGCCCGCCGCCCCGGATTCCGCAACGCATTTGCAAGTGACAAACCTCACCCGGAACACAATCCTGGCGACATCGGTCGAACTCGCCGATAGCGGCCCGAGGCGCAGTAAAGGCCTTTTGGGGCGCGCAGCGCTCGCTCCCGGAACGGGGTTATGGATTGTGCCCTGCGAAGCCGTTCACACATTCTGGATGCAGTTCCCCATCGACCTGGTCTATCTCGACCGCACTCTGCGCATCAAGAAATTGAAGAGCAACGTTCGTCCGTGGCGGATGTCCGGCTGCCTTTCAGCACACTCTGTGATCGAGCTTGCCTCCGGCACCATCCGCGACACCCAGACGGAGCGCGGTGACAAGGTGGAATTCTCGCCGGCCGCCGCGCGTGCCGACGTAGCCTGAGCGGTGCAGCGGAAGGAATGCCGATTCAGCAGTCAGATCCCAATTCGAGAACCACGCGGCTTTACATCATGCTGGCGCTCTCAGGTCTTGCTCTGGCGGCTCGATTCGTCATAGTCCTGATGTATGTTCATACAACGCCGGTCGCGGACTTCTGGACCTTCGGCTTTGAACCATCGCACATTGCGGCCGCTCTGGTGCGTGGGTTCGGCTTCAGTTCGCCATTTACGGATCACAGCGGTCCCACGGCATGGATTCCGCCGGCCTATCCCTGGCTCATCGCCGCGGCTTTCAAGGTCTTCGGCATCTATTCTGCGGGTGCGCTCTGGTTCATGCTGGCGCTGAACCTGGTCTGCGCCACGCTGACGGCTGCGGTCATTTACTTGATCGGCCTGCGCTGCTTCAGTCCGGAGATCGCATTCGGAGGCGCATTCCTGTGGGCTGCTTCGCCGGATGCGGTCGCCATGTCGGTGAGAATCTGGGACATCGGCCCCGCGACATTGCTGGGCGCGCTCCTGGTCCTCTGGTATCTGCGCGTGGTGCAGCCGGAGGCGCGGCCGAGAGACTGGATGATCTACGGAACATTGTGGGGAGTCTCGGCGCTCGTCAGTACGACGCTTCTGGCGATGATGCCACTGGCGATGATCGTGCTCTTCCTGCATGATCGCGGACGAATGCGAAGGCAGACAGCACTCGCGGTGGGGATTGCAATCCTAATCATGCTGCCGTGGACAATTCGCAACTACGCGCAATTCGGCCGGCTCATTCCGATACGGGGTAACTTCGGCGCCGAGTTGTGGGCGGGCAATCATCCCGGGGTGCAGGGCCCGTCCGATGAGAGCCTGCACCCGCTGAAAAGCGAAGAAGAGCTGAATGCTTATCTGACCATGGGTGAGTCGAAATACATGGCGGTCTGCCAGCGCCAGGCAACCACCTTCATCCGCCAGAACCCGAGGCCATTTGCCGTTCTCACGAGAGAACGCATTCTCAGCTTCTGGACCGCGCCGCTGGTGATGACATCCGCATGGCCAATCGGATGCAGCGTGCTGGCGTGGGTTTCAACGATCCTGCTGCTGGTCCGCCGTGCGACAAGGCTCGTCGCCGTGCCCTTCGCCGCGGCGATGTTCTTCTTCCCTTTTTCCTACTACATCAGCCATGCCGAGAGTTACTTCCGCTCACCGATCGAGCCACTGATCTCGCTGCTCACGGCGTACGGCTTCTTTACCTGCCTTGAGCGGATATCGGCACGTGGCACCGCGGCCTCAGCTGCATCTTCCCTGCCCGATTCTTGAGAACCGCTCAGGCTAAATAAGTTCCGCAGACGTGGCCGTTTCATTCAGCCGGACTGTCAGCCTGCCCCTGTTCATGCACGCCGGATTCGAAGGCCAGTTCTTGCCCTGAATGCGAGCGGTGCAGCCATTTCAACCATGAAGGCCATCCATTGGTCCAATTCGCGGAGTCAATCGCCAACAGGTACCAGATCAGCCATGCAGGCGCGGACCACAGGGTCCACAGGTATACCGCGGAGGGCTTGAAGGTGTTGCACAGCATGGCTACTTCAACCAGCGCGCTGAGAATGGCGAGCGCGATCACCAGGTTGCGATAGCGCGTGAAATAGGCGCCCTGCAGCAACGCGGGAATGGCCAGCGCCTGATCGAACAGCCAGCTATAAGGCGCCGCGACGATCGAAACCAGCATCAGCAAGCTGCCGTGCGTTGTCCAGTCCCATTTCGAGCGGCGAGTCCAGTAGTACCAGAGCGCCCAGACGCTGGCCACGACCGCCGGCACATACTGCAGCCAGATGGAGCGCTGGCTGAACCACACGCGGAGCAACACGCTAAGACACGGAATGAACTCCCACTCGATTCCTGACGTGCGCACCATCAGCGAGTACTGGCTCCAGGCCATGGGATCGATTCGATATGCGATGGCAAAGCTGGCGGAAACGGCCAGCACCGATCCGGCGAGAAGATCGTAGCTCTTCGACACCACGATCCACACCAGCAAAACCAGGCCGAACGGAACGAACAGGTGCGGCTTCATGGTGCAGAGCCAGAGCGAAAGTCCGGCCAGGAATGGGTGCGTGCGATGCAGGCGCAAAAAAATCACCAGGCCCAGCAGCGCGAACAATGACGTTTGTCCGTTCAGCAGGCAAACCAGCGCCGGCGCGAATGTGTAGCCCAGCCAGTGACGGTGGCCGCCTCGCCTGCCGTGCATCTGCCAAAGAAGATAGACCGATCCCACGAGACACAGAAGCAGAGCCAAAGACCACACGATCGATGCAATGCGCAAGCCGAGAAAGCCAAGCGGATAGGCCAGCAGCAGAGTGGGCGGCGGGTTGCGCATGTACATCGGGCCGTAACGGTCGGGAAGACCCGCGGCGCGTTCGATGCGCAACAGTGCGTCGCGATCATAAGGATTGGCGTGATGCGCAAGCTGCTGGCCCGTAGCCCAATAGACCACAAAATCGCGCGCGCCAACCACCGAACCGGACAACATGGAGATAAAGAATCCGAGCGTAGTAAATCCGAAAGTGAGGCCGCAGACGGTGGCAACAGCCAGGTTGGCGGCCACGCGCACGGCCTTGGCCGTCCTGGTCGGCTCGCCGGCAGCGGTCATCCCTGGCACTGGCGTGTCCCAAGCGACGCGCGCAAAGTGGAGGAAATCAGCCGCGCGTGGGTTCGAGTGGCGACACGGGCCAGCGCTAGAGGGAGCACGTCAGATGCACAGCGGGCAATCATTCCCGGAAGCCGTAATATATTCATCCTGAACGCAATTCTATGGCATTTCATGCCTCATTGCTTACGTTGAGAGGCCGGGTGGAATCTACCCAATCAAATGGCAACAAAAATGCTAGAAAAATATTGCAGGCTCGGACGCTTCGAAAGTCGCATGCGCAAGTGTTCTTGAGTGTGAAACTTACGTTCACACTTTTCGGTCATGTATACATGGGCCGACTTAACCCGAGGTCCATCTGTATACAGCCGTTTACAACTCGTTGGCATGCGTGTCTCTAAGTCATTGATTTCTAAAGAGGCCGATTTCAGCCGAGAATGGTCCTCAAGTTGCTATATTCAGGGTGCCCCAGCCTACCGCTGGGTATATCAACCTTACGGGGAGAACGAACACATGAATGATCTGATGATTAAGCTGTATGTCAAGATGCAGACCCTGATGATTCGCGAAGAAGGTCAGGACCTGGTCGAGTACGCCTTGGTCGTGGCCCTGGTGGCCTTCGGTGCGACAGCCGCCCTGAAGACCCTCGGAAGCGGCCTCAACACCGCCTTCTCGAACATCAGCTCGACGTTGGCCAGCAGCCTCGCGTAGTCCTGAACATATAGGATTGAGGCACCACAACCCTAAACCACCGTTCCCCCGTGGGAGAGCAGCGCAAAGCAGACAGTTTGCAAGGCGTACTCTCCCTCGGTAAGGAATAACACTATTTAAGGCTTTAACGGCTCTCTCGATGCAGATTGCAGCGCTTCGTTTTTTTAGATTCAGAGCTTATTGGCGCGAGAGGACGGTCAAGATCTCGTCGAGTACGCACTCGTCGTTGCCTTGGTCGCCTTTGGCGCCAAATCCGCTTTGAAGCTTTGGGGGGAGCGGCCTTAACCAGGCGCTGAGCGATGATTGCTCGACGCTCGCAAGCAGTCTTTTGGAACTCCTGCCACCGTCAGCATCGCGGCAGGCTAACCAGCAGCTTCGTTCCTTCACGGGAGAGCTTCGCCGGACGGACACTTCGCGGGAACATGCTCTCCTTGGCCAAGGTCCGGACAATACCCGATTTGCGGGGAGAAAGCCGCCATGAAGTCTGGATATTGGAAACTCGTCCAACTGCTTCAGATCCTGAAGGCCAAAGAAGATGGTCAGGATTTGGTCGAATATGCCCTGGTCGTGGCACTGGTCGGTCTCGGCGGGTTTGCCGGCATTGAAAGCCTGGCCCAGGCGATACTTACTTTCTTCGGCGGCGTTATTTCCACCATCAACAGTAACTTCTCCTGAACCCTCTTCGGCCGTCGCTGTCCTGACAGATGGGCGCCGAAGCTTGCTGGCTGGTGAAAATTGCGGTCTGGATCAACTGCCTGCACACTCCCTTTCCCTTCCAATTTCGAGTCGTTGATACGCCCGCCAGATCTCCGGCACACTGGATTCGACGTCCCATTTCCCTGGCATCGTTTATCCTTAGGACGCAACTACGGCACTCTTCGAGATAGTTCACTCACTCTTGCTTTGCGCATCACCGCCGCTTCTCCAAGTCGCGCGGGCTTGGAAGCAGTGAAACCGGATACCGCTCTTCGAAAAATGCCATAGCCGCCGGAGAATAGACCCGCAATGCTGCAACCCTCTGATTCCCAGGGCGGCGTCTCCCTCAACCTGATTGAAGCGGGCCTTACCCTGATCGCGATGACCGCGGCCTTCGCCTGGCCCCGTTTCGCTTCCTCATCGTTCGCGCGCATCGAGCGCGCCTTTGGCCGCCTGGCGCGGAAAAAAGGCACCTCAGTCGCGGTGGTTGGCGCGGCCGCGGTGCTGATTCGCCTTGCAATCCTGCCGGCCTGTCCGATTCCCCTCCCTTTCCTCCCCGACGACTTCAGCTTCCTGCTTGCCAGCGACACTTTTCTGCATGGGCGGCTGGCCAATCCCACGCCGGTGATGTGGGTGCATTTTGAAACCATCCATGTCGACATGAAGCCGACCTACATGTCGATGTACTTTCCCGGCCAGGCACTCGTTTTGGCCGCGGGCAAACTTCTGTTTGGCCATCCCTGGTTCGGCGTTCTGCTGACTGATGCGTTGATGTGCGCTGCCATCTGCTGGATGCTGCAAGCCTGGCTGCCGCCCGCCTGGGCGCTTGCGGGAGGCCTGATCGCCGTGGTGCGCCTGGGCCTTTTCACCTACTGGATCAATACCTACACGGGCGCTGGCCCGATTGCGGCGCTTGGTGGGGCGCTGGTCCTTGGGGCGCTTCCGCGCCTGATGAAGACGGCCCGATTTCGCTACGGCCTCCTCATGGGGGCAGGAATCGTGCTTCTGGTCATGACGCGGCCCTATGAAGGATTGCTTCTTTGCCTGCCCGTGGCGGTCGTCCTGGGCCGCTGGGTTCTGATTGGCAAAAACAGGCCAAGCATGGGCGTGCTGCTGCGGCGCGCCGCCGCGCCTTTGGCGCTGACCGTGGCCGCCGGGACCTGGCTGGGCTACTATGACTACCGCGCTTTCGGCAGCCCGCTCACCTTGCCCTATAACGTCGATCGCGCTACGTACGCTATGGCGCCGTACTATATCTGGCAATCTCCGCGGCCCATGCCCAACTACCGTCATGAAGCGCTCAAGAGGTTCTATTCCAAAGTTGAAATGCGCAGCATCGACAAGATTCAATCCTTATCCGGGTACGTCCCGCAGAGTCTGCTCAAAGCAGTCAACGGGGTGCTGTTCTTTGCCGGGCTGGCGTTGCTGGTTCCTCTCGTCATGATCCGGCGCGCGCTCATCGATCGACGCATCCGCTTTCTAGTTTTTGGTCTACTCATCCTTACAGCTGGCATGGCCATCGAAATCTACATGATCCCTCACTACCTGGCGCCTTTTACGGCAGCCTTTTACGCCATTGGACTGCAGTGCATGCGCCACCTGCGGGTTTGGACCCCCGGTGACCAGCCGGTCGGGATAGCCATGGTACGGCTGATATTTACCGTTTGCTTCATCCTGGCTGGTGTCAGGGTATGCGCCGGCCCGCTCGGCATCAAGCTCGTCGAATGGCCGGCGTCCGTGTGGTCCAACTGGTGGTATGGCCCTGGCCACTTCGGAACGGAGCGAGCCCGGATTGAAGCTCTCATGGATCAAATGCCCGGCAAGCAACTGGCGATCGTCCAGTACTCCCCCGATCGCGACTCCCTGGACGAATGGGTTTACAACCGCGCCGATATCGATGGATCCAAGGTCATCTGGGCGAGGCAAATGGATGCGGCCGACGATGAGGAACTCCTCGAGTACTACAAAGACCGGAAAGCCTGGCTGGTGCAGATGGGTACAGAGCCGGCAACGGTTTCACCCTATCCCCTGCCGGCGCAGGTACCACTTTCGTCGCACTGAGTCATCTTCAGCCTGAGTTACATGAAACAATAATGATAGCGGAGTGAAACCAATGATCAACGGAAAGCGGATCGCGGTTGTGATGCCGGCCTACAATGCTGAAAAGACTTTGGCAATGACAGTGCGGGAGTTGTCCGACGTGGTCGACATCAAGATTCTTGTCGACGACTCGAGCAAGGACAACACTGCTGCACTGGCCAGGGAACTTGGCCTGCAGACCTTTGTGCACGACGCCAACTACGGTTACGGCCGCAATCAGCAAACCTGCTACCGTGAAGCTCTCGCTGCTGGAGCCGACATCGTGGTGATGGTTCATCCCGATTATCAGTACACCCCGACCCTGGTTCCGGCCATGGCCGGCATGGTCGCCAGCGGCGTCTACGACATGGTGCTTGGCTCGCGCATCCTGGGCGGCGGAGCGCTGAAAGGCGGCATGCCGCGCTATAAGTATGTTGCCAACCGCCTGCTGACATTCGTCGAGAACATCTTTCTCGGGATAAAACTCTCCGAGTACCACACCGGGTTCCGCGCGTTCTCGCGCGAACTGCTGGAGACGCTTCCCCTGCTCGAAAACTCCGACGACTTTGTCTTCGACAACCAGATGATCGCGCAAGCGGCAATGTTCGGATTCCGCATCGGTGAAATTTCCTGTCCGACAAAGTACTTCAAGGAGGCTTCGTCGATCAACTTCAGGCGCAGCGTGAAGTATGGATTCGGAGTGCTTGCCACGACGCTGAGTTTCGCTGCCCATAAGTGGGGCATCCGCAGCACACCGCGCTTTGGCGCCGCCGGCAGAAAAGTAACTCAGAAGTATTATTCGCGGACTGTCCAGGGTTCTTGAGAGGCTGAATCGGGCTGTGCCTCGCAACGCAAGTGAGACGAATCGCATGGGAAGACCGTCCGTATTGGTTACCGGGTCCTGCGGGTTGATTGGCTCGGAGGTCTGTCTGCACTTTTACCAGGCTGGATACTCCATACTGGGCGTCGATAACAATCAGCGCGCCGTTTTTTTTGGACCCGATGGCGATACATCCTGGACCCTCGACCGTTTGCGCCGGACCATCCCCGGATACGAGCATCAGGCAATCGATATTCGAGACCGCGAAGGCATCCTTCGGTTGGTCGAGGGCACAAGACCGGCGGTGATCGTGCATACCGCCTCCCAGCCATCGCACGACCGCGCCGCCCAGATCGCATTCGACGATTTCGATACCAATGCCACAGGCACGCTCAATCTTCTGGAAGCAGCCCGCAGATGGACTCCGGAGTCGCCCTTCATTCACATGTCGACGAACAAGGTCTACGGCGACCGGCCAAATACGCTGGCGCTTGTGGAGAGCGAGGCGCGCTGGGACTACGCCGATCCCGAGTACAGCCAGGGCATTCCTGAGACCTTTTCGATCGACCAGTCGCTGCACTCTTTGTTCGGCGCTTCAAAGGCGGCGTCCGACGTGATGGTGCAGGAGTACGGCCGCTACTTCGGAATGCCGACCTGTGCGCTGCGCGGCGGCTGCCTCACCGGACCCAATCACTCCGGCGTGGAGCTGCACGGATTCTTGAGCTACCTGATCCGCTGCAACCTTACGGGCAAGGAATACAAGGTATTTGGCTACAAGGGCAAGCAGGTCCGCGATAATCTGCACTCTGAAGACGTGGCCCGGTTTATGCTGGCCTTTGCGCAGAACCCTCGTTGCGGCGAAGTCTACAACCTCGGAGGCGGCCGGGAGAATTCATGCTCGATTCTTGAGGCCTTTGCACTGGCCGCGGAAGTCTCCGGGCGTGAACAGGTATGGACTTACATCGATAGCAATCGTATCGGAGACCACATCTGCTACTACAGCGATCTGACCAAGATGAAATCTCACTACCCGGGCTGGGGAGTTACCAAGAGCCTGAAGCAGACCGTTGCCGAAATTGCCGCTTCCTGGCCGGCCCGCCTGGCCAACGGACAATAGAATGAAGATTCTCATTTCAGGAGTCTGTGGCTTCGCGGGCAGTCACCTCGCGCGATATTTTCTTCGATCGCATGAAGGCGTCACCGTTGTGGGATTGGATAATCTGGCGCGACCGGGCAGCGAGACGAACCGGGTTGCGCTGAAGAGTCTTGGCGTGCAGTTATTCCACGGCGACATTCGGATGGCGAGTGATCTGGAGACGCTTCCTGCCACAGACTGGGTGATCGACGCAGCAGCGCAGCCAAGCGTTCTTGCCGGACGCGACGGAAAAACCAGCACGCGCCAGTTACTCGAACATAACTTGCTTGGCACCGTCAACTTACTTGAGTACTGCCGCGCCTCCGATGCAGGACTCATCCTGCTGAGCACCAGCCGCGTCTATTCTATTCCCACCTTGCTTGAGTTACCTTTGCGCGAGGAGTCCGGGGCCTATGTTCTCGATGGCGGGCTTCCCTGCCCCGCCGCGGTTACCCTGGCGGGTGTGAGCGAAGGCTTCAGTACCGAGGCTCCTATCTCTCTTTACGGCGCGACCAAGCTGGCGTCGGAACGGCTGGCGCTCGAATACGCCGCTGCTTTCAAGATGCCCCTCTGGATCAACCGCTGCGGAGTGCTGGCGGGTGCGGGACAGTTTGGCACCGCGGAGCAAGGAATCTTCTCTTATTGGCTGCACGCGCACTCGGCGCGGCGAGCGCTCAAGTATCTGGGCTTCGGCGGCCGCGGGTTCCAGGTCAGGGACGCATTGCATCCGCGCGATCTGGCTCGCATGGTGGATTTTCAACTGCGCTCCGGTGGACCCGGACAATTGCTCAACGTCTCCGGTGGACAGGCTAACTCCATGTCTCTGGCGCAACTAACGGAATGGTGCGACCGCCGCTTTGGCCCGCACCGGCCGCTTGCGGACGGCGCGGAGCGGCCTTACGACGTGCCCTGGCTTATTCTCGATTCCGCGAAGGCGAAAGCAGTAGCCGCTTGGAAGCCCGAAATCGATTTGCAGCAGATCCTGGCGGAGATCGCAGATCATGCGGCAGCGCATCCCGATTGGCTCAAATGGTGCGGCGCATGAATCCGACGACCGCTGAGAACTCCGGCCTCAAACTTCTGTCGGTTGTGATACCGGCCCGCGATGAAGAGGGCTGCATCGCATCGACGGTCGAGCATTTGCACCTGGAGCTTGGACTGCACAATATCGCGCACGAGATCCTGGTGGTGGATGACGGCAGTACCGACCAAACCGCCGCAATCATCATGAAGCTCAGCGAACGGATGCCGGAGGCACGCTTGATCAGAAACGGCCCGCCCCACGGATTTGGCCGCGCTGTCGCTTGCGGTCTGCAGCAGATCGGCGGGGATGCGGCGGTCATCATGATGGCGGATGAATCGGACGATTGCCGCGACGTTGTCAGGTATTGGGAGAAGCTCAACGACGGTTGGGATGCGGTCTTTGGCTCGCGCTTCATGAAGGGTGGTGGGGTCATTGATTATCCGTGGTTCAAGCTGCGCCTTAATCGGATTGCCAATCTCTTCATCCGCTTGTTGTTTGGCGTTTCTCTCAATGACACGACAAACGCATTTAAGGCCTACCGGCGCACGGTTATCGAGGGTTGCAAGCCGATGCTCTCGGCACACTTCAACCTCACTGTGGAGATGCCGTTGAAGGCAATTATTCGCGGTTACTCCTGGACAGTTATTCCGATAACATGGCGCAATCGCAGAACCGGCGTAGCCAAGCTGAAGATCCAGGAGATGGGCAGCCGCTATCTCTTCATCTGTCTCTATCTCTGGCTGGAGAAGCATTTGAGCCGCGGAGATTACAAAAGAGGAGAGGCATGAGCGAGGCAACACAGCTCGAAGAGCAGCAGGCGGGGCGGGGCTCACGCCCAATGCTCCTCATCGTCGCGTCTCTCGTTGCCGCTCCGGCGATTCTTTTCTATATGATCCTGTTTCGCGATGTAATCGACTTGCCGCTAGATGACGACTACAACGCGGTGCTCGAATTTCTAAATAGATTGATAACTCTCGATAGCATTCCCGCGAAGGTTTCCTGGTTTTTCGCTTCGCAGCACAACGAGTACAAGCTCTTCTTTGTGCATGGGCTGGTCTGGCTGCAGTTCGGTCTCTTCGGGCATATCGATTTCAGACTTCTGTGTGCCCTCGGAAATGCCTTTGTTCTTTTGCTCGCGATTCTGCTTTGGCGAATGTTTCTGCCTGATCAAAAGGATCTTGCCAAGCGCCTGTTCTTCTTCATGCCGGTCACATGGCTACTCTTTCAGCTTCAGTACTACGAGACGCTTGACTGGGCCATGGGGTCGCTGCAGAACATTGCCGTGGTGGTGTTCTCGCTCGGCGCAATTTATCTTCTGGCGCGATCGACGCGGTGGAGTTTTTGGGGCGCGTTGGCTTGCTTCATCCTGGCGGTTGCCGCGTCGGGCAATGGATTCATCCTCCTTCCGGTTGGCGTGCTGATTCTTGTTCTGGAGCGGCGTTATATGCACCTCGCGAGCTGGCTTGCGGCCTCGGCGGTGTGTATCGCGGCGTATTCATACCACTACAACGTAATGTCGTCGCAAAGCTCCGTTCATGAGTCGGTCTTCGCGACGCTTCTTCGGCCACGGCCGCTTTTCCTGTTGGCCTTTATCGGCAGCGCCGGCAGTTACCCCTTCAAAATGGGCTGCCTGATGCTTGGGCCGCTGCTCTGCCTGTTTTTTGTCTTGCTGGCGCGGCGGGGGTTCATTCGCAAGAGCCCGCTGGTCAGCTACTGTGTTCTGTTTTTGTTGCTGACGGCGATTGGTGTGGCCGGCCTCCGGTCGGATCTTGGACTGGCGCAAAGCCTCGCTCCGCGATATACGATCTACTCCGCGCTGCTTTTGATTTTTGCCTGGTTCGCGTTTGTCGAGGAGTTTCTTGAGCACAGGCCCTTGTCTCTTTCAGTCAAGTGGATCGTCCTTGGCGTAATGGCCGCCGCCGCAGTGTTTTCTCTCGGCATGGATCGCATGGGCATGCATCGGATCGAGGCGCGCAACCGCGTAGTGATCCAGGCGATCACCGAATTCGAACATCCAACCACGCCGGAGGCTACAACCGCGCTGGTCTACCTTCCCCTGCCCTGGCAGGACAAGGGACCGGAAGCATCCGAACGTCGCGAGGGATTCAACGTGCGAGCGCGAGCGATCCTGATTCAGTCGATCAAGCTCGGCGAATACCGGCCGCCGCGCTATTGAAGGTGAGGTTGCTGAATGACGGGAGTTACTGCTGACCTTTCAGTATTTGGGCGAAATACGATGCCGGTCTTTCGAACTGCGCCTGCGCCCGTCGCACGCGCATGCGATGGGATATAGTGAATGAAAGTTTCGAGTTCAACAGATAGTTCCGGCTCAACTTTAAGGACAAACATGAGCGTTGTGCACAAGCAGGGCGAATCGAACAACTCGGGACGCGAGACTCCAATATCCTGGTTGCCGTGGTGTTTCGGATTCTTTGTAGTCTCCGGATTCTGCGGCCTGGTGTATGAGGTGGTTTGGGTTCGACTCGCCATGGCCAGCTTCGGCGTAACCACAGCCCTTGTTTCCATCGTAATTTCCATGTTCATGGCCGGTCTGGGCCTGGGTTCGTGGGGTGCAGGAGTATTGACACGCCGTGTACTGCGCATTAGTGCGCAGCGAGCGTTTCGCTTTTATTCCATGGCCGAATTGGTGGTCGGGATCTCGTCAATCGCCGTTCCGTTTCAGTTGAAGCTCGGACGCGTGCTCTTGCAACACATGGGAAGCTTCGGAACATGGCAAACCTCGCGCTACTATATCGTGGCCGGCATCTGGATCGCCATCACGCTGGTGCCCTGGTGCACCTGCATGGGGTCGACATTTCCTTTGCTGATGGCGGTGATTCGACAAAGCGCACGGCCTGGATCGGAGCGTTCTTTCAGCTATTTGTATGTTGCCAATGTTCTGGGAGCACTGATTGGGACCATAGCATCGGCCTGCATTCTAATTGAGCTAGTCGGATTCCAGGGAACGCTTTATGTCGCAGGCAGTTTGAATGCGATTTTGGCGCTGTTAGCCTTTTGGATTAGCTACTCCGTAGTCTCATCCCCGTTCGTAGAGAAGCCTGTCGCGGCACAAGCCAGGCTGCAGAAGCTTTATGGACTTCCCAGAGGCTCGATTCTGTTTCTCTTGTTTACAACCGGATTAGTCAGTATGGGTATGGAGATCGTTTGGATCCGCCAGTTCACGCCCTACCTGGGAAATGTGGTGTACGCTTTCGCGGGGATTCTCGCAGTCTACCTGCTCGCCACAGTTTTTGGATCGCGTGATTATCGCGCCAAAGCCCAATCCCACCCGCCCGACGAGAGCGCTCCCGCATGGAGCATGCTGGCGCTGTTCGCCGTGATCCCGGTAGCTGTGGCCGATCCCTGGCTGCGTCTCGGGGGCGCTGAAACGGGCGGCCTGCGCCTCCTTTCCATCACGCTCTTCTGTTCCCTGGCGGGCTTTCTCACTCCCTTGTTAGTGGATTCCTGGTCCTCCGGAGATCCGGATCGGGCCGGGACCGCATACGCGGTCAATATTTCCGGCTCCATCGTCGGGCCCCTTGTAGCCGGCTTCTGGCTCTTGCCCTGGCTGGGGGCACGATGGGCAGCCGTTGCTCTGTCAATTCCCTTATTTGTTATAGCCGCCCTCGCCGTGCTGCGAAAGCCATCTTCCCAGGCCGCACAATCTAAGCCGGGGGCCAATCCGAAGCTACAGTTTGCAATCGTTACGATTATCGCAATCCTCATTATCGGATTCAGCCACGACTACGAAACTATCTACGCGAAACGAGTGGTCCTGAGGGATTACACCGCAACTGTGGTTGCAACAGGAGAGGGTCTTGGTCGAAGGCTTTTGGTGAACGGAGTGGATATGACGAATCTAAATCCGATCACCAAGTTTATGGTCCATTTGCCGCTCGCTCTCAGGCAAAGGCCTGCCCAGAATGGACTGGTAATTTGTTTTGGAATGGGAACCAGCTTCCGCTCAATGCTTTCATGGGGAATTCCGACAACGGCTGTCGATTTGATCCCCAGCGTTCCCAAACTGTTCTGGTATTACCACGCCGACGCGCCGCAATGGGTGAGCTCTCCCCTGGCGCGTATCGTGATCGACGATGGGCGCCGCTTCCTCGACGGATCATCGCAGACTTACGATGTTATCGTTGTCGACCCGCCCCCGCCGCCACAGGCTGCCGGTTCAAGCTTGCTTTACTCGCGTGAGTTCTACGACGTGGTCAAGAGGCATTTGAGTGCGGATGGGATTTTTCAGACCTGGTATCCCGAAAACGAGGGCGATTCAGCAACAACCGTTTCTGTAACCAAGGCACTTATGCAGTCCTTTCCCTACATACGAGCCTATCGATCGTACGATCAGGCCGGGATCCTGTTCATGGCCAGCATGCAGCCGTTGCCCGTGGCCTCAAGCTCGGTGCTGGCGGGGCGCTTGCCGTCTGCGGCGGCTTCGGACTTCGTGGAGTTTGGCCCGCAATCGAACCCTCAACAGCAATTCGACTTAATCCTTCCGCACGAACTGACGCTGGATAAGTTGGTTGCCGAGGACCCGCGGGCTCCGGCAATGCGAGACGACCAGCCGATCAACGAGTACTATCTGCTGCGCAAATGGTTTCACTCCTATAGATGACTTAGCCGTTTGGGTTGCAGTGCATCATCCTTTAAAGAAACCTTGCAACTTACAGTCCACTCTGTGAAGTGTTAATAACTTGATGCTTGTCAATATATTCAATCAGCAGAGTGACTCCGGTGCTGAATTCACTTTCCGGTCCCAGCAGGCTTACCACCAGCCAACCTGACTCCGGCAATCCGAAAAAACTGCCGGGATGAACCCACACGCCGCGCTCCAGCAAAGCGAGCACCGTCTGTTCGTCGGGCTCGAGCGCCGGAATGCGCAGCAGCGCATACCATCCGCCCTCCACTTGCAGCCGTTCGATTCCCTGCTGGCTTTTGAGTTGCCGATCCAATTCGGAAAGATTTGCGGCGACGCGACGCCGGATCTGGCCTTGAATGCGCGCTCGTTCATCGAGCCACGCGGGCAGCGCACACTGCACCGGAGCATTCATGGAGAGAAATGTGTCGGCAATAACCTCAAGGCGATCGAGGGCCTCACTGGCGTGCGGCCCCGTCGCGACGATCCATGCGGCCTTCATCTGCGGCAGGCCTGCGACCTTGCTAAGCCCGCTGACCACAAAGACCGGAACCCCTTCGATGCCTGAAGTGAAACTTCTTCCATCACCGGCAAACGCGTAATCCAGAAAGACTTCGTCGACGATCATGGATAGGTCGAATTCGCGGCACAGTCGCGCCAGCTCTTCCGTTTCCCATGGTTTTGTGAAGTGGCCGGTGGGATTATTCGGATGCACAAGGACGATGGCGCGGGTGCGCGAAGTGATGGCGCGCCTGAACCCCTCTGGATCAATCTGCCAGCCGTGGTCATACACCAGCGGAGCGGGTTGGATGCGAACGTCGTCCAGCCCGGCTAGAAAATCGAACAGTGGGTACCCTGGCTGGGGAACGAGAATCTCGCAGTCCGGGTCGCACAGAAGACGAAACAGATAGCTGTACGCTTCGCTAGTGCTGGTTGTGAGCACGAGCCGATCGGGATCGACCTCGACGCCGTGATCTGCATAGTAGCGGCAAACTGCCTGGCGCGCGCGCAGGCTGCCCCTGGGTTGCGGATCGTAATCGAGGGCCAGCGGATCAGCGAGTGCCGCGATCAATGCCGGATCGTATTCGAAGCCGCAACGGGTTGGATTCGACGCCGTAAGGTCGGCGGTGGGCAAACCGGCCCGCACGCGCTGCCGGTGAGCGCGCGCCAACTCGGTCTCTTCCGTATCCCAGTTGGTTCTTCGCGAAAAACGCATCGGCTTCGTCCCGCAACGAATCTCGGCCGCCTGAGCGGCATCATGCAAAATAGAGATAGGCTTCCTGTTCAACCATACAGGCACGCCGCCGGGGAGGCACATTGGGACTGCGCGCGGTGGTCTTCGATTTTGGAATGGTGTTGTCAGGAGAACCGAATGCAGAGGCCCACGCCGCCATGGTGAGCATCACAGGCCTGCCGGTGGATCGATTCGAGACCCTCTACTGGGCCGACCGCCTCGACTACGACGCAGGCAAGCTCAGCGGAGCCACATTCTGGCAAAAGTTCGTGCGCGACGCCGGCCTCCAACTGACGCCGGAGGCGGTGGAGGAGTTGAACCGCCTGGATGCGCTTCATTGGACCACGGAGAATCCCGCGATGCTGGCGTGGCAAAGCAAACTCAAGGAGCGCGGCCTGCTGACGGCGATCTTATCCAACATGGGCGACACGGTGCTGGCCAGCGTGGAGCGCACGTTCGACTGGATCGACCGATTCGATGTGTTGGTCTGGAGCTTTCAAGTGGGCATGGTCAAGCCTGACCCGGCGATCTACCACTACCTCCTCGATAAGCTGGGCACGCCGCCCGAAGAGACGCTTTTCATAGACGACAAGCGGGCAAATATTGAGGCGGCGCGCGTATTGGGCATTCGAGCGCTCGAATTCTCGACAATTCAGCGGCTGCGCGAAGACCTGATCGCATCCGGCCTTGACAGCGAGTTGCCGCTGCCCGGCTGATCCCAGCATCCATTACGGTCCAAATCGATAGCCAAGCGCCGCGCTGAACGTCATGAAATCAATGCCAGGATTTCTGGCTACTATATCTCCGTTGGAGAAGTGAAAATCGCCCACGCCGAGGCGGATATCGATGCGCCGCGAGAGCCTCTCTTCCAATCCGCCACCAAATTGGGCGCTGAAATTGAGATGGCTGGCCCTCGGTGACAGCGCGCGATCGGCGAAATAGATAATTCCACCTTTGCCGAAAAGATATGGCTTGAATGACTTGTCGCGCCGCCAGAGAAGCCGCACGCCCGCCGGCGAGATTCCGGCACCATACTGAGTCCTGCGAGCCGTCGTCAGCGGTCTGCTATACATGTCGTACTTTGCCGGCCCATTCAGCAGCACCACCGGCAGCAGTTCCGTCACGTAATCGACTCGCGCACCGATTACCCCGCCCCACCAATGGCGATCGTATTCGAACCCGATGGGATCGATGCGGCGGTCAGCCGCGTACGCAAACAAGTGAAGATTGCCCGTCGATGCGCCGCCTTCGAAAACTAACTCGCTCTCAATGCCGGGTCTAGCCTGGGGCTCCACCTGCTGCGCGTACGCCGCGAGCGCTGCGGCGAGCCAAAGCGCGGCCAGGTAAAAACAGATTGCACGCAGAAGCATTGAAGAAGAGCGGTCGCACCTGCGGTGAACCATTTCATGCCAACCAATTCTTCGCATCGATGGCTCACCCGCCCAAGTGGATTTACTTTGACCGCGCCGGGTAGCGGCGTGCAAAACGCTTGAAAACAAAGTATATCGTGGGCTATTTCCACGAGTCTGGCTCATAGCCCGCACCACTAACTTTCAGACGGGTAGCGAGCTGAACCGTCTTACGTGAGGCTTGCGCTGGACCAACCGTGGTAAACCGCATCCCGGCAGCACCATGATCTGTCCGGAAAAAAGTCAGGGGGCCTGGAATTCAGTTCGTTTTGAAACGCAGACAGACGGCGTGCGGCCGGATCGACCGTGCTGGGGGCTGCTCTGGCGCTGGTTACAAAAATGGCAATGGCCGAGTCCGATGTTCGTCAACGCCGCAAACCCAGATAGTTGCCATAGCCTACGATCATCGTCGAGCCCACCAGCGTGAGCAGCGTCAGGAACACCAGCGTCTTGGTTCGTGCGCTCACTCCGCGCCACTCTTTCAGCGCAATGCCCCACAGCGTGCCGAATATGATGATGCTCGCCATGTGCAGCGTCCAGCTTGAGAAGCGGTAACGGCCCATCTGCGTTTCGCCCATGGTGTAGAAGAAGAATTGCATGTACCAGGTGGCACCGGCGAGCGCGGAGAACAGGTAGTTCGATGCGATCGACAGCTTCTGGCGCGGCGCCGGCGCGAATTCCAACGCCATTTCGGTCGAGGCGGCATCGGTGGGATTCTCGAGCGGCGGATGCTCTGTGGCACTCTCGTGGCTCGCATTGGCAGGAATGCGAAGATACTCGCCCGCACTCTTGTTGCGCGCGTGAAGGATTACGCACCACACAAAATTGGTGGTAAATCCGCCCGCCATTACGACGATTAGCACGGGAAGGCCCTGCCACATCGTCGTGGTTCCGTGGGCGAGCGTGATGGCCTTGATGGGATTGCCGGCGTCGAGGCCGAAGGCGAAGCAGGAACTCATGACGCCGCAGAAGATGGCGACGCCGAGGCCCAGCTTGAGGTTGAATTCCTTGATGCTGGCCAGTTTCTGCTCATTGGATAGTTCGCGCTCCTTGGAGATGCCAGCCGCTCCGCCGAATACGATTCCCAGCACACAAACGCCTACGCCGACCAGGACTATCACTCCCGAGCGCTGCGCAACCAGTTCCGCGAAATGGCTGTGGAAGATGGGAGGTACGAGCGTTCCGAAGATGGCCGTGCAACCGAGCGCCGTCGCCATTCCCAGACTTAGTCCGAGATAGCGCATGGTGAGTCCGAAGGTAAGTCCGCCAAATCCCCATAGCACGCCGAAGATATACGCCCAGAAGATCGACGTGGCGGGAGCTGCATGCAGCACCGGAATCAAATCGCGAGTCATGAGCGACGCGAGCGCCCATGGCATGACGATCCAACTTGCTACCCCGCCGGCCAGCCAGTAAGTCTCCCATGACCAGCCGCGGACTTGCCTATATGGCACATAAAAGCTGGCCGAGGCGAGGCCGCCGAGCCAGTGCAGAAATACTCCCAATAGCGGATTCGCGCCCAAACCTTTTATCTCCTTCAGTCTTGAAAGGGCGCGTCACAACCCAAGGCCCTTGCAGCGTTCTCTAGGATGCCATGCCGACTCCAACCAGGTTAGCGGCCAGGATGATGATAACCATGCCCAACCACAGCAGGCGCACAGGCCTGCTGCCAACACCCGCCCACTCGCCGAGCGCGAGACCAACCAGGCCGGCGAACAGAACATAGCCGCTCATGTGAAGCATCCAGTTCACATAGGATAGGCGCTCCGGAATGTTAGCCTGGCCCCAGGCGTAAAAGAAGAACTGCAGATACCACATGATTCCACCCGTTGCGGCCAGGCAGCCATTCTTGATCAGCGTTCCGCCAGGGCGTGAGAGATCGGCGCGGATGGATAGCCTTTTCAGTGCAGCCAGGCGGATGAAGCAGTAACTCATGTTGACCACTGCGCCGCCGCCCATGATGAAGACATAACTCGGCAAAGCCGCATAGAGCGGATTCACGCCCAGATGAAGCGCCGCAGCTTTCATCGGCTCTGCCGCATCGATGGCAAAAGCCATTCCAGAAGAGAAGACACCGCACAGGATCGCGAGGAACAGGCCCAGCTTCAAATTAAATTCCCTGGTTTCGCCACTAACCTGAACCTCTTTTTGGTGTCCGGCGTAGGAGACGATGGCTACGCCAATCAATGCAATCAGCACGCCCCCCATGGTGTAGAGACCAGCCTTGGTGGTAAACAACGCCGCGGCCTGACCATGCATCAACGGAGGGACTAGCGTGCCTACAACCAGGACAACACCGATGGCCACGCCTACGCCCAAAGATATCCCCAGATGCCGCATGGTGAGGCCGTAACTCACGTTGCCGACGCCCCACATTGCTCCGAACAGCGCTACCTTCAAGAGCAACGACGTGTCAAATCCGGCGTAGAACGCGTGGAAGTCCGGGAGCAGCAGGAAGCTCACGAAGATTGGCAGCAATATCCAGGAGAAAAAGCCTGCTACCGCCCAGGTCGTCTCCCAGGACCATTTCTTCACTTTCCCGATGGGTGCATAGAACGAGGCAGCCGATGCCGCGCCTACCATGTGCCATCCAATTCCCGCAATGATCGACACTCGGTCTCCTCTTCAACGAACTTTGATATCTGGGATGCCCTTTAATTCTTCGATGCCTTCAGGATCGATGACTTAGACCGTAAGTCGACCACGAAGGTGTAACTTCCCGCGGGGAGTTCATAGCCGCTTTCGCCGCCGCGCGTGGCCGCTGTAACTAGTTTGCTGTCGACCAATGGCATACCGTTCAGCTTGCACTGCGCCGCGTTATTTGCGGCGAGCCAACCGGTTGTGTTCGCGGGCAGTGTGAGCTTCCAGTTGGCTGTGGACCCGGTGATGGTCCAGCCGGAGAAGATCACGCCATAACTCGATGGGTAACTGAACTGCACGCTGCCCAGCCGTACATCGAACACCGGGTGCAGCACCACGGTATGGAAACCGGCATCGAGCGGAGTCGCGTCCACGCCCGCCGCGTAGCGATAGAGCCAGTCGGCCACCGCGCCATAGGCGTAGTGATTATAGGAGTTCATGCTCGGGTCCTTGAGCATCTTGTCGCCATTCCAGCGCTCCCACATGGTGGTGGCGCCATGCCCGATCAGATAGCCCCACGAAGGATATTCCGTGTTGAGCAGCAACTTATAGGCGAGGTCGGCGTGGCCTGTCTTGGTCAGCTCTTCAAGCAGATAGGGCGTGCCGAGAAATCCAGTACCGAGCAAACCGTGATTGGCCTCGATCTTCGCCACCAGCTTGTCCGCGGCGGCGGCGCGCAGGTCTTCGGGCAGCAGGTTCATGTGCAGCGCCAGAACATAACCAGTTTGCGTATCGCCGCCCTTGCTCTTGGCGTTGGGATTGTTGATCTGCCCAAAGGGTGACGGAGTGTTATCCGCGCCGGGAATGTAACCATCGCTGTGGACAAACTGCTTTTGAAACGCGGCACGAATCTTCTCGAACTGGCGTGTGTATTTCTCTTCGTCTTCGGTGCGGCCCAACGCATGCGCCATCTGCCGCATCAGCGTTACGTCATAGGCCCAGTACGCGGTGGCAATGAGCGTGTAATCGGTCTTCCCTTCCGGCGAAAGCCAGTCTCCAAATGGAGTTCCGGAGAGGTTCTTCCAAAGACCATCGGGATTGGCCTCATCGATGGCGTTGAGATACTTCTCCATCGCGTCCCAGTTCTGCTCGATCATGCTTGTGTCGCCGGTCTGCAGCCACGAGGTCCAGGGAATGACGACGCCGGCATCGCTCCAGCCCGCGCCCGAGCCCGACACGCTGCGAACCGTTCCCGGCGAAAAGATGCCGTAGATAGGCGTGCCGGCCTGCGAGCCGCGCATATCTCCGGCGTATTTGCGCGAGAAGGCCGCCAGATCCATGTTGTAGGCCGCGGTGCGCCAGAAGACCTGGGCATCGGCCATCCAGCCCAGCCTTTCGTCGCGCTGCGGGCAATCAGTGGGCACTCCCACAAAATTGGAGCGCTGTCCCCACAGAATGTTGGCCCACAGCTGATTGATCATTTCGTTGCCGGTCTTCAACTGCGCGGCGAAGGCGGCGTCGGTGTGAATGACCAATGCGCTCATCGCGCTTGCATCCGGCTTGGCAGGCAGCCCGGTCAGCTCCGCGTAACGGAATCCATGGAACGTAAATTGCGTTGTAAATTCCTCGACTCCAGCACCCGAAAGAATAAAGTGATCAGTGGCTTTGGCCGTGCGCAAGTTATCGGTGTAGAGAGTGCCGTCGGCGTTCAGTATCTCGGCGAAGCGCAGGCGCACATTCGTCCCCGCGGACCCCTGCACGCGCAGGCGCGGCATCGCGGACATGTTCTGGCCGAAGTCGAATATGTATACCCCGGGCTTGGGCTCGGTTACAGACTTCGCGTCCAATGTGCGCTCGACGCGGATGGATGGATAGTCCTGCGCGTCGATCAGTATCGATTTGGGCTCGATCGCGGCAACCGTCTTCCAATTGCGGGCGGCAAATGCGGCCTTATCCCATCCCGGCTGCTTCAGGCGCGCGTCCTGGCTTTCGCCGTCGTAGATCTCAGAGTGCAGAATGTAGCTCGGGCTCGCTGTCCATGTGGTGTCGGTCGCAACCCATTCCACGCTGCCGTCGGTGTGCTCGATGCGCAACTGCGCGCGCAGAGCGGGCGGAGTCTCACCGTAGTTATTCGGCTGCTGGAACCATTCGAGCGGCGTGGAATACCAGCCTGGCGCCAGCAGCGCCGCAATTGCATTCGCGCCATTGGCCACCAGCGCGGTCACATCGTAGGTCTGGTACTTTAGCCGCTCGCGATAATCGGTCCAGCCGGGCGCCATCACGTCGTCGCCAACGCGCTTGCCATTGAGAAATATCTGGTAGGTTCCGAAGGCCGTAGCATAGAGTCGCGCCGACTTGATTGGCTGGCTCACTGTGAACGTGTTGCGCAGCGCCTTCACCGAGTCGGGAATCCATGGATGGCCCAGCGGCTCTTCGTCCGAAGCGGCCGTTTGCGTCCAAGCCACGGCATTTTTCCAGCTCCCATCGTCGAAGCTCTTCTTCTGCCAGCCAGCTGCGGGGTGCGTCGCGGTCTTCCAATCGGTTGAGCTTGCGAAGGTGGCTGTGGAGCTGTCGGTGTATTCAACATAAAGCGTTGCACTCATCGGCGGGGCGTCGTCGGTCGCCATTCCATTGGGGTTCGCATTGTAATGAATCGACTCGATCGCGATGGCGTTGGCGCCGCCGGCGAGATGGGCCTTCACGTCAGCATAGACATATTTCTTCCACGGCATCTGCTTCCAGTTCGGGAGCGGGTCGGCCTTCAGCACCTCCACCCCATTCACCCACGCCGAAACCGTGTCCTGCGCGGCGGCGTAAAGCGTAGCTCTGCGCACTGGTTTGGCAAGCGTTACCGTTTCCCGATAGGCGTGGCGCTCATCGGAATTTTTCTCGATGGCCGCGTTCCCGGCCGCGGGGTTGGCGATCCAAACTGCCGAAGCGTGGCGCACTGCGTCTTCTTCCAGCGTCTCGTAGGCGATCCATCGCGCATGCCAGTTTTCGGGCTTCAGCAGCGCGGTTTCCCACCAGCTCGCTGCGCTCGCTGGATATGCGTTGCCGGCCGCGTCCCACACCTTCACCTGCCAGTGGTAGCGCGTGCCGGGCGCGAGCTCGGCGCCCGCGAAGCGCACGTTCAACGACTGCGCGGATTCAATGCGCCCGCTGTCCCAAACATCTGCTTTGCCGCCGCGCAGCGCATTTTCACTGGATGCGACAAGCACTTCATAGGCGGTCTGTTTCGCACCGCGAGCGGGGTCGCGCAATTGCCAGGAAAATTTTGGCGCCGGATCGTCGATGCCCAGCGGAGTCTTCAGATTGTCCACCTGCAATTCGACAGCCCCTGTGGCCTGGGCTTGCGCGTGAGCCGCGACGAAGGGCAGCAAGGCTGCTGAGAAGAACAATGCCCGCGCAGCCGAGCGCTTGATCCTGATGTTCATGTCTTTACTCTTCCTGAAATCGAAACCTGACCATTGTGCGGTCTGTTCGCCGGTTTTGTGAAGTCGTTCCGCTCCGCCAAGCCGCGAAATAAGTGGCTTTCCAGGCAGACTGAATGCCTCAGGATTCCTCAAATGAAATAATTTCCAGACCGAAGAACGTTAAGCAACCCGCATGGCCTTTGTCAAAGAGAATCTTAGAGGGAGACGACGGCGCACCGATCAAGCGCCAAGCCGGCCGAGGGGCTCTAGCGCTGGCTTGTTGCCGATGCCGGTACGACAGCGGATGAACCAGCCGCCGCGCCCGGAGTTCGAGCTAATAAAAGGTAGACGCCATCATCGGTCTTCTCATTCATTTGAAGGGTCCAATCCGGAGTGCGCTGGAGGAGAAATGAGATTGGGGTGTTGTCCTGGATGAGGGCGTGGTCAATGCGGTATTTGTCCAGCAGCGCGAGGGAATCATGGAGGTTGGTGATGCGCAGGTAGTCCTGGAGCACACCGCGGTGCTCGAAGATTTCAAATCGCGAGTCGATGAAGCAGGGCTTGAAGTCGAAATCCATTCTTCCGCCCACGTGGTCGACGTTGAACGTGCGCCACGAGGGCTGGATGGACGCGATGAGGTTCAAGGGGAAGGCCTCCCCGGCCTTTTTCTGCAGCGCGGCCTGGGAGGGGATCATGTAAAGCATGAGGCCGACAGCTCCGGCAACCATCAGCGCATTCATGGCGGGGATGGTCTTTCCCGTGTCCGGCTCGGCGAGGAAGCTGCGCTCGATGTCGCGGGCCAACAGAGGGGTGGTGAGCACGGCGGCGAGAAACGTGAAGCGCATGTGATCGAGGGCCGCGAACCAGGCGAAGAAGACGATGGCCAGTTCGAAGATCGTCCACTTTCGGCCACGAATGCAGTTGGCCACAAGCATGAGGCCGATAGCGAGCAATGCGAATATGCCCAGCGGCGAATCCAGGTGGAGAGGCTGCCATTCGCCGACGACGCCAATGTTGAGCTTCTGGTTGAACATCATGTCCAGCGGATTCCACAGGAGACGCCACCCGTCGGGGTTCACCAGCAGCGCGGCCACGGTTACAACAAGCACGGCCAGGAGACGATTGCGGTCAGGGGCCGAGAAAGCCTCCTGCTCGAAGACGCCCAGCTTGAGTTGGAAAAGGCCGCAGGCGACGTAAAGGCATAACAAGGCAATCCCGACGAACCAGATTCCGTGCAGGTTGACCCACAGGCAGAAGAGCGGCGGCAGCAGCCACACCAGCCGCTTGTTTCCCCTCTGCGCCGCCTCCAGAATCGCCATCTCCGCAGACATGGCGAGGTAGGCGATGTTGATGCACCGCGGGCCTGAACTCACCGTCATCAGCAAAAACGCGAGCCCTGCCGCCCAGAATGCCGCGCCCCGATGGCGCGACACCCAGAACCCGCGCCAGTAAACGAAGAGGATGTTCGCGCACAGGGAGAGCCAGGCAACCAGGTAAATGCCGCGCAGCCCGAACCCCCGGTAACTAAACCAATAGACCAGTTCCGAGAGCCACTCCCAGTTGATCCATTGCTGCCCCACGATGGTGAAAGAGAAGATATCGGCGCGGACAAAGTGATGCGTAACCGCAAGAGCGCGGGCGTTGGAGAGATGCCACCAGATGTCCGGATCGTAGAGAAGATTTCCGTTGGAGTTCAGCGTGGAGGCGAAGATCATGGGCAGTACCATGAGAATGGCCGCATTCATCAGGTGCCGGGTAAAGATGCGATTGAAAAGGCCGAGCAGTCCGCCGGGCTTGCCCGCAGGAGGTGCGCTTCTGATCGGAGACTCCTGCGCGACGGGCCTTGAATCCATGCTGTTACCCTACCCGCGCGGGCGCTCGCCGGAAAAGGGCGCGGTGGCCCCGCGAACCTTGTTCGCTACTGTGCTCGCTTCGGCCGCTTCTTCGACGCCGGCAGACTGGGAGCGATCGATCTCGCGATTTCATCGAAGATCGCGTTCATATTGGGGTTCGGATGCGCGGCTGAAACGCATGGAGCGCTGTTGAACGTGAATGAGAAATCCGAGTAGAACAACGCGGGAGAAGAGGCGATGGCCTGCATGGTCTGGCATGGGGTCATACCCTTGTAATCGCCCGACACCTCGGTCCGGCATCCAGCGGACTCTGCACCGTAAGCAACCGCATACATCATCGTCCCGGTGGCTGTTGCGGCTTTAGCTGCCGTGACGGCCTGGCTGCATTCGTGGATGAAGGATGGGTAACTACCCAGATTTGTGGCTTCGCGGCCCAGCTGCGAAACGGCGGAATTTACCTCCCCATCCGTAATAAGAATCAAAGCGTTGATTGACCCCGGCCTCGAGGCTTGTTCCGCAACGAGCGAGGCTTGCGCAGCATATATCGCTCCGGCGATGTAGGTTCCCTCGCCGCCAATGGCTACCATCGGCTTGCAACGAGCCACTCCCCCTGCCGCTTTCACCAGGTCGGAAGCTGGATTCAATGTCTTCGATTTGTCGGAGATGCGGTAATTGTTCGTGTACTTCACGATCTGGTAGGTCGCAATTCTGCCCGGCTGGTTCACCGGAGCTAACGGCTCATAGGACGACGCTCCCGGCGGAGGGAACGTGTATGCCTCAACCGTTGGGTGAGCGCGGCTGCAGTCGTAATCGTGAATGGCCGTATCGACAGTCACATTTGGGAAGGTGAACAGACTCACCATGTCCCCAGCGTTTGCGATGTTCGTATTCTTTCCTACGCAGCGCGAATTCTTTTCCCGACATGGCTCCAACTCGCCGAGCAAAGTGCGGACGCCAGCCAGGGCGCACCCGATCCCTGATGTCTTGCATTCCTTATCCACGACGTTCATCGCTGTGGTTGAGTCGACGACGATCGCCACATTGTGCAGAGGAGTTGCCGTGCCGGCCGTCACAGAAGGAGCGTTGGGCACGCTATTGTTCCGGTGAGCCGACGGCGAACTACAGCTTACGGAGAGCAGGGCCAAACAACTCGAAAACACCGTAGCCGGAAAACCGCTCTTGCGCATGCAAATGAGTGTGAGGCCGCTTCAAGACTCCGTCAATCGGATTGTCCCCGCGCGGTTACACTCTCCCCATGGCTCTCCGCCTCTACGCAGCCACCACCAGCGACGGCAAGCTGCGCGATTTCCGTGCCGCGGCGCTGGCGCACTCGCTGGAGCTTTTGCCGCTGCCTGCGCTCGACAGAATCACAGCACCGGAGGAGGATGGCGCGACATTCAAGGACAACGCAACGCTAAAGGCGGTCTACTATTCGCACTTTGCTCCCGGCGAACTGGTGATGGCAGACGACTCCGGTCTCGAAGTGGATGCTCTCAACGGCGAGCCAGGCGTGCGCTCGGCGCGCTTTGCGGCCGACTCCGGCCTGGTGGACTCACCCGACGCCAACGACAACACCGACGTGTGGAACAACATGGTGCTGCTGCAGCGGCTGGCGGGAGTTGAACCGGCACGGCGCGGCGCCCGCTACCGATGCGTCCTGGTGGTGGCGCGGGATGGCGAGGCTCTCCGCTTGGCCGAGGGCGCGGTGGATGGGCTCATCCTCGATGCGCCGCGAGGCACCGGAGGCTTCGGCTACGACCCGCTCTTCTATTTGCCCTCGCTGGGGCTCACGATGGCGGAGATCGACATCGAAACCAAGCTCTCGCTCAGCCATCGGGGGCGGGCGATCCGCTCCTTGATTGCAATGCTAAGGGGGATCGCAATGCTGGAGGGCTGAGCGGCCCGACGGCCGTCAACGGGGAGATGGTTCCCGCGAGTGTCCATTTTCGGGCGGTCGATTCCGCAAGCGGACGGCTGGGTTCCGCAGCGGCATTCCCTACCGCTTTGTTTTCAATCGGAGGCAGAGCTTTCCCGATGGCCGGAGAGTTGCATGCTTACTCACTAGAGCCCTCCCTGTTTGAAGGCTCTCCTGTTCAGAATTAGGGCGAACGAGGGCCGCTCCCGTGGCCCTGGCGAGAGAATCGGAGGCTGAAAATGAGGGTGCTGCTCCAGGATTTGCGTTACGCATTGCGTCAGATGAGGATGAGGCCTGGGTTCACGGCGGTGGTGGTGATCACCCTGGCTTTGGGCATCGGCGCCAACACCGCCATCTTCAGCGTGCTGGATGCGGTTTTGCTGCGGCCTTTGCCGTTCACCCAGCCCCAGAAACTGGTGAAAGTCTGGACCCGCTTTACCGGGATCGGCTTGCCCAACGATCAGAACGCGGTTTCGCCTCCGGAGTTCCGCGACTTTCAACAACTCAACAAGAGTTTTTCCGACCTGGCCGCGATCGGCTCTGGAGCCGTCAACCTGGGCGTTAAGGGCAGCCCGCAACGAGTGGTGGGGGCCTCGGTTTCACCCAGCCTGTTCTCCATGCTGGGCGTGCAGCCATTTCTCGGACGCACTTTTCTCGCCGAGGAGGGCCAGCCCGGCCGGGACCACGAAGTGATTCTCAGCTATGGGCTGTGGCGGCGAGTCTTTGCCGCCAACCCCGACGTGGTGGGCAGCACGGTCCCTGTAGATGGCGTTCCCATGACCGTAGTGGGTGTGATGCCTGCGGGATTCGAATTTCCGGAGGAGAGCGAAATCTGGGGGCCGTTGGCGTTTACGCCCGACGATCTGAGCGCCAACAGCCGCGGCGGCCATGGACTCGAAGTGCTTGGCCGCATCAAGCCGGGGCTTTCTCTCGCCCAGGTCCAGTCCGATATGGATCGCGTGGGAAAGACCATGATGGAGCAGAACGGTGCGTATCCCTATGCGAAATACGGGTTCGGAATCATCCTCCATCCGCTGCTCGAAGAGACCGTCGGGGACGTGAGGCCAGCCTTGCTGGTGTTGATGGCTTCAGTGGGACTGGTGCTGCTGATTGCCTGCGCCAACGTGGCCAATCTATTGCTGGTGCGGGCCTCGGAGCGGCAACAGGAGATCGGCGTGCGCATGGCGCTGGGCGCGAGTCCCTGGCGCCTGGCCCGGCAGCTGCTTACTGAGAGCGTTCTGCTGGCCTTGATCGGCGGCCTGGCCGGGCTTGCAATCTCCCCGTGGCTGCTTGGCGGCCTGATGGCTCTGGCTGCCAAGACGCTGCCGCGCACCGTGAACACGGGCGTCGATGGCCAGGCGCTTCTCCTCACCATGGCGATCTCGCTGGCCACGGGAGTCCTCTTCGGACTGGCGCCGGCATTGCAGGCAAGGAGCAAGAGGAACTTCGAAATGATCAAGAGCGGCCGCAGCACTGAAGGGGGTCAGTCGAAACGCCTGCGGCGCGCCCTGGTCATGGTTGAGACCGCGCTGTCTCTCATCCTTTTGGCGGGTGCCGGGTTGCTGATGAGGAGCTTTCAACAAATCATCAAGGTGGACCCGGGGTTCCGTCCTGACGGTGTGCTCACCATGCGCATCGCACTTCCGGACGCACTTTACAGCAAGCCGGAGCAGGTGCGCGGCTTCTACAGCGGACTGCTGGACCGCGTGCGGAGCCTGCCTGGGGTTCGTGCGGCGGGAGCCGTTTCCGGACTGCCGCTGAGCGGACTGGGAGGCTCAGGCACAACCACAATCGACAGTACGTCCGTCCCGTTCGAAGACACCGATCCGGAAGCCGATCAGCGGATTGTAACCCCGGGCTATTTTCAGGCCATGGGAATTTCACTGGTGCGCGGCAGGCTGTTCGACGAACGCGATTCCAACACTGCTCCACCGGTGGCCATCATCGACGAATCCCTGGCGCAAACATTCTGGCCGAACCAGGATCCGATCGGAAAGCGTGTGCATCCCGGGGGCCACGGAAACAAAGTTCCGTGGGAAACGGTTGTCGGCGTCGTCCGGCACGTGAGAAACCGCACCCTTGAAGCGCGCTCGCGCGTGGAGGTCTATTGGCCTGAGGATCAGAAGCCGAATGGGGCCATGACGCTGACCATTCTCACCTTTGGAAACCCGATGAACCTGGCTCCGACCATCCAGCGAGAGGTCTCGGCAAGCGACCCCGACCTGCCTGTTTACCGCGTCAGCACCATGGGCGAAGTGATGGGCGAGTCGGTTGCGCGCCGCCGCCTGGCATTGATCTTGCTCGGCATCTTTGCGGGATTGGCACTGATGCTTGCCACGGTGGGGATTTACGGCGTTACGTCGTATGTGGTGGCGCAGCGGCAGCAGGAGATCGGACTTCGCATGGCGCTGGGCGCGGGCAGGGGCGATGTGCTGCGCCTGATGATGGGACAGGGCATGAGTACGATCCTCATCGGGCTGGGCATCGGCCTGGCAGCGGCCCTGCTGCTGACGCGCTTGATGCGAGGGCTGCTATTCGCGGTGCGGCCTGCCGATCCGTTGACGCTGTGCGCGGCTGCCTTGCTGCTGATGGCCGTGGCTTCGGTCGCCATTCTCATTCCGGCGCGGCGAGCCACCAAAGTGAATCCAGTGGTGGCGTTACGCTACGAGTGACAGAATCGGGCACTTTTGCGTCAGCCAGCAAATCGACATCGAATCGAACGGCCCTGAAGGATCTTCCTCCGTCAGGGTTGCCAATCTGCTTCACAATCCGTCGACGAGAACATCCGGGTTTTGATCATTCGAGACCGCTTTCCCATAAGCTGGGCCTCCTCGGGGTCGTGCGCCTTGACGATCCCGATGCCAGACTCCAATAATGAAGTAGAGACAAATCGCAGATTCCGCGTACCTTAATCTGATACCGACTCGATCCGATTCTTCAGGAGCCTTCACGTCCATGGCCACCGCACAACAACCTGCCGCGCCTGTTGTGAGCCGTGGCGTCGAGCCCTTGCGCGCAGGCAAGGGCACGTCGTTCATCTGGCGCAAGCTGCATTCGCTGCTCGGCATCGTTCCCATCGGAGCATTTCTCGTTGAGCACATCGTCTCCAACTTCGAGGCACTCAAAGGCCCGGCGGCTTACGCGGCGCAAGTCAAGTTTCTCAACGGACTGCCCCTCGTGCGGGTGCTGGAATGGACGTTCATCTTTCTGCCGCTGATTTATCACGGGGTTTATGGCGTCTACATCTGGGTTCAGGGCAAGTCGAACGTGGTCTATTACCCATGGGCGGGCAATTGGATGTATGTGGCGCAGCGCTGGACCGGGCTGATCGCGTTTGCCTACATCGTCCAGCACGTGTTGCGGCAGCGCTTCATGGGCGTCAACCTTCCGGAACATCCGGGCGCGGCTTTCGCCAAGGTACAGCATGAGTTGGCAAACCCCTGGATGGTCGCGGTTTACGTCATCGCCATGATCGCCATCTGCTGGCACTTCGCATACGGGGTATGGCTGTTCGCGGCCAAGTGGGGCATAACGCCGGGCGAGACTGCGCGCAGGCGCTTCGCCTGGGTTTGCGCCGCGCTGGGCGTGGCGCTGGCGGTGATGGGGTTGGCGAGCATCTGGGCGTTTGTTGGTCCACAATTCAAGAACGCCCCGGAAGAAGTAGCCCCAATCTCTATGATGATCGCGACAACGGAAGCGATATCGGTGCAGGGATGAGAAGCCTCTTTGATCCGGCGGCGTCAGAAGAGTTGAAGGAGCGAATGGCGAAGCTGACGCCTGCGACAGAGCGCCTGTGGGGCAAGATGAGCGCGGCGCAGATGCTGGCCCACTGTTCAGTGGGAATGGAAGTTTCTATGGGAGACAAGGTGTTGCGGCAGGTTCTGCTGGGCCGGGTGTTTGGCAAGATGGCCAAGGCAAGCCTGCTGAGCGGCAAGCCGATGAGACGCAATCTGCCGACGGACAAGACTTACGTGGTAAAGGACGATCGGGATCTTGATGTGGAGCGGCGGAAGCTGGCGGCGTTGATTGACCGCTTTCAAGCGGGCGGGCCGGAGGCGTGCACCAAGCACCCGCATAGTTTCTTTGGACGGATGACAGCGGAAGAGTGGTCGGCGCTGAATTACGCGCATCTTGATCATCATCTGGGCCAGTTTGGGGTTTGAGTCGCGCCGGGATTTCGCCGGAAAGGGATAAGGAAGGCTAATGGCGGCACCGAGAATCATTGTGGTCGGAGGAGGGCTGGCAGGCCTCGCGGCAGTCATCAAGATTGCCGAGGCGGGCGGCACCGTCGACCTGTTTTCCATCGTCCCGGTCAAGCGGTCGCACTCAGTGTGCGCACAGGGCGGCATCAACGCCGCGAAAAATCTGAAGGGCGAGGGCGACACCACCGCGCAGCACTTCGACGACACCATCTACGGCGGAGATTTTCTGGCCAATCAGACTCCAGTGAAGGCCATGTGTGAGGCCGCGCCGGCGATTATCGATCTGCTCGATCGCATGGGAGTGCCTTTCAACCGCACGCCCGAGGGGCTGCTCGACTTTCGCCGCTTTGGCGGCACGCTCTACCATCGCACCGCATTTGCCGGCGCAACCACGGGGCAGCAACTGCTCTACGCGCTCGACGAACAGGTGCGGCGCTACGAAGCCGACGGCAAGGTACGCAAATACGAGGGCTGGGAGTTCCTCTCCGCCGTCATTGATGCGAAGGGCGTGGCGCGCGGTATTACAGCGCTGAACCTGCGCACCATGGAACTGCGCGCATTCGCGGCCGACGCAATCATCCTTGCCACCGGCGGCAATGGGGCGCTGTTTGGCAAGAGCACCAACTCCGTGGTCTGCACAGGCTCGGCGCAGTCGGCGGTCTTCCAGCAGGGGGTTTACTACGCGAACGGCGAGTTCATCCAGGTGCATCCCACCTGCATCCCCGGCGAAGACAAGCTGCGCCTGATGTCGGAATCGGCGCGCGGCGAGGGCGGACGCGTCTGGGTGCCGCGCACCGGGGGCGACAAGCGGCCCATCAAGCAGATTCCCGAATCTGAGCGCTGGTATTTTCTCGAGGAATGGTATCCGAAGTACGGCAACCTCGTTCCGCGCGACGTGGCTACGCGCGCCATTCACAAGGTCGTCTACGAGCATGGCCTGGGCATCGATGGGCAGCCGATGGTGTATCTCGACTTGACGCACATCGACCGCGCCACGCTGAATCGCAAGCTCGAAGGCATTCTCGAAATCTATGAGAAGTTTGTCGGCGACGACCCGCGCGAAGTGCCGATGAAGATCTTTCCCGGGATGCATTACACCATGGGCGGCGTTTGGGTGGACTTCAACCAGATGACCAACGTGCCCGGCATCTTTGCCGCCGGCGAGTGCGAGTACCAGTACCACGGCGCAAATCGCCTGGGCGCGAACTCTCTCGTCAGTTGCATCCATGGCGGATTTATCGCCGGGCCAAACGCGATCAAGTACGCCAAGAGCCTGCCCGCAGCGGAGGGCGATGGCGGCGCCGCGGCCGAGATTGCGCGGCAGGCGGAGATCAACGCAAAGCTGATCAAGAATGTGGGCACGGAGAATCCCTTCAAGCTGTGGCGCGAACTGGGGACGACCATGACCGAACACGCGACGGTGATCCGCTACAACAAGGGACTAAAGCAGGCGGACGAGAAAATCGTCGAGTTGCTCGACCGCTACAAGCGTGTGAACCTGAGCGACAAGAGCCAATGGGCCAACACCAGCTTTGCCTTTGCGCGCCAGCTCTACAACATGCTGGAGCTGTCGCGCACTGTTACGCAGGGAGCGATTCTGCGCGATGAATCGCGCGGCGCGCACTACAAGCCCGACTTTCCCGAGCGCAACGACGAGAAGTTCCTGAAGACGACCAAGGCGAGTTTTACGGGCGACCTGGCCGGGCCGCGCTTCGAATTTGAAGACGTAGATACACAGTTCATCAAGCCGCGCCCGCGGCGCTACGACGCGGCGAAGTAATCAAGGGAGACTATGGCAGCCAAGACCGTCGCACTCGAAATCAAGCGCCAGGCAAGCCCCGACGCTCCCGTGGTTTGGGAGAGCTTTGAGCTCGAGTGGCGGCCGGGCATGAACGTGATCTCGGCCATGATGGAGATCGCCACCAATCCGCGCACCGCGGACGGACGCGAGACTACGCCCATCACCTACGACTCGAATTGCCTGGAAGAAATTTGCGGCTCCTGCGCCATGCGCATCAACGGGCGCGCGCGCATGGCGTGTTCCGCGCTGGTCGAGAATCTGGAACAGCCTATCAAGGTTGAGCCGCTTTCGAAATTCCCGCTGGTGCGCGATCTGCAGGTCGATCGCTCGGTTCTGTTCGAGAATCTGAAGGCCGTCAAGGCCTGGGTTCCGGTTGACGGCACTTATGACTTAGGCTCCGGCCCGCGCGTTTTTCCGCAGCAGCAGGAGATAAGCTATCCGCTCTCGAACTGCATCAGCTGCTGCTGCTGCATGGAAGTTTGCCCTCAGTTCAACGAGGATACAGGCTTTGTGGGAGCGGCGACGATCGCGCAGGTGAAGCTTTTCAACGAGCACCCCACGGGCAAGGTACTCAAGGAAGAACGGCTCCGCGCGCTGGCCGGCGACGGCGGCATCCAGGAGTGTGGCTTCGCGCAGAACTGCGTGGAGATCTGCCCCAAGGGGATACCGCTCACCAACGCCATCTCCGATGTGGGCCGCGACGTGGTGATCCAGAAGGCGAAAGACTTTTTGCGGGGATAGCGCGGCATCGACGTGAACGCGAAACAGCGAACGTCCTGCAATTCTCTATTCCTTGTCGCCTGTTCCCGGTTCTTCCGTGTTCCATTCCGGCGTTTTTTCGCTCAATAGATTACGCACAAAGAAGTCCATCAGCTTGCGCTGGCCATATTTCCCGCCCGCACCATGCTCGCCGCCCGGAACAACCAGCAGATCGAAGTCCTTGTTTGCTTTGATCAAGCGGTCGACCACCTGGTATGTCGATTCCGGCGGGACGTTATGATCCATTTCGCCTACAACCAGCATCAGCTTCCCCTTCAGCCGCCACGCATTGTCCACATTCGACGACTCGGAGTATTGCGGCCCAACCGGCCAGCCCATCCACTGCTCATTCCACCAGATCTTGTCCATGCGGTTGTCGTGGCATCCGGAATTTGAAGCTGCCACTTTATAAAACTCAGGATGAAAGAGCAGCGCTCCCATCGAGCTTTGCCCGCCCGACGACGTTCCGAATATCCCCACGCGACTTACATCGTACCAAGGGTACTTAGCCGCGGCCGCTTTGTGCCATAAGATGCGATCTTCAAACCCTGCGTCTTTCAAGTTATGCCAGGCAACATCGTGAAAGGCGCGAGACCGGTTGTTAGTTCCCATGCCATCGATCTGCACCACCACGAAGCCCAGTTCGGTGAGCGGCTCGGCGCGTGCGTTGAAGCCTTTGGGGACGAACGACCCTTGCGGGCCGGCGTAGATATCCTCGATGACGGGATACTTCTTGGCCGAGTCGAATTGCCGCGGCCGGTAAATCACGCCCCAGATCTCCGTCTTTCCGTCGCGGCCCGGCGCATGAAAAGGCTCCGCCGGTTCCCAACCCGCAGCCTTCAATCGGCTGATGCCGGCCGTCTCCACGGCACTTACCAGGCTGGCGTCGCCAGTACGATGCAGCTCCATCACCGGCGGCAAGTCGATCCGAGAGTAAGTGTCGAGATAGTACTTGCCGTCGACCGAATAATTCAGCCAATGATCGGCGGCCGCGGGACTGAGAGGCGTGAGTCCCGTGCCGTCGAATCCAATCTTGTAGCCATGCGCGTAATATGGATCTTCACCGGGATTCATCCCACTGGCCTCGAAATATATCTCGCGCTTCTCCTCGTCGACGCGGTCGACAGCGCGCACCACCCACTCGCCGCGCGTAATCTGCCGCTCCACCTGTCCGGTGTGGCCGTCATAGAGATATAGGTGCTCCCAGCCGTCCCGCTCCGAGGCCCAGACGATTTCCTTTCCGTCATCCAGATCTTTGCGGAAATGCTTGCCGCTGTCGTATTGCTCCCGAATCAGCGGCTCATAGTTCACGAATGTCTTGCTCGGCTCGTCGATCAGCACACGGGCGGCGCCGTTGGCTCCATCGACCTCGATCACACGATAAAGTTGATGCCCGCGCTGGTTGTATTCAAAGGTGAACCCACGCGCGTCCTTCCACCACACCAGCGAAGTGAGCTCAAAGGGATTCGGAAAGAGCGCATTGTCGATCTGGATCTCACGATGAGCGGCCACATCGAATAAGACCGGTTGATACAGCGGAAGCACGTCTCCCGGCTTGGGATAGATCATGGTCGAGTGCTTCGGCTGCAATTGGTCGGCCGGCGACGACTCGATGTAATCCACCACACGCTCGTAGCCGGGACGTATCCGGTACACGGCGATATGTTTCGAGTCGGGCGACCAGACCAGCGTGTCGACGGCGTAGTAGTTCCCTTCCGAGCCGTCCTCGCTAATCACGATATTCTCCCTGTCGTCCGGCGCATTGCTCTTCTTCGAACCCGGCACAGCTGGCGGCTTTTCATCGGCAGATTTTGCCTTCATGGGACCAACGACTACGTTGTAGTTCTTCACCCACGCCATCCATTTGCCATCGGGAGATGGCTTGGCGCGCGCCTGGTCATTGATCGCCTTGGGCGTAAAGTCGTAGCCGTCGCCTTCATCGAAGTCGTCATCGTCATGAGTGAGATCGCGCTTCTTCGAGCATTGATACGTGCTCAGATCGCAGCGCCAGATCGCATTTGCATGCGTCAGCTCCATCGCCGTCTCATGATCCACAAGCGAGTATTTGCCCAGCGGAATAGATTCCGGCTTAACCGGCGCGGCATATACCTTGGCCAGCGCCTCGGCCAGCCTGCCGTGATCGAAGGCAGGCCTTTTTGTTCCGCTCTTCGCATCCACCCACACGTATTCCTGCCCGGCATCGTGTCCGGCCGCGGCGACAGTGCTGCGGCGATAGATGAAGTGACTCGTTCCCTCAATCCACATCGGCGCAGCGGGCGCGTGATCCACCAGACCGCGATACTTCTCTTGCAGGCCGAGCGCGCGGTCGTAGTCAGCGGGCGTGATTTGCGCCCGCAGCTCGCTGGCCGGCACCACCAACAGCACCCCACAGAGCGCCATGCTCCACACAATCCGTTGCAACATCCCGCTCGTCCTCCTCGCGCAACTTCAACTCTGCGCACATTGCGTACAATCCTGTATACCAAAGAGAAGCCGTAAAGATAGGGCGTTTGTCCCGCCGGAGGTCATTCGATTCCATGCGCCGTTGGTGTTCTGCCTTGATCCCTTTACCCCTCGTTCTTGTTGCTTTGACGCCGGCATTCGGCCGGCAATCGCCTCTGATCACAGCGCTTGACGCCTCCGTTCCCCCTATGCGGGCTCTCATCGAGCGCTATATCGCCGACCACGATACCATCGCCAGCGTTTATACCGATCCGTATTCGCCCGCCACTCGCGAACGCTGGGCCGCGTTCTACAAGCAGAACCGCGCTGCGATGGCCTCGGTCAACTTTGCGTCGCTCGACCGCGAAGGCGAGGCCGATTACCTGCTCTTTGCCAACTTGCTCAAGCAGCAGGAACACCAGCAGGTGCTGGACGAGCGGCAGTGGAGCGACGTCGCTCCGC
>Ga0206796_1029_pt1 | contig 35878 bp, 40 predicted proteins | sample Alteio_BWOrgCont_68_FD_152895 | JGI IMG/M metagenome (GOLD analysis project Ga0206796, IMG submission 152895) | Enriched cells from forest soil in Barre Woods Harvard Forest LTER site, Petersham, Massachusetts, United States -... | ecosystem: Environmental > Terrestrial > Soil > Temperate forest >...
ACTGAAGGAGTTTCCGATTCCGACGTTCTCCGCCGGAGAGCTCCTGCTGGAGGTGAATTATCTTTCCCTCGACCCTTACATGCGCGGCCGGATGGACGATCGAAAATCCTACGCGGAGCCGATGAAGATCGGTGATGTGATGCCCGGAGAGAGCATTAGCACTGTCATTGCCTCTCAACATCCGGACTTCGCGACGGGTGATCTGGTCCTTGCATACACGGGATGGTGTACACATGCCGCGATCCAATCCAAGATCGCGCGCAAAATCGCACGAGGAACGCATCCCATCACCACTCAATTGGGCGTCCTCGGTATGCCCGGCTTCACGGCCTATGCCGGACTAAAAGAGATCGGCAGGCCCAGGAAAGGCGAAACCGTAGTAGTGGCAGCTGCCAGTGGCCCGGTTGGTTCGCTTGTCGGGCAACTTGCAAGGCTAGATGGCGCACGTGCAGTAGGTATAGCTGGAGGACCGGCAAAGTGTGCATACGTCAAGAATGAGCTGCAGTTTGATGCGTCTGTCGATCATTGGTCACCCAACTTCCGGCAAGTATTGAAGGCTGCATGTCCTGACGGGATCGATGTTTACTACGAAAACGTGGGTGGTGCCGTGTGGCAGGCGGTTCTTCCGCTATTGAACCGTTTCGCCAGAGTGCCGGTAAGCGGAATCATCGCTCATTACGACTCCCCGTCGGACGTGCAGGGGCCCGACATGCTGCCGGCAACGATGCGGCAGGTCATAAGCCAACGCCTCCACATCCAGGGGTTCCTCAACTTTGACTATGCAGACAAGCACTACGGCGAGTTTCATCGCGAGGTCTCAAAAGGAATTACGGATGGCCTGATTAACTATCGCGAGGACATTGTTGACGGACTTGAGAACGCTCCAGAGGCATTGTTAGGCATGCTTGAGGGAAAGAACTTCGGCAAGCTCCTTATCCGCGTACGCGAACCACACGCAACGCACGACTCGGAGGAATCTCTGTGAAAAATGCCAAGCAGCTCTTGGAAGAGTTTACTGCATTCTCATTCCGCGATCCCCGTACGGCGGCCGAGATGTTTACCGAGGATGGGGCATTTGAGATGCCCTACCTTGAAAGCGTAGGTTTCCCAGGCCGCTATCAGGGACATGAACAGATACGGGGATTCTTTGCTTTCGTGCGCGAACTCTATCCCGACATGGAGTTCCACGACACGAAGATCGTATGTGAGCAGGCGGATGGAAGAGTGGTAGTCGCGGAATATAAGTTCACGGCACGGTCGAGTAAGACTGGCCGCATGATCCATCACCTGTTCATGGGGCGACTGGAGGCAGAAAACGGCAAGATCAAGCTACTACGGGAGTCAATTAATTTGGTCGAAGTGGGGCGAGCCATTTATCAGAATGGCCTGGCAGAATTCAAAGTCGCGGATGACGCCGCAAATGGCGGTGACAGCAGATGAACGGCATCTCCGACGATCGGTTGAGCGCGCTGCGTTACCTCAGCGGCAATTCACTCGTTCGAGGCATCCCTTCGATCCGGCCGTCGAGTGCTGCCATTGATATTCGACGCAGCTACGATTGCGAGCTGTTTGGGGAGCGTTGAGGCACTCGTGCAGTACTAAGGATGCCTTCTACAAACAGCGAGAACACACAGGAGGGTTTGTGGCAGAGCCTATTAGGCACGCTGCAACGTAAGTTTGTTGTCTCGTTCCGAAGCGGTCGTGCGTTGCGGGAAAGGTTGTTTTGTCAAAGCAATTAATTGTTCACGGAGGGCGGCAAGAATCTCACGCGAGAGCGCCTTATCATTGACAGCACGGGCCAGAGAAAGACCTCCAATTCCCGCGCAGAGCAACAGGATCGCGCGAGAACGGCGAGACTCTGCATCGCCGCCTTCTAAACGGTCCGCCGAGTAGTCGAGGCTGTGTTTGACCCGCTGCGTAAATATGGTCCTGATTCCCGTGCTCGCGTGTCGTACGTCTCCCGCGAGCGCTGTGATCGCACAGCCTTCTCCGGGGCAATCGCAGTGTTCCTCGCCGAGGTAAAAGCGAAGCAGTGTTGGTAAGTCTTCGGCATTTCGCTCCCAGCGATCAAGGTCCTTAAATGCTTCTGCAAGCGCTTCGATCACCAACTCATCGCGAGACTCAAAGTGCTTGTAAAAACCGCCAGCGCTGCTACCAGCTTCTTTCATTACATCCGCAACACCGATGCCCTCAAGACCCCGCTCGCGAAAGCGCTTGGCGGCTACTGCGACGATCTTTGCGTGAGTTAGGGCCTTCCCTGCTTTTGATCGTCTCATGACTCCCTCCCATGCATGCTTGCGCGCTATCAACGTCTGCTTAATCATTAGAGTACACATTTACTCTAAACGATTCCATCGCCACGCTGGAGTAAAAGACGGCATCCCCCTGCCAAGCAGAGTCGCTCACGCATATTTAGACAAGAAGGAAGCGTTTCTTAATTCCGTGATGGGGCATTTTTTGTGAATCGTTAGGAGTATCTCCATACTCTATTTCAATTGAAAGTGGAGATGCAACGGCACTTCCCCACAGACCGAAGGGAGGAAGTATGAAGCTCACAGGAAACACAATATTGGTGACAGGCGGCGGATCGGGTATCGGGCGCGGGCTCGCCGAGGCGTTTGACAAGCTGGGAAACAAAGTCATCGTTGCTGGACGCCGGAAGGCGAATCTGGCTGATGTCGTTCTGGCAAACCCGGGTGTAGAAGAATCCGCTTTTTTTCACCAGATGAATGACTGGTTCTCGCAAGGCTGAGGTATGGCCCGCCGACCAAGAGCCCTCGGCAACTTTCAGACATGCCCCCACACCGAAGTTGAACTGCGCCACCCTTTTGGAGTGCGCCCCAAGGAGATGAACATGCAACACCGCGACCCAAATGCCCTTCTTTCCCCATATCAGCTTGGGGACCTTGTCCTCAAAAACCGCGTTGTGATGGCACCGCTCACTCGCACACGAGCCGAAAACCCTGGTCAGGTTCCAAATGAGCTCATGGTCGAATATTACGCGCAACGCGCCAGCGCCGGTCTGATTATCAGCGAAGGCACCTGGGTCAGTGAAGAAGCCCAAGGATGGTACGGAGTACCGGGAATCTACAACGAGGAACAGGGAAAGGCGTGGCAGAAGGTAACGGATGCAGTCCACGCACGCGACGGCAGGATCTTCGCTCAGCTGTGGCATCAGGGTGGGGTTTCGCACCATAGCTTTTACGCTGACGGCCGACAGCCTGTCGCTCCCTCTGCGATCAACCCGCAACAGCTTGTCCATATTCGCGGTGGTTCTGTTATGAGCGAGGTCCCGCGTGCGATGTCCAAAGACGACATTACGCGAACGATCTTGGACTTCAAGAACGCAGCACGAGTTGCGCAGGATGCTGGCTTCGACGGGGTACAGTTGCAGGCAGGGTTCATCTACCTGATCAATCAGTTTCTGCACGAAACCACGAATCATCGCACCGACGAGTACGGCGGATCGATCGAGAACCGTGCGCGCTTCTTATTTGAAGTTTTGGAGGCGGTGCTTGAAGTGTGGCCTAGTCAACGGGTCGGCGTAAAGGCGGGACCGATGACAAACGAATTGGGGGCGTTCAAAAGTGTCGACTCTACGCTCGCTGTGAGCGAGTACGTCTATGAACGGCTGGCGTCCTATGATCTATCCCACATTCTGCTCATGCGCCAGATGGCCGACCTTACAGGATCGCCGATCGAAGCCCTCTCTGGCGACGCGGTGATTCATCATTTTCGTAAGCGCTATGGAGGATCGTTGATCCTGAACGTCGGCATCAACGCTGAACATGGAGCACGGCTGATCGGTGAGGGGGCAGGAGACCTAGTGGCATTCGGACGGGATTACATCGCCAATCCAGATCTGGTGGAGCGAATCGCCGCCGGCGTTCCGTTGAATCCGGGACACCCCGAGAACTATTACGGTTCTTCCGCCGCCGGATATACCGATTATCCGTTTCTTCATAAGGAAGATGCGAATCTCGTCCTGGCTGGAAGGGAGGCATAATCACCATGAGCGATCTTGAATACTACCGACAGCGCTTTACGCTGGAAGCTGGCAGTACGCGATCTGTTCTCGAACGACTGCCGGAGGCACAATCGGACTATCGCCCGCACCCACAGTCGCCGTCGGCTGGCCAACTTTTCTGGACAATTATCCGGGGACTTCAGATTCGCCTCGACATTGTGAGGACAAATGAGTCCGAGGTACCCGACAGGGATCTATATCCCTCCCACCAGGAGATGTTCTCATCGTACCTGGACCTTTCCAGTCAGCTCGAAACGGAGCTCGCAACTTTGGATCAGGCCCGTTGGGAGAACAAGGCAGAGTTCAGGGCGGGAGGAAAAATTGCTCTTGACTGGCCCGTTCGCGACATCCTCTGGATGTTCCACTTTGACGTCATCCACCATCGCGGCCAACTCACCAGCTATCTCCGGCCCATGGGAGGAAAGGTGCCTTCAATCTACGGAAGATCGGGGGACGAAGTCCGTTGAGTGAGCGGGCGACAAATCTGGGAGAGTGAATGCTGGCCTCGGGGCCTCACAATTGCCTCATTTGCAGCCATTGGGAAATATTCACAACGGTATCCTGGTAGAAGACCTTGTACAGGTCACGTGAAACGAAACCAATGTGCGGTGTCGCAATCACGTTGTCCAACTGCCGGAGTGGATGATCCGGGGGGAGTGGCTCGAAATTAAAAACGTCAATGGCTGCGCCTGCGATCTGCCGATTGCGGAGTGCCTCCACGAGAGCAGCTTCATCGACTAGTGGTCCCCTTGAAGTATTCACGAGTCGGGCTGATCGTTTCATCAGACGCAATTCCGACGCCCCCACCAGACCTTCTGTTCGGCTACTAAGAATCAGGTGGATGGTGAGAATATCGGCTTGCCGAAACAATTCTTGCCTGGAAACCCAGCGTGCACCGTGCTTCTGAGCTCCATCTGGTTCGAGGTTCTCGCTCCACGCGATAACGTCCATCCCGAAGGCCTGCGCAATCCGCGCGACTTGAGTTCCGATTTTTCCAAGGCCAAGAATCCCCAGAACCTTACCCCGGATTCCGTCTCCAATAGATTTCTGCCAGCCGCCAGCGCGAACGGACAGTGTCTCGCCAGGGATGTTTCGTGCACTGGCGAGGATAAGAGCCCACGTCAACTCGACAGTTGGGCTGGACTCATATCTCGTGTGCATGACATCGATGCGGTGATCCGTCGCGGCCGCCATATCGATCGATGCATTTTGCGGTCCAGTTGAAGCGATTAGTTTAAGCTGCGGCAAGCGCGCGATAATTGCGCGCGTAAGGGGAGTTCGTTCACGCATGACACAAACCACCTCGTACGGTGCAAGCCTCTCAACGATCTGGTCGGCGTCAGAGAGGTGGTCGCTAAACACCGATACCTTCGCTCGACCGGCGAGGGAAGACCAGTCAGCGCAATCGAGAGCAACTTTTTGGTAGTCGTCGAGTATCGCTATTTGAAGTATGACTGTCCTCGCCTTCTGGTTGTTCTGTTCCTCATCCACCCTCGGGAAGACGCGCCATCATCGTTCTGGAAATCTGTCTCCAAACATGGGGAGTCCACTCTTGGAGGTTGCCTTCGTAGCCTCGTCCTGAATGACATCCCAATGCTCGACCATCATGCCGTCATTGATCCGAAGGATGTCCAAAGTAACCCACGCTGTTCGTCCAGGACCTGAGAATCGACCATGGGACATCACATAGTCTCCTTCCGCCATGATGAGTCCGTGCTCATACTTCGATCCCGGAGGAAGGCTCTTTATCAGGTTGAATAGTCCGTCCCTGCCCGGCGGAATGTGCGCACTGTGCTGAATATAGCCCGGAGACCAGTAACGCTCCGCCGCCGCATAATCATGCTTGTTGAACAACGTATCGAATCCTTCAAGAACAAGCGCCTTGTTCTTCTCAGCCTGGGATTGACTCATAGCTTTTCACCTATACCGTTAGTTCAGAAATGAGAGCTGCAAGATCATCATGGTCTCGAGATTGCCAGTTGGTGCTCCGTCATCACGAAAAAGCAGCCTAACGCGGATGCCTAGCTTATCGGAATTGGTTCTCTCTTGGTATGGACAGTGGGATCTCTGATACCTAACGAATGGTACTTTCTGGCAGGCAGAAAACATTGACGAAACTGACCGCATTTGTCATCTTTGACTGTCAAAGCGAACCAGGCATCAGGGTGAGCCGCGGATTCCGCAGGCGATTTCGCCTACGACCGCGATCAGCAAAAAAGCAGAAGCAGGTCGCAGTTGATGCCATAAAGGAGAATGACACTCAGTTGCGAGCTGCTCTCATGGATCGTAGGAGTGGACTCGGACAGCCCGGCGGTTTAGAAACATTTCGGAGAATTGAACTCAGAGACGCTCACCCGGATCAGTGAAACTTCGTTCTCTTCGAAGTATTTTCACTTCGCCAATGTCGGGGTGTGGCGCCGACGATTGATCCGAATGTCCGGCTAAAGGAAGCTTGATCCGCAAAGCCTGTCTCCACAGCAACCGCTGATAACGCCTTCTTCGTATCTCTTAGGAGTGTTTTGGCTCTTTCAATGCGCCTTAAGATGAGGTATCGATGGACAGATGCATTGAATGAGAGTTTGAATGCTCGCGCGAAATGACTAATCGACAGCCCGCACTCATCGGCAAGCGTGGAGAGACTGACCTTCCCGTCCAGATTCTCGTTAAGGAATTCGATCACGCGCCGTTGCCGCCAGGGAGTCAGGCCACCCTTAACAATGGCCGGCTGTTTGTGGCTCCCACTATATGTCTTCACGAGGTGAGCACACAGTGTATGAACAAAATTGTCGAAGAACAAATCGGAGAATCGTTCGGGGTGGTTGAGACACGGCAGAATCGATTGGGTCAGGTGAAACAAAGTGAGATCTTGAACGCCCTGAGTGCAGTTGAGTCCCTCAATCGAAGTGATGCCGCTGTCCTCTGTAAAGGCATTTAGCGTACTTCGAGGAAGATTGTAATGCAAACTTTCAAAGGCGCTCGGCCTTATCGCAATCGGGTCTGATTCGAGGTCGTAGATGCCTACACCACCGACAGCCCACGAACTAATCGGGAGATATTTGCCAGCGACCCACGTTCCCCATCCGCGACAGACCGGTTGAATGAGATGAATTGAAATAGTGAACCCTCGTTCAGGTATGACGCTGCGCGCCGGACCGGGGAGCCCCCGACTCAGGGCCAACCGTGTCATCGCCAGCTGAAATTGCGACCTTGGCCTTATCAAATAAGACGGCGCTTCCGTCAAGTAGAAGCATTTTGCGAACTCGTCCCCATAGGAAACGGGAAGCTGTACCGGCTTTATCCTGCGCAACCTCTCCATTTCCGTTTACCTCCCGCGAATCGAATCAGTCAAACCCGCTGAAGCGCACTGCGTCTCGTCGAATGGACTCGCCCCGGCGATCACACCACCGGCTCCTGCCAAACGATCGAAACGCTCTTTCCTGTCAAAGTGAACTATATGGTTCAAATCGCGGTGAAGTCAATTATCATCAAACAAGGATGGGAAGACCAAAGCAGTTTATTCGCGAAGAGGTATTGCAAAAGGCCCTTCCGTTGTTCTGGGAAAAAGGCATCTCTGCGACAACTGTTCAAGATCTTGAAGCCGCAACGGGCGTAAACAAGTCGGGGCTATATTCGGAGTTCGAGAACAAGGAAGATATTTTTCTCGCCAGCCTGCGCTATTACCTGGAGAATCGCGGGGGCGAGGCTATTTTGACGGCCGAGCCAAAAGGCTGGGACAACATCCAGAGGCTCCTCGAGACGATTTTGACCTGCTTCGCAGGTGAGCGTGGCTGCTTCGCGGTGAACTCGATGCGAGATGCCAAGTTATTACCCGCTCGCGGTCTTGAGATGATCGCAGAGAAGAACGCCAACCTGAGACGCCTCATCATCGCGAATATCAGGATAGAGGCACCGAGTGCGGACCCTGGCTATCTCGCCGACCTGATTCTGACGTTCTTTTCGGGACTATGTGTCGAACAAAATATGGCGCCTGCTGAGGCTTCAATTCGGCGGAAGATCCAGAATTTCATGCGGGTGATAGGGCAATCCGTTTAGCAGCGTGCCTCGCTTTGTTGTCCCCATCACAAAAACCAAAAACAGTCGGAATCTACAAGACCGTGGGCACGCATCGTCTTATGCTGGGGACGCAAGTGTCATCGACAGCGTTCAATTCAGCAATTCAGTACGGAATGCCCAACGAACGCAACCCGACAAGCGATAGCGTCCAAAGGAGCCCCGATGAGCTCGAACGCGAATGTAGTTTTGGTACATGGCGCATGGGCCGACGGATCGTCATGGAGCAAGGTGATCTCATTGCTTCAATCGAGGGGATTTCTGGTCTCGGCAGCTCAAATCCCTCTAACATCGCTCGCAGACGATATTGCAGCAACGCAGCGCCTCCTCTCGATGCAGAAGGGTCCAACAGTATTGGTGGGTCATGGCTACGGTGGCGCGGTGATTACGGGCGCCGCTAAAGACTGGCCCGATGTGGAAGCCCTCGTTTACATTGCCGCTTACGGGCTGGAGGAGGGCGAAAGCCTGATCGAACTCAGTAAAGGAGGCTCTCGGCCGTCCGGAGCCGCTCAAGTGCGGAGCGATTCCAACGGTTTCCTTTGGATCGACAGAGCGGGATTTCATGAGGCATTTGCTGCGGATGTTGATGCTCACGAAGCCGACGTCATGGCTGCAGTTCAGAGACCCCTGAGCTTGACAAGCTTTGCGGATAAGTCCGGGACTCCTTCTTGGAGAATGATCCCATCTTGGTATCTGGTCTCCTCGAATGATCGAATGATACCGCCGCCAGCACAAGAATTTATGGCGAGACGCATGAACGCGACTCAACGTTCGGTCCCCGCAAGTCATGCGTCGATGGTCTCCCGTCCGAAAGAAGTGGTAGAGATCATCATGCTCGCTGCTGAATCCATCGACGAATGAGGCGCCGAAGCCGTCAAGATGCTGAACTTATTCATGCCTGAAAATGAAGTTCTCTTTTGAAGCCGTCAACCACGGTTTGCAGGAGTCACATTAAGATCAACGAGCGATATACCCCGTAGCACAACCAATTGTTGTCTCTGTCCAATTCGTTCAGCTGAGAGCAGTCGATGCAGCACATCAACTGCACTGACGGCTTCCCCGGCAAAACTTACAATGACGTCGCCTTCGCGCATCCCCGCCACAGCAGCCGGACCGTTTGCATCCAACTCCGTTGCCATCACCCCGGAAGAAACAGGCAATTTGTGCGCATAGACGATTCGACGCGGTATCGGAACATTTTGGGCAGAAATGCCCATCCAGCTTCGGCGCACACGGCCATGTTGCAAGAGTTGACCAGCGACGTATTTCGCGGTGTCTATCCCCACAGAAAAGCACAACCCCTGCGCTCCCATGATGGTGGCTGTGTTGACGCCGATAACGCGGCCAACCGAGTCGACAAGTGGGCCTCCTGAGTTCCCAGGGTTGAGTGCAGCATCTGTCTGGATGATCTCCTCCATCATCCTCCCAGACAACGCTCGCATACTCCGACCCAGAGCACTCACTACGCCGGCGGTTACGGTGAATTGAAAGCCGAAAGGATTGCCTACGGCAATAACAAGCTGGCCGACTTTGAGTTCCTTCGAGAACCCAAGCACGGCCGGCCGGGTTTCGATGTTGTCGGCGCGCAGAACGGCGATGTCCGTATCCGGGTCATCGCCGATCGGCGTCGCGGTGGTAGTTTCGCCGTCCGGAAAGATCAAATTAATACGCTTGGCAGAATGGACCACATGGCTGTTCGTGATGAGTAAGCAATCTGGAGTGAATACGAATCCAGAGCCGGAGCCACTCCGAGTCACGCCATCGCTGACCTCGATTTTGACAACCGAAGGACTGACTCTATCAACGGCCTCGGTAACGGCACGAGAGTATGCGTCGAGTAGCTCACTTTCATTGGAAAGCGCGCCTAGGACCTGATCGGCGGGAGAATTCCAATCTGCAGAATTGGCCGAAAGTCTGTCCATTGTCGTATCGTCCCCCTCCGTGACCGATGTAATGGATGCAGGAGTAGGCATTAAAGATTCAGTGCGGGACGGCCATCCTGGACCCGACTTTGGAATGGACCGACTTCTCATACTGTCCGATCCGCAGTCGAAAAGATCAAAAGTGGCCGAATCATTCAATATCTCTCCGACGATCCCTCTGTAGCCTGTCTGTTGTTATGCGGTGAAGAACGATGCTCTTTTTCAATTCCGCGAAGAGATTCAATCGTTGAATATATTCGGAAATATGCTTCGTTCACATCACCTTATCCCGTGTCTGTTAGGAGTAAAATGCCATGGCTCAACCCTCTCGCTCCCTCACTGTTGAGGAAGCTCGCGCAATTGTCACACCACTTTACGAAGCCCTCAATGAGCCGTTGAAGAAGGATGTTCCTGCGCTGCTCGCTCAGGCCGCCAATCCCGATTACCGCTCGTGTTCGACCTTGACAGATTGCCTGGATCGCGAAGGGCTCGCTACGGTATTCAAGGCGATGGGCAAGATGGTTCCGAACCTGAGTTGGACGATTCAGGATTTGTGGGTCACCGAAGATCGCATCGTAGTGCTCGGCGAGGCCTCGGGCACACCGACGGAAGCCTTCTTCGGTGTCGAGCCGACCGGAAGGAGCTTTAAGACGATCTCGCTCGATCTATTCACCGTGAAGAACGGAAAGTTGTCCTCGGCGTATCACGTCGAAAACTGGGTCGGAGCGATTGCTCAAGTGAAGGGTGAATAGTATTCGATAGCCCGTTTGTCGCCGGTCGGGAGGCGAGCATCAATGAAGACGCGCAGAGAGTTTATCGCTACCACAATCGCTGCGACGGCTTCGCTGGCCAGCGGCCCGGGTCAAGCCGCGGCGGCTGAATCCGGAGCGGTTCCCGTGGCGGATGAGTCAGGACGGAAATACCCAGCCCAGGATGGGGCACCATTGGGAGGCCCGGAAATGATGGATAAGGCGGAAGATCCGAGAATTCGTAGAGCTCGGCTAGCGGGGCCAGAAGTGGTGACGAAAGACGCGACAGTCGCAGAAATGGCTGCCGATGGCAGCCTGATCATAATGGCCAAAGGAACGAATGAGTGGGTTTGCACACCGGGAAATGAAAATAAGATAGGTGCGCCGCCAATGTGTATGAACCCAATGGGCATGCAATGGATGATGGACGCCATGCAGGGAAAGCCGAAGCCAACGAATACTGCTCCCGGAATGATCTACATGCTTTGCGGGGCGACACAGAGAAGCAACACCGATCCTGCGGATCGCACCAGTCCCGCCATTCCTATTGGACCGCACTGGATGATTACCTGGCCATTCAATGCGCCAGCAAACGGTCTCCCAACTACAGTTCGCGACAGAGGTGCCTGGGTGATGTTTGCTGGAACTCCATATGAGTATTTGCACGTCTGCGGAGACCCATGGGACGGCAATGAATACCACGCAGGGGACAAAGCGGTCTGGACCATGTCTTACGTTCATCGATAATTAGCACATTTTGCTGGGGAAACGCTCGTGAATCCTTATTAAGATTCATTGCAGATATTCGAAGAAAATGGAATCGACGTTTCAGGACAGAGGGAGATAATGCCATGCCCATGATCGATGTATATGCCGAATCAAACACCTTCGCCGCTGACATTCTGCCGGAACTCGGTAAAGAATTAACACATGCCGTCCTTCGCGCAGAGGGTGTGGCTAAGCCTGGGCCATTTCATCTCAACAACACGGCGTTTTTCGCACACCTGATGGAACCCAGAGCGATTGGGACCGCTTCCGGCGACGGCGCCCGGGTTGTGCGCGTTCAAATCATCACACCGCCGAACGCGTTGACGCGTGCGGGTCAGATCCAACTCACGCGCGAAGCGACTGATGTTGTCGCGAAGCTCTCGGGGGACCCATCCCAAGCGGGGAGAACATGGGTGATCCTTTCAGAAGCCGCAGAAGGTGGTTGGGGAATAGCGGGTACGGCATATGGAAAAGAGGAGTTCGTCGCCCTTGCAGTAGCTGCAGAGGCGTCCTCCTCACATTGACAGATGCGAGTTGGAGAGACCGACTGTTCGACTTCGACGGCCATAAGTGTATGGCTGGTAAGCGAAAGGGTAGTTTGCTGGAAGTAAAGCGCGCCGAGGTCGCGCGATGATCCGACTCGGCGAATCCGGGACGGGTGAACGCTGACCGGCAGAGGAGACGTCCCAATGGATGCCTAGACCAAGTGGCTCGCACGATGAAGGTCTTACGAGGAAAATGGACCGTGCAAATTCTTTGCGCGCTGCTTGACGGCCCGGTTCGTCTCAGTCAGCTAAGGCGGCTCGTACCAACGGCGTCCAAAAAGGCCCTAACCGCAAACCTTAGATCTCTTGAAAAAGTGAAGTTAATCGTACGGCGAGACCTGAGCAGTTCAGTTCTTCATGTGGAATATGAAATTGCAGAACTCGCGCGAGCGCCACTTGCGGCCCTGGTCGACCAGCTTTCTCGGTTTCAGAAATGCCTCCCGGCCGGCGCGAACGAATAGCGACTCCCTCGATCAAATTTCGACACTGCTGCGGCATCAGTAAAGAATCATCTCGCTCGATCAGTCTTCATACCTGCCAGCGTCATGAAATCGAGCGACTGACTGAGTTCGAAAATTGCTGGCGCCATGAACGTTTTCGGGGAGTAATACCGGCAATTGCGCATCATCGGCTGTCGATAAGCGAGTTGGCCTGTTGTCGTCAGGTGACAGTTGGTTTAAGCTCCATAACGATCACGGAATTCCAATGAGGAGACCACCGCTCATACCGATGGATTGCTGATGGCCTCCGGCAAAACTGTAGTCGTAAGCCGGTTCGAGGTACCAGCCGAAACGGTGCTTGCGGACCGGCCAGAACATAAAGTCGCCCGCCACCTCTCCAGAGATGGAGTTGGTCACTTTCCCATTTTGTCTGAGGTGGACCCATTCTGGACCGACGCCCAGCATGAATTCTGCCTTCCGTGATAGGGTCCATGGCTTCTTGAAAAGCAGGTCTGTGTCCCATTCCGCTGACTTATGTGTGTAGAAAGGCGACACGCCTGCCTCAACCTCCAGCCAGTTCTCGATTGGTGTCACCTCCGCGGCAAGATTAGGTGCAAACGTTGCCGCGCCGCCACTGAAGTTCCAGCTTGTCGCTGCGCCAAGCTCAACAATCGCTATGAGGTCTTTGTCCTCGTCGGCCTTTTGAGGATCCGTTGAGGGTGCTTGAGAGGAAGCCTGCATGGCAAGCAGCAGGAGCATGAGCAGCGGCAATGTCGCTTTATGACCCATTCAAGTTGAACCTACACCGCAGGTGGGAAAGGAAGCAAAAGTTTACAATAGCGAGCCGGCGACAGGTTTGCCGCCGGCTCGCAAGTGGTTGGCATTAGAAGTTCAACGTAACCTTCGCCGTCAGTGCCCGCGGCGTGACGTAGTGGGTTCCGCTGAAGGTGGAGAGAAAGTTATACAACGCGTACTTGTCGGTGAAGTTAATCGCCGTCAGATCGAGATCGACCTTGTAGCGTTCTTTGTGAAATATGTTGTTCTTGCCGAGAGACGCGTCGAAAAGACTACGCGGAGCGATGCGCGGCGGGTTATGGTCGTCATCTTCCTTGCCTGGCGCGGGAATTTGCACCAGGTTCGACTTGTACCCAGCGTTATCGCAAGAAGTGAAGCCGGAGTAAGGTGTAGCCGCCACTCCATCACAGGTGATACCCGCCTGGAACTCTTCGTCGGGAGTTAGGCCACTGAGATCGACTCCCGGTTGACCATTCGGCAGGGTGATTCCACCGCAAGGGCTGTTCGGGTCAGTGAGGTTATAGCAGGGCACGGAACCGGCGGTTAGACCTGAATCATAGCGCCAGTTGAATCCGCCCCACATGCCGTTGAGGATTCCAACGTGGGAAAGTGTGTATTGAAGATGCGTGGTCTCGTTGAACTTCTCATCGTGATCGATGCGGAAGGGAAATCCGCTTTGGCCTACTGTGGCCCCTGCTCCGGCTGACTGCGGAGGAAAGAATCGGGCGGCTACTGAGGAAGTTACGAAATAAGCACTGAAACCGCGAACCTCGGGAACCTCAGCGCGGATGGCATAGCCCGGAATCTTGGAGTTATGCCAGTCGATGGGAAAGGTGATGGGCGTGTTGCCCAGGACGCTGAAGTCGAAAGCATTGTGAGTATATTTCCAGATGTACTCGCCGCTTACTACGGCATGCTTTCCGAAGCCCTGCTGCAGACTGGCGTGGAACTCGTTGCGGAAGCCAGGCTGAAGTGTTCCCGAAACGCCCGGTGTGCAGAGAAGAAGGGGCGCCAACACCGCATTCGAGCATCCGCTGCTGGACAATACAAGGTTCTCATTGAAGGGCGTTTCCAGGGTGCGGGCGTAGGAGACACTCAGAACAGTGCTGCTGGGTTTGATGTGGTATCCAACGCCCACGCGAGGCTCCGTCTGGTTGGCGTCGGTGAGGCCGTTGTAGAGGTCCTCGCGCAGACCAAGGTTAAAGAGCCAGTTGCCGGCCTTTATCTGGTCCTCGGCGTAGATCGCGAGTTCCTTAACGTCCGTATGGCCAAAATAGGCATTCTCAGTGCCGCCGCGCGTGAGGTCATAGGGCCGGAGGACCGATAGGTAGGCCGGGTTCGGAAATGAGACTACTCCGTCACAAACCGTAGGATCGGAGTAACCGGGCAGTGGGCTGCCATTGACATCGACGCAAGGCGAATTATAGGTGGGGCTCACGACGCCCAGGAAGTCGTGTTCGCGCAGGAAAGTCTGCTGGTAGACTACTCCGGCTTTGAACGTCTGGATTCCCTTGGAATAGTTGAAGTCCGAATGGACCGCGGCATTGGTGAGCGTTCGATCCTGAGAGATTGAAGAGGTTTGCAGGTTCGCCGGTCCCTCGTCGGCGAGAGGGTTGCCACTGGGGTAGTAGTTATAAAGATCCTTACGTATCCATGCCCCGAAGTTGAGAACGGAGTTGGTGCTGATCACCCGCGTATAAGTGGGCGCAATATTGAATGTTCCGATCTTCGAGCGCTGATCGGCGTTCCCTACGTTGCCGAAGACAGGGTTGGCACTTGAACCGCCGCTGATGACATTCTGAACATTTACGTTGTCAAAGGCGTTCGGCGTCTGGAACCAGGAGCGGCTGTAATTGAAGTCGACGTGCATCGAGTTGGCTTGGTTGAAGGCATAATCGGCTCGGTCAAAGAAGTTCCCTTCATTGCCCTTGTCATGAAACACGATAAACTCCGGTGGATCGAGGAAGCGCCCTGTGTTGAGCCCATCCGCTTCCACAAAGTTTCCCCAACTCTTGCCCCCGTACGAGAGGTCGACTCCGGTCGTTGCTGACCCAAAGCTCCCGTAGGACGCGCTGATGGCCCCGGTGGGCTTGGTTACACCCTGGCCCGATCTTGTGGTAGCCACGATTACAAGGCTGGTCTTGCCTCCGAATTCGGCTGGCGGCGCGCCGCTGATGACTTCGAGGGATTGGACAGCATTCGCGGGAAGTTGGTTGGAGAAGACCTTGCTTTGCTGATCGGTAATCGCCTGACCATCAATTGCAAATGAATTCGAAGCGTGGTCGCCAAGGCCATGGAAAAGGCCGTTGGAATCAGCCGCGACGCCGGGTGTGGAAAGCGTAACAAGGGAACTCAGTGAGGAAGACTGGCTTTCCAGCGGCACTTTGATAAATAGATCCCGGTCGACATCGGTGTGGAAGGTAGGATCGTCTTCGACCAAGTCCCCAGACGCCTGTACCGTGACCGTCGAACTTGCTCCGGACACCTGCAGGGTCAGTTTCACGTTCGTTCCAACCGACGACCGAATCTCGACACCTTGATTCAAAGGTGCGAACCCTTTGACCGACACACTTATCCGATAAGGGTTGAAAGTGACGTTGGAGAAGACGAACTGGCCTTGTCCGTCAGTGGTCTCGGTCCGATCGAAACCGCTCACGTCGTTGACCAGATGGACCGATGCATTGGGAACCACCGCGCCTGAAGGGTCGGTAAGAGTGCCGCGCACCGTGCCGGCGTTTCCGCTCTGAGCAGAGGCCGAAAGCGCCGAGAAGACGAGGACAAGGACAGGAATAATGCGATGAATCGTGTCGCGATTGAACGACATAAAAGCCTCCAAATAATGGCTGAAGAATGCGGGAAATCGAGCCGCGCGAGAAAGCGTCGCAGCATCGTCTATGCATCGGGGCATCGTTCCGTTTCAGGTCTGCCTTTGGGAATAAGAAGGAACCTCGCCCTTCAAGAGGGTACGAGGGGCGGAATCAGACTGAAACTGAGATCGGAAGATGCGCTAACAGCCAGTTGGAGGAGGGCGTATAAAGAGGGTCGGAGGCCAGTATCGGGTGATCGCGCGAACTTCAAGGAATAGTGGCGCGGGAGATCCGATCCTGACCAAGACAACCACGACCAACATGATCACGATGGGTATAACCGAATGCATCGCGACGCACAGCGTGCAGTGGTCGGCATCGCTCTCTGATGCATGGACGTGCATTACCTGGACCACGGCCAGAAACGCGAGCAAAACCAGGCACGCGACAGTCGCCAATTTCAAAGCAGTCTGCTTTGAATTGGAACCGCTGCGTAAACCAGCCTGATTTCTTCTCAACGGAGCGTCCTCGGTAAAAGTGTACACAGAATTGTGGCGTGCCGGAAGTCCCTACATCTCAAGCTCTTACCAGCCGTTCAGCAACGACTAATGTTCGGCCGATTTTTCGTTAGACGCAGGCCTTTCGGAATGGGTAGACAGATTCGTCCACTTTTTGGCGCTCTGCGTCAGTGTCGAACTGTGACTTGGTGCGTCTTGGGCGAGGCAGAATAGTGGGATACCTCCCAAATTGCGAGCAAGACGCCAAGGCCCAAAACTATTAGCGAAAGGGCAACGGCGCTGAGGACTTCATGGAGCTTCCACCGGATCTCTTTCATCCGCCGCTTGCTGCCTCTGTCGAAAGTGATTACTCGCGACATCATTACCTCCATTGGATAGTTGGAGGATGGGGGACCAGGCCGTTGGGCCATGCGTCGCGGCATCCTCTGCGCAATGGTGGGATCGATCCGTTTATGAGTCAGCCTATGGAGATACGTCGCTTCCTCGTCGGCCAAAAAAGGCGACGGGAAAACCGAATCTGACTTAGAATTTGGACCGAAAAGATGTGCTAGCGGCCAGCGGGAGGAGGGCGATTGAAGAGGGTGGGATGCCAATATCGGATGATCGTACGAGTCTCGCGCATCACGGGCGTTGCGGTTCCTATCTTGACCAGAACAACCGCAGCGACCATGACCACGAAAGGCACTACCGAGTGCATCGCGACGCAAAGCGGGCAATGATCGGCGTCGCTGCCAACCGGATGCACGTGCGTCACCTGGGCCACGGCCAGAAGCACCAGTAAGATGAGGCACACTATAGCCGCCAACCCCAAAGTGTTTGGCTTTGGGCGCCGGTCGCTTTGCAAATGTGCCCGAAGTGCTGTCAACGAAGCATCCTCACGGAAATAATACACGGAGCTTGCGGCCTACCAGTCACTTGACACAAAATCGACATATCACTCGTCGAAGGCGATTCAGTAATGCCAAGTCGGCATCTCGCCTGCAGTTTAGGAAGAGGGACAGATTTTGCAGACAGTGTCTGCAAAATCCTCAAGGCCGGCAACGCCAAGAAGAACGCCCGCGTTTGCGTAAGGTGCGCCACCCAAAGCCCCGCCAAAACGTGGCATCAGATCTCCGGCGAGTTGCTTAATAAGGACTTCTTCGTATTTCGGGTGCCGCCCCTTGTTCTTCGGAGCCCACGATACGTATCCGATTTCCCAATCGTTACCAATTTCGCGCTATTTGGATGGTAGCCGTACTGGAATCCGCCCCAATCAGGTAGGCATCCCGTAGCGAGCAAGCTCCACCGATCCGTCAGGCGAAAGCGTGACTTGCAGAACCTGATTTGTGAGAGATCCTCCTTCTTCGAGATTGGACAGAACGAGATCAAAGAGGCGCTTCTGACTTTCCAGATTCAGGCCTCCCGGAGCATCGACACAGACGAGGCCCGCGTGAAGGGGAACATCTGCATAGACTCCTTGGCTACCAGGCTTCTTCGCCGATCCCCGAAAGTCGACACCGTTGTTCGTAATAAACGTCCAATCGCCATCGAGAATTGTGGTCTTCAGTTGCCAATCCTTCTGCCCAGTAAGACCGAGATGATTGACGTGCGAGCACACGAATCCCTTGTCAGTGGCCAGCCCGACCAAACTCGGGCTGAGATTTTCATCGACCAGCAATTTTTGCCCGCTTAGGTCCTCCCACGGAGGCCTCTCGAAGTTGCTTCTTCGAGACGGAAATCCTGCTCGATTCGGGCAGAGCTTTCCGCTTTGGCCGGCCACGGAGCGGCCGAGCCTTCGCGTACAAAGAAGCGAGATGGAACTGCTCTTCGGACAGGCGCGGATACAGTTCTTTTAGCTCATCCATTGGAGTCTTCTCGTCTACAAGACTGGCAACGTCATAGACCGGAATTCTGGTGCCCTGGATGACTGGCGTTCCCGAAAGTATTTCGGGATCTTCAATCACCATCTGCTGTGCTTTCTGTAATTCCTTGAGGCGAGCGTTGACCTCATCCCAAATGTCTTGAATACCGACTTTGATCGTTCGCGATTCCTGCAGCTTGTAGGATCGTAGCTCAGCCCAAGAAGGGCATCGGTTCGATCCCTCCGAAATCATTCGTTGGCGAGCGTCAGGAGTGAGCCATTCCGAGGTTTCAAACCAAAACGCAATCCAGAGACAAGCATCCCGCTTGAGTGTGCGGACGGTCGCGGTCCGATAAAGATTCTCGGGCAGGATTTTACGATCGATCGCCCGATTCACATCGTCGACAGAAACCCCGGCGACGACGGCCGCCTCAGTGGTTGTGAGAGTCTCAAAATTCAGCTCCATGGCTCCGCACCTCTTGAATCATTATAATCCTTCCCATATCTGGGAATAATTTATATTAAAGTCAGGAGTTCGGTTGAGCCTGAGCAGCGTTCTGTTGCAGGGTTGTGCGAAGAATTGTGTGAGCTGGCCCGCCACGACCCAGCCCACGGCCCGAAAAGTTTGTGTCAAAGGCCGCCCAGAAGGCCGGTTTTGCCGGTTTATAACTGATTTACCGTCAATAACTTAGGTTTTTGACATTTCCATGGCATGGAAGAGGTCACCGGTTCGACCCCGATCAGTTCCTCCATAGAACCCACAGATTGGGGTGCGCAGATAAAACGAAATTCGAACTCGATAGAACGGTCTTCAGACGAAGGTGATCGACGACGTTTATGGGCTAAATTCCGTGCCCGATTGCGACATGGTGCGAATTTTTCGTGCGATCTTCAATTTCCGATGCACAGGAGGAGCGTCTTCTTAAGAACCGGCAATGCGGTTGGGCCGCGCGGTCAGGTCTTTCAAACCCTACATCATTGCCTGACAGGGGCAGAGGTCGCGGGTGCGAGCCCCGCGTCCCCGCCATTCACTACTCCCGTTTGCGTGTCTATCTGCGTTCCCAAACTGTCACTGCAGAAGTTGCAGGTTGGTGCTTCGCCGTTTGGCAAGAAGAGGTAACTGAAAGTCGGAGATGACGAAAGCCCATCTAACTTAATGAAAATGAGCAGCATAACTGTCCAGCTCTCAGAATCAGGAAGATAAATAGGCAAGCTGCTTCTCAAACATGGTGAAGCTAAGTGGAAATGCAGATTCAGAGATTCCGTGCTTAAGTGCCGGGGAAATGAGGACATTGGCCAGTGCGCCTCGAAATCCGAGTACTCGCCAATACATCCCAGCTCAATCGCGGTAGTGCGATGGTCGACTCAGGCACCCGTTCTGTCCACGACCAGGTTTCCAGAAGCGGTTGTGCCCGATGAGCATTCGGCCTACAGCCGGATGCTCAACTCAAGCGCAGACTTCGCCGAATTCTTCGCCGAATTGCGCGCCATAGAGACTCCGAATTCTCCTCTCTGCTCCTGTCTACTCCGTTGATAACATGCGTGCTCCACGGTTGATGATCCGCCTCTTAACCGACAGGTTGTAGGTTCGATTCCTACCGCGTCCACCAATAAAATCAACAACTTACATCACTCCCTTCCAGCAACTTCGTCAAACTTCGTCAAATTGCGCTCTGATCCTCTGCGTCCTGCGCTTGCGCGGGCAGACCTCTGATGTTCCGGCCCTTGAGCCCCAGCTTTTCAGCCGGCGCCTTCCAGCCATCGAGCACAGCAGTGGTCCGGGAGCCTACCGCACGCGCAACACTCTCATCGATGATCTGAACGTACACGTCGCCAGTGGTCTTGATGCTGGCATGGCGTAATGCGCCCTGAGTGTCTTTGAGAGTGCCGTGGTGCTGCATGTCCGTCCCCATAGTCCGGCGCATCACTTGGAAGGTGACCAGGCGATCAGGAATTCCCAGCTTGCGAGAGATCGGGCGTATCCGGCAGCGCAGGAAGTTCTTTCCGTCTCGCGGTACTGCTTGTCCCGTGCGCTCTCCCCGCCCGAATGTGGGGAACATCAACGCTTCCGGCGAGGAGTCTTTGCAGATTCTCCGCCAGGCTTCGATGACCGGCCTGACTTGCTCCGATACAGGGATGGGCGCCCTACTTGCCTGCGTTTTGAGCCGCCCTTTGTAGAACCGTCCTTCGTAGGCCGTGCCGTAAGGCATCAGTGCAATTCCTGTCCAGGACTTCCATTGAAAGCCCATAATCTCGCTGGCGCGCGGCCCGCAAAAGACGGCCACGTACATCAGGCAGAGATCATGCACGTCTTCGATTGCCCCGAGGAGCGCGAGAATCTGCTCTCGCGTCATCACGGGCTTCTCCGCGCATTCTGTCAACGGCATGGTCACATCTTCTCCCGGATCCTCGGCCAGATATTTCTGTTTCCTGGCCAAGCGGCAAATTGCGCGCATGTTGGAATAGCACTGGTGAACGACTGCCTCTGAATATCCCTTCTCCGCCACGCCATTCAGCCACACCTGAATCTCGAATGTACTGAGATCGCGTAGTGGCAGATCTCCAAAATGTGAGATCAGATAATGCTCCAGTTGGTAGGTGTTCGTCTTCTTGTATGCCGGACTCCAACCACCCTGGCGCATCGGGATATAACGCTGTTTCACAAACCAGCGGAACGTCACGGAGTCATCGGGAGGGAGCGTCGGCGTCGGACCCAAGCCTTTGCTCTCCTTCAGAATGATCTCTTGCAGCATCTGCTCGGCCTTCCACTTGGGAGTGTTGGCTTTGGGGCAGATGCGGACGTTACGCTGCTTCCGCACCTCCTTTCCGTTCTGGTCGTTCCTGTAAACGAGGTACTGCCCGTACCACATCTTCACCCGCTTACCACTGAGGTAAACGCGGCCCTTCTGATACTTCATTCCCACCGCAGTCTCCATTTCTGGTACTGCCCTTGGCCGTGGAGAACAGTTCTATTGAACCATTCCGTCATCGGCAGATCAATGGCTTTTCTGTCGCCTGCTGGGCGACCAGTGCCTGTACGTCAGACCATCGAAACCGTAATAGAGGTCCGAGTTTGATTGCACGGAGACGGGGTTTGCGCCGGGTTGCATGATCCCGAACCCAACGTTCCGAAACTCCCAAACGTTCAGCGACCTCCTGCGCGGTAAACAGACGTTCATCTATGTTTAGAGAAGACTCCAATTTTGGGTTTGCTGAAGAAGGCGCGAGCAAAGCCCCGCCATTGACAAAGTTCCGCATAGAAAACTCCGCTCCTCATCGGGGACAAGATGTCCTCGATTTCAAACCTATGTGAATCTCATCGATATTTAGCGGAAACTTTTTCTCGGCGATTTCCTGTAAGGAAGACAAGAACAGAGAAGCACTATGTCAAGGCAGATCGCGTGCGCGGTCACAGGTGCTACTCCAGAAAGCGAGCGAAACTCAGGTCTTCGTCTCACACCGGCGGAGTTTGGATGGGGATATGCACCACGAATGAGTTCCGGGAAACGACCATGTGGCCAGGATCGATTCTCAATTGATGCAAATCGCTGAGGAGCCTTTCCAGGGAGATCGGCAAGCTATGACGGTGCCACCATTGCCGCGGGCGTCGGGAAGAGCGAGGCGCTTGTGTGCCAGCTGCTAGACATTCTAGGAGCACCGGTTAAGGCGGCGGTTATTCCTCCTCTAAGAAGAACTTCCGCTCGCTGACTGACGAAACAAAAGTGTCACCCGCTCACGGGGACCACCATGGGGGTGCTACAGTGAATGGAACCTTCCATTTGCAGAGAGATTCCCAATGGATTCAATAACAGTCCGGGAACTGACTAAGAGTGTTTCGAGCTACTTCCTTAATTACCTTGAAACCGACTTCAAAAAGCAGCAGACGCCAGGCCGCAGGCTCCAATTGCAGCGCGAAGGTGGACTGCGCGTGGGTCTCAGCCTCTCGCGATATGCTCCCCTCAACGCCGCATTTTGGGCAGCGTTGGCCAGTCCAGCATCCGAACTGGACCCGATAATCGTCTCCAGGCGCGCGTACACGACAACGCTGACAGATCGTTTCCGCGATGCCGTAGTCAAAGAGGTCAGGAGTATCCCCGAAGACGTATATGCTCTCGTCCGCCAACAAATCGTCGGGTGCGCTGAATCTTCTCGTGCGGAATCCGAATACGCCGACACCTGGGTGACTGAGATGTTCCGATCTGCCGCGCAGGAGATCTGCGAGCGAGTCATCCATCCCCTCCTTGCAAGCCTTGAGCCTTTCCTTCGCAGGGATGCACAGGCGCTGTTGGAAGCGACCTATGATCTTGAAGGTGAACTGACCAATATCCTCCTTCAGCCGCTTAATGACGACTTTTCAACCGCACTCTACACGATGGCCTCAGCTGGTAAGACTGAGGATCTCTGGGACGTACTTACGAGGCTTTTCACTCGTGATCATTCTCAAGGCATCCTGATCGACTATTTTGAAACCTTTGCAACTGCTGACGCCTATGTCGACGTCAAGCAATTGGTGTCTGCGATGAAGTCCCGCGAGAACATGGAGCTGTACCTTTACCTCGGCGTGCTCCAGTTCCGAAAGAATACCTTCCCCCTGTTCTACATCCCTCTAAGCGTGGAAATGGAAGAGGAAACAACAAAGTTTCGCATTTCGCTAAAGCCGCAGGTGCTTGTTTACAAACGGGCGGTTGATTACATTCTCCAGGAGACAAATTCACGCAGCGAAGCGACGTCCCCGATCAGCGAGCGAATTCTATATGCAACCGGAGATGACACGCTTGAGAGTCTGCTGAAAATTCCTACGACGCAAGTGTTGTCAGCGCTTCGCCTGCCGCCGGAGTTCCGCGTCTCCTCAGACCAGCGAGAGATGGTGGATACTGCCAACTACTCGCTTGAAAGCTCTCTGCATTTGGCTGTTTATGACAAGAGCGATGAATCCCTGCTTAACGACTACGAAGAGCTTCTGACTGCCGCCAGGGGCACCGGCGGTCCGATGCTCGATCTCTTCGAGAGCATGATCAAGGCTGTCGTGATGGACGACCCAGTCTCGGTGGATAAATCCGTCGGTGACGACTGGGAGGGATTGGACATCGCCGAACGCCTGGTTCACGCATCCCCTATACCAATCAACGAAGAGCAATCCAAGATCATAGCGGCGCTGAAGCAGCCAAACTGCCGCTTCGTGTCTGTCGAAGGCCCTCCGGGCACTGGCAAGTCCCACACAATATCTGCGATCGCCTTCGATGCAATTCTCTCCAAGAAGAGTGTCCTCCTGCTCTCCGATAAGCGCGAGGCGCTTGATGTCGTCGAAGACAAGCTTGAGCAGACTCTCGCGAGCGTTCGTCCTTCCGGGCTCGATTTCCCCAACCCGATCCTTCGGCTTGGCAAGGAAGGAAATAATTTCCGGAGGCTACTGCAGGGATCAACCGTTCAGCAGATATCCGACTATCATCGCGCCGCACGGACCAAAGAAGGCGCAGTCAAGAGCGAACTGGCTGCCGGAGTTGATGGACTCAAGAAAGATCTGCACCAAACCGCAGACGCGCTTTCGGGAATACCACTCGGGCGCGTCAGGGATGTTCACCGACTCGAAGCCGAAATCGACGCGATTTCCCCCGGCGCGTCGGATGACATCCGAACGTTCCTCTCAAGGACATACGATTCCAAGCTGACGGCAGCGCTCTCAGAACTCGGAACAGAGCCGGAATTGCACCTCACGTCGCTCCTGCGGGATTTACCCGACGCCGACCTGCGACAGATCCGCCGTAAGTCAGAGATTTTCGAATTCACGCTGAAGCTCTGCAAAGAGGTCAACTGCGCAGTACTCAGGCGATTCCATCACCTGACGATGGAAGATGGGCCACGCCTTTCCACTCGCATCGATCAAATCGAGAAACTGAAACGGCTAATAATCGGGTACTTGTTCCGATCAGGCGCGCTCAATCAGATCGCGCAGCATCTGAATGCCGAATTTTCGCCGAAAACGCCGTTCCGGATTCCTTCGGAGACAGGACAGCTCCGCGAAGTAGCTGGTTTACTGACCAACATCGAAGGCCGATGCCGGGTAGGTGCGCAAGGCCAGGGCAATACCGTACTTGAGATCATTCTCAGTTCGGATGGAGGCGCAGGCATCGGTTCGCTGGGTCCGACCCTGCGGGAATTCTCAAACCTTTTTCAGGATCGACTCACGGAGAGGCTCAGCTATCGTCATGCAGTCTTCCCTTCCGCCGCGGATTATGCCAAGTTTCTGCTTAAGGCCATGCGTTATGCCGGCGCCTTCCAGACACTCACGACGGAGTTCGGGAAACTCCCAGAGATGGACTTTATTGGCAGCCGGACACGGATTGAGCAACTGTATTCCACCCAGATGGCGAGTGAAATCGACAGCAGATTCCTGACTTTTGTTCAGGAGCACAGGGCTGAGGCGAAATCCCTGGGAGCGGTGATCAGGGCCCGGCAAAAGTTTCCGGAAGACCGCTTCGACCTGCTTCGCTCTGCCTTCCCGGTTATCATCGCTTCCATCCGCGAATTCGCTGAATACATGCCATTGATGCCAGAGCTGTTCGACATCGTCGTCATCGACGAGGCATCCCAGGTTTCCATTGCGCAGGCATTCCCCGCTATTCTCCGCGCCAAGAAACTCGTCGTACTCGGGGACAACAAGCAGTTTTCGAACGTGAAGTCTTCGCAGGCGAGTAATGAGCTGAACCAGCAAAGCCTCAGTGACATCAAGCGGTTTTTCAGCCAAAAGGTGACCAGGGATGCCGGGAGGCTGCAACGCCTTGCCATGTTCGACGTCAAGCGATCGGTGCTCGAATTCGTCGATTCTTGCGCCAACTACAAGACCATGCTTCGAAAGCATTTCCGCGGCTATCTCGAGCTGATTTCGTTTTCCTCCCAGTATTTTTACAACGGCACGCTTCAGGCCGTGAAGATTCGCGGCTGCCCGATAGAAGACATCATCGAGTTCATTCATGTGGATTCCGAGCCCGAGGATGAAAACGTCAATTCCGCCGAGGGCGACTACATTCTTGAGCAACTGCACATGCTCGCAGATCAGGAGAAGCCGCTCTCTGTCGGAGTCATCACTCCGTTCCGGCAGCAGCAGATTGCATTACAGAAGCTTTTCTCGGGCGACGCGCGAGGCGCAGAGTTTGAATCCAAGCTCCGGCTCAAGGTCATGACGTTTGATTCGTGCCAAGGCGAGGAACGCGGGATCATCTTCTACAGTCTCGTGGCTTCCAAACACAGCGATCGGCTGAGCTGGATTTTCCCAGTCTCCCTTGAGCAAGCTGATGCCGATGTGCAGGACAAGCTACGCATGCAGCGCCTCAATGTCGGCTTCAGTCGAGCACAGGAGAAGATTTGCTTTGTCCTTTCGAAGCCTATCGATGAATACCGCGGGAGCATTGGTCGCGTTCTCAATCACTACCGTGGCATTTTGACGGCCAAAGGAATCGCCACCGCGTCACAGACCGACAAGGCCTCTCCAATGGAACGACAGGTCCTCGAATGGCTTAAAGCGACGCGGCTTTTTCAGTTGCACGGACAATCAATCGAGTTGATAGCGCAATTTCCGGTCGGAGACTATCTGAAGCAGTTGGACCCGACCTATATTCATCCCTCGTGGAAGGCGGACTTCCTACTCAGTGTCCCGACGAAGAGCGGAAGGCCCGTGCAGATCATCATCGAATACGACGGTTTTGAATTCCACTTCAACGATCGCGAGAATGTCCACGCCGGCAACTACGACCAGTACATGAGCCACTCTGACGTTGAGCGTCAGAAGGTACTGGAAAGTTATGGATACAAGTTCCTCCGGCTGAACCGGTTCAACATCGGTCACGATCCGGTTCTAACGCTGTCCAATCGTATCGAGAAGCTGGTAAATACGGCGGATGTTCAGGTCCGGGCAGTCTCACTTGACGCCATCAGTTCGACTGTTGAGAAGCTCCAAAACAAGACTGCCAAAGAATGTGGAAAATGCGCGGCCGTTAAGGATTTGCAAGCATTTTTTGACAGGAGTCTCGCCGGAGGGAAAGGCGGTTACGGCAGAATTTGCCTCGTGTGTAAGCGGGCTGCCCAGACGGAAAATCGATACCGTGCGCCAGCCTCTCGGGGCCGATTCTGGTAACCGGAGATTTGCACAGACCCGTGGAGAGTAAAGGCAAAACTGACGATACAACTCCGGCCCATCGGGATCGAACCGACGATTCTCTCTTCCATGCTATTTCCAGGGGCGAATGATTGCGGCCACACACAGCGAAACACTAATTGACACGAACGGGCAGTCTTCATGCTGGTCTCAGGCATGTTCCGCGTCGAAATAAGGACAGGTGAAAGGTCTATCAACCTATGAGCGACTACCGCCCAAAGCAACCCGTCCGAGAGTAGGATCAGTTGAGACGCGACGATCCTATCATTGAAACGTGGGCCAAAATGAGCGGTGATGTGTGGGGGTTTATCAAGTCATGCACCATGCAAGAAATCCTTTCAAAGACTGTCGATCCAGATGCTCCGCTACAGGGTCAGGAGTTCTACGACTTGCGCCTATTCGAGGAACCGAATCAACTCGGGACTAGGCACTGTGTCCGGCAGACTCACACAAAGTGGAGCGACTCCAATTTCGATGTCATTTGGGAAGGGGAAGAAGTAGATTATTTCTGGACTCTCGATGAGGCAAAGACGCGATATGCAGAGCGAAAGGCTGCTCTAGCGTTCGAGGGATTTATATACTCGGACATGGACTGATAACGCTGGGTTCTCATCAAGTCGCTCGGTCAGGTTTGATCTTGACGCAGCCATGTGCCAGGCGTATCTTGGCCGCATCCATGAAATCTCAAGAGATTCGTTCCACGGATCACCATTGACTTGAGTAGTCTGGCGCTGAAAGGGGATGCAATATGCCACGCAACCCACATACGTTTTGGTCGATGCTGCTTGCATTGGCTCTGGTATCCGGCATAGTGTCCGGATCGTCATTCGCAACCTGTACCGGAGCCAATCCGTGCAACGCTTGCAAGAATTGCAAATACTGCAAGCATTGCGCCAAAGAGGGGGGAACATGCGGGGTCTGCAAACCGTCTGCCTAGTTGCTGTCCCGTTGCTGCTCTTCGCTTCCATCGGCCAGGCCCAAAATCTAACGACTGCCCAGGCCAAAGCGCATGTGGGTGAAAGTGCGACCGTCTGCGGCAAGGTTGCCGGTGAGAGGACTGCGACAAGTAGCAAGGGAGAGCCAACGTTTATCAATCTGGATGCCGCCTATCCTAATCAGATTTTCACTATTTTGGTTTGGGGAGACGACCGAAAAAATGTCGGGGAACTGCCGCACGTCGGGGTACGGGTCTGTGCATCGGGAATGATTCAAGATTACAAGGGAGTCCCCGAGATTGTGGTGAAGAACAAGGACCAGCTAAGCCAGTGAATGCCATGCATGAACATGGATCGGTCCGAATAATTCTCGAGCGGAGAGAGTCATGAAATTCCCACTTGCTGTTGCTGGAGTATTTCTGATATGCAGTTCTTCTTTGTTCGCGCAGACGCTGGATGTCAAGATCGTTGACCGCCAGGACAACGAAGACGCATACGATTATGTTGCGGTTTATAACAATATTGCAGTCGGAAAATCCTTCAAGGTTCATGGTGCAACTTTCACTCTGCAACTTCCTGATGGTCGGTTGGCCGTTGTTAATTGCGAAAGTAAGTTTGCGGAACACATGGCCGGTCGGGTAGGCAATCGGCGAAGCTGCCGCACTCCGGTGGTGGACACCATCCAGGTTGACTTCCATGGCGACAATGCCAAGTTGATCTGGCCTGTCAGCTTGGACGGCAAGAAAATGCAGTCGGAGACGTATAAGATTCTCGGCATTTTGGATAAGCCGAAGGGGAACTAGGTCGGAACGGGTTAACCGATCAAGCCCTTGCTCATTACCAATTCAACAGTTCTATGAAAGATTTTGAAGTATGGTCGTGATCGAGATGTGGAAGTGATTTCCATTACATCATTTGACCCCTGCCTCAGCAGTCTCCAGTGCTCACGAGCTGAGCTCGAAGGATTCGAACAGCGAAGATATCCTTCCATTGCTCGACTGAAACAGGATCTAATTTGCACAATTCGAGAAACATGAGTGCGAGGCCGCCGATATCCGATGTTTCTTTGAGAGTTCAAGCTCCCTGTTGACGAGCACCTGAGAAATCCGGGGCAGACATTACGTAGTAGACGATGGAACAAGAAACAACGGACGAAACGATTGCGTCGAACAATGGATGGAAGCATGAACTTTCACTCAAGCCAAGAAAGAGTCCGGCCAGAAGCGCCGCCATCACAACCAACCTCCACTTCCAGAAGTCAAACACTCTGACGCCGGCCACTAGTCGCCAAAGGGGTTGAATGACGGCAACATCGACAAGTATGAATCCATAGGCGGGTGAAAGGCGCGGATCAATCACCCGGTCGTCCAGAAGCCCGAGATAATAGAAACACGAAAACATCAAAATGACCTCAGAGAAATCCACCAGAAACGCGAGCCGCCGATAGGCTATTTCTGATCCGTCCGGCTGCTTTTCGGATTGCGATGTGAACGAGAACGTATAAAACAGTCCGGATGCAAATGCAACATAGAGCGCCGGATCGTGAAAGCGCGCGTATGCAGTTGGCTCCTTCGTCACGCGCAGCACAGCAAGGACAAGCCCAGTGCCGAGGACCGCAGGGTATATCAGCCCATACATGATGTCACGTAGAGGAACAATAATTCCCGATTGCGCGTGCTTCAATTGGAACGCGATGAGCTTCGCACTGAGGATGTTGAGTGTCATGTCGTGTCCCCCCTTCTTCCAGTGCACTGAACGGACAGAGCGTTCGATACCGTAAGACTGTAACCTCAGCAGAGCAAGTTGCCAGCGAGATTTGCTCGTCGGTCTCAATGCCGTAGGAGATAGGATATTCTTCAATGAATCTGCTGGTCGCGGTGACGGATAATGACTGGTTCACGCTTCTGTCGTCCAGGGACCACGTCGATGAAGTGAACTTCTGGCGCCCTTCTCCAGGAGCTTCATTCAAGGCGCTACTTCCCGGCGAATTACTCCTGTTCAAGCTTCACGCGCCTGAAAACTTCATTGTCGGCGGGGGATTCTTCACGAGATTTCATCAACTCCCACTCAATTTCGCTTGGGACACATTCAAAGAGGCAAACGGCGTCACCTCGCTGCCCGAAATGAGGAAGCGAATTGCACACTACAGGCACATGCCAATTGCGCCAGGAGAGGACCCAGCAATCGGCTGCATTATGCTCGCGGAGCCGTTCTTCTGGCCGAGAGACCTTTGGATTCCCAGTCCCCCGGATTTCAAGCTGAACACGGTTCAATACAAAGGATATGACTCCGAGACCGGCACTGGCCGTGAGTTGTGGGGCGCAGTTGCTGAGCGGCTTAAGGTCTTGCCGCCGGGAAGCCTTGAACCTGGTACCGCTACGCTGGCGGCAGTCGAGTCGAACGGGTTCGGGAAGCCGCAGGTCATTTTTCCACGGCTGGGGCAGGGATTGTTCCGCATCCTCGTAACCGACTTTTACGACCGGCGATGCGCCATCACCGGGGAACGCACACTTCCTGTCTTGGACGCAGCACACATAATGCCGTTTGCGCTGGTCCAGCGGCACGAGGTTCCGAATGGTCTGCTTTTGCGAAGCGATCTCCACCGCTTGTTCGACGGTGGGTACCTGACAGTGGATCCCAAGGATCGGAAAGTCGTGGTCAGTAAGCGGATTAAGGAAGAGTTTGACAATGGCCGTGAATACTACAAGCTAGAAGGACTGGTGTTGCAAGAGCCCAGCACCCCGTGGGCCCGACCCAGTGCGGAGAATCTTGAGTATCACGCGTACAATTGTTTTCGGTGAAGGACACCGCACATCATGTAAACAAGGCGGAAGAACATGGTCATCAGTCTCGACAACTTTCGAGCGGGGCTCAGTTGGTGGCTTGACAAAGACAATTGGGGGAGGGACCTGATTAACGCAGAATACGACGGGATCTACAATGACCGAGCAGAAGGTGTAACAGAGAGGTGGTGGGGCGCGACCGTGACTCGTCTGGGCCAATGGCAGGCATATCGCGGCTCCAAGCCTCCCAATAGCAAGCTTGAAATCACCAAGCGGGGCCTTCAGCAGTTGGCATATCTTTCTGAAGAGTATTCCAGGCTGATGTCAAACCCAATGATGGAACCTAGCATTGCCGATCAGACTTGGGAAGACATCGTGCCGGTCTTTGCAATTGCTTACAGAATCAAACCCTCGCCTGTCTTTGCAGGCAAGATGTGCCACTTCTTGTTTCCCAATTTGTTCATTGTCATGGACAATGTGGCAACAAGTGTCTCCAACTATGAAATCTATTGGCGCGGCATGAAGAGCGCATGGTGCAGCTTCAAAGACAAGGAATCTTTACGAAACGCGCTCGCGACAGCTATCGGCTCAGGGAAACCTATCCATCAGCGCTATCCGTTCGAGACCAAGATAATCGAGCTATGTCACATTGGATTGTGTCACCCAGAGCGTCATCCCTCGATAAGCTGACTTAGATCGACCAACAGACCTGTTAACCGGCAGAGGAATTTTCCTATGGATCAGACAGGAGCGCCGCTCAAAGAGGCGTGGCTATTGAACACCGATAAGAAGCCCTGGAAGCAGACTGGGCCGGAGTGGGCTATTCAATCATGGTTGCAGACTGTCCGGTTTTTGGGGTTCCGGACTCAGCAGGGAAATAGCCATATCCGCATGGAAGCCAAGCGCACAGCGATGGAAACTGTTGCCAATAGCAGCAAAATAGCGGGTTATGACACAAACCATGACACAAATGGTCAGCCAGTGAACGCTCGCCCTGTCTAGATTATTGAAATGATTGGTGGACCTGATCTGGACCGAACCGATGACCTCTTCCATCCCATAGACCCAACAGTAAGCGTTTCAACAACTTACAAGACCCCGGTGGCTCCCTAAGTCCTTGTAAGCACATAATACCCCGAGAACCAGCGTATCGCAAAGCGTATTGCGTTTTATAAATATACCACTAGAGGTGGTATATTTATTTCAGAGGAGATCGAGATGGCGATGAAAGGTTTTTCTCTACGCGAAGCGGCTGCGATTGCGGAGATTCCTGAGAGCACTATTCGAACGGCAATTGAGAAGCGATCCATCACGCCACCTTCGTCTCGTGTCGGTAAGTCCATCCGTTACGAGTTCGATCTGAACGAACTGCTGTTCATCAAACTACTGACCGAGTTTCCGTTTTCGTTACCTAAAGAGGATAAGGACTCTCTCCGTAAGCTCGTGGGCAAATCCGCAGGTTTCGCAGGGCGGTGGCAGATGCGCGGCCCCGATCTCCTGATGAAGAAAGGCGAATTGTCCGTTTCAGTCCATTTCCACCCATTGCGCGAGCAGCTTGTGCAAAATGTGAACCTGTACCGCAGGGGATTCGACCGGATTGTCGCCGATCCCGAAATCCTTGGCGGAGAACCCGTATTTAAGGCGACCCGGATTCCATTGGAGCACATCGCAGGCTTGTTCCGTAAGGGAGTCAGCGAGACAGAGATTCGAGAGGACTATTCTGCTCTCAGCGACCTTGATATGGCCTTCGCTTCCATTCACGCTCGCATGAGTCCACCTCCGGGCCGGCCACGGAAGCCTCTGGAACTCGGTCGCGGGAAGGCGGCTTGAACCCCGCGTGAGATTTCTTCTCGATGAGCATCTGTCTCCGACGTTGGTATCGCGCATGGCATCCCTCGGATGTTATGGGGTGGCGGTGCCCCACATCGGACTCAGCGGCGCAAGCGATTCAGTCGTATGGCGCTATGCTTACGAGAACGACCTCACTGTCATCACTACAAACGCAAAAGACTTTCTGGCACTACTGGACGTGGAGGTGCATCCCGGCCTAGTTGTCCTCCGTGAAAGTGGCCTGTCGCGTCAGGAGCAATGGGACAGGATCGAGCCGGTGCTGCAACACCTGCTCAAGCTGAACGATCCTAATTTCATGTTGAACAAGGTGGTCGAGATTGAAGATCCGGGCCGCTTCTCAGTGCGTGAAATTCCATCGTCCCGGTAGTGGACACATGTTTCAATGCAGACGACACTCGCATGGCAAAGCATAAGTACATTCGCACGCATGATGTGGAGCTAGATGTTGATCGATCAAGGGCGTCGCCCGAGCACGGCAACAATTGTGCCGCAACCTGTTGCACAATCGTGCGACGGGATAAGAGCCCCTCTGAGATTTTCCGACCATTCAATAACAGTGACCAGTGCCAGCGAGCAATGGACGTGTTCGGCTCTTGCCAAAACTCCAAGGGCCCGGCGTGTTCTTCTGCATTCAACCGTCGGCAAAACAGAACAAGAATCCCGTCGAAGAATGGATGAGCAATTCGCTCATTGCTCCCGTCCATGGCGATAACGTCCGAATTTTTTAAAGGTCGGCTTCCGCCCCAACTGCCTACGCTTCTGGAATGGATCGACACTTGGCAGAGAGATATCGTTCACAACTATGGTGTACGATCGCAGAGACCATCATTTTAGCTCTCGTGCTCCAAGTTTAGGCTGAAGCGCCTTCAGTGGATGTATACAGATGCCTGAGTACACCTTTGGGGTTATCAGCGACCTTCATTGCCGCCTCGAGACGGATGCGAGGGATTCTTTCCTCACGGTGGGATCTCTGCGAATGCCGGCAAATCGGCATCCCGTACAAGCCCTGCTGAGCCTAATTACCAATGAGGGGCTCACGACAGATGCACTTTTGGTCCCCGGCGATTTGACGAATAAGGCTCGACGCGAAGGCCTAAACGCGGGCTGGGACTATTCGCGTGAAATTGGCGCTGCCTTACACGCCAGGGCAATTATTCCTGTGATCGGTAATCACGATATCAATTCCCGTCGCGATCATACCCAGCCTCCGGTTTTTCACGATATTCGAAACTTGCACCCAGATTTCCCTTTTTCGGATGATGCGCAGAACCAAAGCTATTTTTCGGATGGGTATTGCGTCGTCCGCCTCCAGAACGCAGACATCATTGCTATTAACACGGTCATCGATCACACGGACGAAACGAGTGCCATGCGCGGGACTTTCGGGATCGATCGAATCGAACGAATGGAAAACGCGCTTACAGGAACACTAAATGCACCATTTCGAATAGCCCTGATGCACCATCACCCGATCTTGCACTCTGGGTCACTCATGGGGGACGCAGATGTACTTGCTACTGGGGACAGTCTGATCGCGTCTCTTGATCGGTTGGGATGCCGGTTGGTGATACATGGTCACAAACATCTAGCAAGGCTTTCGGTACTTAACGGTATGGCGGTCATGGCGAGCGGCAGCTTCTCTGCTATGTTGTTCGAATACGCCACGGCATTTACCAATACATTTCACACGGTCCATCTTGAGGGCAACAGCCCGGCGAATGTCCGAGGGAAAATCCGCACATGGGCGTTTAGATACGGTTCAGGGTGGCAGAAGGCCAACGAAACCTACTGTGGACTCCCTTTCATTTGCGGATTCGGCAATAACATTGCGTTGCAAACACTCGCACAATCGCTCGTGAATCTCGCGTCGAACGGAAACAATAGATTTACCGAGGATCAGGTTCGCCTGGCAGTTCCAACACTGGATTTTCTCACTCCGTCCGAAAGAGTAAGCCTGAACGCAGCTCTACATTCCAATGGGCTGAAGCTATCGAGCCTGGATGACGGGCGCCCTGAGTTATGGAAGGAGTATATTCCATGAAAGTTGCTTCAATTTATGGGGCATTTAATGCACGCTGGCTTGAACCCGAAGACGTAGCTCGCTCCTTCGTGCCCACCCCCCATTTCAAGAGCTTAGTCAGATTTCAGAACTCGCTCCTGATGGGACCTCGGGGATGTGGTAAGACAACTCTTCTAAAAATGCTTACTCGTCGAGCTCAGAGGATTTGGGTGGAAGAAAAGCTCCCTTTGGAGCCCCAACAGACAGATTACCGTCGGCCAGACTTTGAAGCGATCTATATTGCCTCGGATGTCAGATGGAGTTCTGAACTCGAATCTCTACCATCGACGCTTCCCGCATATCCAAAGCGCGCTGAGCTAATGCAACGCGCGTTCGTTTCCATCTCGTCAATCATAGAAGCCACTAGAACTTTTCAGGGTATCACCGAAGATTTGGAGCTCGATCCAACTGAATTTCTGAAGAGCTTTATCAAGCATTTGGACCTTGGACCCACTTCTCCGTCGTTTCAAGAAGTGAGGATGAGACTGCGCAGCTGGACTGAGGATCTTCAAAGCATTTTGGTTCGCAATGACTTTGAACAATTAGATATACGTCTAATGTCTCTTCCAGCAGCGATTACTGGGCACGCGCTAGCAGGTATCACGCGGGCTTGTGCGATTTTCGATGAATATGTACCTAATGCGTCTCCCGCGCGATGGGCACTCTGCTTCGATGAAATAGAGATCGCACCTAAGTGGCTACAAAGTGAGCTATTCCAGGCATTGCGTAGCATTGAGCAGAAATTCTTGCTCAAGATTACTTGGAGTCCGGTCCTTCCGACGGATCTCATGTCCACCCAAGAACGGCAGCACGACTTCGCAACGATCAGAATGTGGCACGGCCATGTAGTCGATGCCAGGCCGTTTTGCAAGGAGTTCACTTCGAGATACATAAGAGACAAATTCGAAAATTCGACTGTGACGCCGCGGAGCGTATTCGGTACATCGCTCTTCTCTCAGGACGAAGCTGATTCAGAAGATGCCTACAAACGAGGCGGTGCAGCGTGGTCGGCGATGGTGAAACTTGCAGCGCGAGACAGCTCATTCCGAGACTATTTGGTCACACATGGTATCTCTCCGGATGACCCAACTGTTTCTGACATCTCCCTAAGAGACGAGTCTCTCAGGAAAGTTAAACCTCTCGTGTTGTTACGGGAAGCGTATTTTGGAGATGACAACACTCGCCACACTCGCAGATCGCGAAAGAACACGTCGCTGTATTTCGGCGAAGATGCCATTTATTCGATGAGCGAGGGAAATCCAAGACTACTCGCGGGTTTGCTCAATGACTTACTTGATGCCGAGGGAAGGCAGTCAGCGTCCACGCTTACGATACGGCCAGAACTTCAATCACGTGTTCTGACGGCTGCATCGCAAAGAACGCTGTCCGGTATAAAGGCATATCCAATCCGCAGTGTTTCAGCGAGCCGCTCTCTGCCGCGTCTGCTTGACCGTATGGCGAAGTTCTTAAGAGCCGAACTTGTAACGCGGGACTTTAATGCTGACCCCGTGGGCAGCTTCTTTGTAGATGAAGATGTTTCACAAGATGTCATAAGTGAAATTGCAGTTGGCCTACTTATTGGTGCATTTGTGCATGTTAAGTCGATGGACAGCGAC
>Ga0206796_1030_pt1 | contig 35799 bp, 36 predicted proteins | sample Alteio_BWOrgCont_68_FD_152895 | JGI IMG/M metagenome (GOLD analysis project Ga0206796, IMG submission 152895) | Enriched cells from forest soil in Barre Woods Harvard Forest LTER site, Petersham, Massachusetts, United States -... | ecosystem: Environmental > Terrestrial > Soil > Temperate forest >...
AGGAACTCATGAAGGCCCTCGACCTCAACAAAAACCAGGCTTCCAATCAGTTATCGGCAGAAGAGGTTCCAGTTATTGAAGAGGTCGTGCAACCGGAGAATATCGTTTCGGTTAACGCGGCCCCGGCGATGCGAATAGCCGTTGCTTAAGAAGGAGGCTTAGGCGATAACAGCGCATGGCCAAGACCACTATCTTTGTCGGTTCATCGTCTGAAGCCCAGGCGCAGGCCAAGGTACTTATTCGGGACCTAAAATCCCCCACCATCGAATTTCTACCGTGGTGGGACTGTTTTACGCCAGGGCATCTCTTGCTCCAAGATTTGGCGAGAGTTAAGAAGAAGGCGGCAGCGGCGCTCTTGCTTTTTACGCCAGATGTTCCCGCGACTATTCGGGGAGAGCAAGTCGCGCTACCCAATCAAAATGTGCTTTTTGAACTCGGCTATTTTTTCAGCGCTTTTGATGCTTCCCGAATTGCGCTGATCAAATACGGAAAAACTTATATCCCAAAAGACTTGGACGGTTATACCCACATTCCGGGTAGTGGTTACTTCAAGCCAAAATTCTACGTTGTACCCGGTAAAAAGACCAAGAAGCAGTTCGACAAATGGGTCGCTGAACTCTGACGGTTAGGATTTGAGATAGGCGAAGGTCGCTGGCGCAATCTTCTTAATCTTGCCAGACCCGACCAGCGACTTGCCGGTGCCATAAAACCACGCCGTCACGTTCCCCGGACGAGTCTTTAAGGCGATGGCGATGTCTTTCACGTGACCACCCTTCGCGCCTTTGGCCTGGAGAAACTTCACGATCTTCTTCGACAGACCGCCACGCCGCTTTCGACGCACTTTTGCCCCCACCTTTGGAGAATGAATAGAACGCGGACCGCGACGCATTCGTGCAGCGCCGATGCTCCAATTTCCCTGCGAGTCAATGATCCCGTTTCGTTCCAGCAATGCGATGGTCTCAGCCGTCTCTTCAAAAGACACATTTTGGCTGCCGACGTAGTGAGCAATCTTCAAGTGCGCAAGAGTGTAGTTCATAGCGAATTGCTCGGGACATTACCCTGCCTCCTCTGAAAATACCAACTTCATTCTCTCGATGCTACTGAGGTAGATGGTCTTTGATTTGACCAGTGAAAGCAACGAGCGGATCTCGCTCATTCGGATACAGTGCTTCCTTCGGAATGGCCTTATAATCCTGCGACCAAAATCCCTCACGAGGTAGCCGAAATTTCGCGAGCAGCCTTCGCCCAAAGTCGATTTCGTAGGGCCGATAGTTCTCCTTGTCACTGAATGTTATCAAGTCGGGATACTCGGCCAATAGGTATCCTTCCTGGAAATAGGGCCTTCGTGCATCGGGAGGACAAATGCTACTCAGACGAATGGTCTGAAGTCCCTGCTCTGACGAAGCAGAAATGCTACCCGAAAGGGAGGGAACGGCCAAAACATAGAGAACAGGTTCTGATTCCTCGCCATCGTTGGTGGCAAACGACGCGGCCACCCGGAGCGAGTGGGTAACATCGAGAAGTGGTGTTCCGCAAACCTCATAATGCTGAAGGATCGCCCACCGAAGCAGCCTGTGTCTCACGATTCGCTGTCGGCCAATAAAGCGGCTGTTGGAAAAAGCCTCGGAGAACATTTGCTCGGCATATTGGAGATTATTGTAACGGCGGGTCAGCTCAAATGAGTCTGGCGGGCGAGTGCCGTTCGCAGGTCTAAAGATGGTCGGCTTGATGGAAGTATTACCGCGACTGTTGGGCCAGTCCTTCTTCTGACCCCGGAACAACAGAACATGCTCGGGGTTGTAGAAGGAAAGCTGAGCAACCTTTTCAACCAAATCGGGAAAGTCCCGGACTTTCGCTCCATAGTCGGAACGAATGTTATGATTGGTCACCGAATGGAAAGAGTCGTTACCAGCTAAAATCGAAGTGATGTTTCGAGTCCGAAGAGTTTCCATAATCAGAGGGTAGAAGCTCTGGCGTATTCGGCAATTTTACAATCGGCGGGCGGGGCGTGGCCAGCCGCTGCACTTCGCTACCGGCTCCCGCTGCGGCCTCCGGTTCCCTCCGGCCTCCGCGTCCGCCTGCCGCTCGTTTGCGCTGGCCACCACCCGTCCGCCGGGAACTAAGGGGTGGCCGCGCGGGTGCCTGCTGGCTCCCACGCCGCCCCAACCATGACATTCATTTTGCTAGACAGAGCCGGCTACCGCAGGCATCGACGATGAGGTTCCCCGAGCCATCACCATCTTCCATCACGGCATGGACAATAGCATCCTGTAGATAACGCTCGACGGTGTTGCGCATCGGGCGAGCGCCCAGCGTGCGGTGATAACCTTCCCGAATGAGAAATTCCAACGCGGGAGGCTCGACTTTCACCGAATGGCCCAAGCGCTTGAGCCGGTCCACTTCGCGTCCCACCATGAGCGCGCAGATTTGCCGCTGAATCTCAAAAGTCAGGCGGGTGAAGACGACTTTTTCATTGATACGCGCCACCAGCTCGGGGCGCAGGGTTTGATCGACCCGTTTGAGGACGGTGCGCTCGATGGTCGCGAATGCGGAATTTTCCATCCTCATGGCTTCGGACGCGCCAATGTTGGAGGTAAAGACGACATAGTAGCCGTTGATATTTTTCGTCTCACCTGTGGCCAGGGTGATGCGACCGGCATCGAGGATTTGCAGGAAAAGATCAAGCACGAGCGGATGGGCCTTTTCCATTTCATCGAATAGGAGAGTCCCATAATCTGCTTTGGCCAGGGCGCGGCCCAGCATCCCGATTTCGGTGACGCTTTGGCCGAGCAGCAGTCCGACTGACGATTGATTTTGAAATTCCGACATATCGAATCGGTGGACATGGCCGGGACCGAAAAGATAGTCGGAGAAGCAAACCGTCATTTCAGTCTTGCCGACGCCGGTTGGCCCTACAAAAAGAAACGAACCTCGGGGCCGCGAAGCGTTTGCCAAGCCGATTTCGCCCCGACGCAGGACGGAGCTGACGCGCGGGATGACGTGCTCCTGACCTCGAATTTCATGGGAAAGGTGAGTATGAAGATGATGAAGTTTGTGATGGGAGTGAGTGTTCATAGCGACCGAAAATAAGGCCGTTTTTTCCCGAAAACGGTTCGCTCGCCAAAAAACGATTACTACTCGCGTAAACTTGCGCTAACACAATTACTACTCAGTAAGTAAAAGAGGACGGGGCGTGATGAAGTAGGCGGCGTGATAACGACCACCTTTTCTTCACTGGCCAGCTCCTCCGCTGGAAAACCTGTCTTCGCCACCCTTATCTTCGCTCAGACCACGGGCGGCGGAGCCGCCCAACTCACCCAGGGTTTTGGCCTCGCCCTCGGCGTGATGTTTCTCTTCGGCTTCATCTGGGGTGTGCTCAAAATCTGGAGCGGCGCGAACGCCATCTCGAAAGGTGACCCGGATGGCAAGGCGGGCATCATCGCCGGCATCATCATCGCCGGAGCCGCCGCCATCATGGGTGCTCTATTCGCCATCTTCGGCCTGAGCGGCGGTGTCTTGACGCCGAGTTTCTAACCACCGGATGCGATGCAAAATCTGCGTTTCACCGACACCAATGCGGCGGATGATTCGGGAGGCTCCGTCTGGGGCCTCGACGGGAACCTCTTCATGCCCGTCGTTGCATCCGCCGCCCTTTCCATAGGTGTGGTGATGATCCTTTTCGCCATGTTCCACGTTTACTGGCTCACCAGCTTTGTGATCGGGGCTGTCCCGTTCGGCGGCACGCTCGGTTACGTGTTGATTTTCAAGCAGGGCAAGCCTCCCGGCTACGACCGCGACCTGTTCGACCTTTGGACGACAGGCAGAGGATTTTCTCCAGTCGCCAGCAACCAGGATTCCTTTCGACGCCCCAAATGAAACGCCACGACAAAGCTCCCAACGGCCATTTCGCGGAAGGAATGATTCTTTACGGGAATCTGGAAGCCGGAAGCCTGGCCAGCAAGGGATTTATTCTGGAACCGCCCGATTTGCATAACGCATCGGTGGCGCTCCTTAATGAATTTCAAGAGAAAATCCGTGTCTTTCTCGCCACCCTCGGGCCGAACCAGCGCGCCCAACTCCAGTGGACCTGCAATTCCGACTACAAGAAGGAACTCGTCCGCTACCGAGATGAAACGGCGAAGGCCGAAAACGACTATATCAAGCGTGTCCGCAACGAACGGGTTTCCTGGTACTGGCACCGGATGGTCCACCGGACGCTGCGACGCGAGCAGCTCGTCCTTTTCATTTCGCAGGAAATCGAAACGTACTCCGGCTCATTCAAGAGTAATCCGGGCCTTCTCGACTACTACGAAAAGACCCGGAACCAGGTGAAGAATGATTTCGAGGAGATCGGCATGACACTGGCCACGATCTTCGGCAACGGCACCACGGTCGAGCCGATGAGCGACCTGCAACATTTCAGCTACTACAATCTCTTCCTCAACCCGACCCTGGCCGACTCCCCTGATGTCAAGTTCGCCGAACTCTATAACCAAGACCGGACGATCCAGGAATTGTGCTGGCACGCAGAGGGAGTCGGGTTCGATGCCAAGATCGGATTTTACCTCGCCGGCCATTTTCACAACATTTTTGCCCTCAAACGGTGGCCACAGAAAACCTATCCGAGCCTTATTCACCGGCTCACGAGCCTCCCGTTTCTGGATTATCAAATAACGATCAACCTCGAACCAATTCCAGTTCGCCGCGAAATCACCAAGGAGGAAAAGGCGATGGACCGGCTGCGCGGCGATTACCGCGAAGAGGGCAAGCACTCGATAGCCGTCGCACTGAAAAAGAAGGAACGGAAAATCGACTCGCTCGCCCAGGGATTTTCCTTTCCGTTCAACGTCCAATACCTGATTCGGGTGTGGGACCCGACCGAGACGGGACTGCAATCGAAAAGCGCCGCCGTCCGCAATGCGGTCAATAATATGAACGGGGCACAGGTTCACGAAACCTCACTGCCCACCACGGCCAAAAAGCTTTTCTATGCCAGTTGGCCCGGCTGGACCGCAAGCAGCCACGTCTACCTGAATCTTTACGCCGAAGATCAGTATTTGGCCGACATGCTGCCGTTTTCCTCAACGTTCACGGCCCATCTTAAGGACGCCGAGGCCATCTACGACGGAACCAACGGCAATTTGGTCGGCGTGAAAACCTTCGTCGGTGGAACGCCACAACACTCGGTTCTCATCGGCATGACCGGAGCGGGAAAATCCTACCACATGGATGACCTCCTTACGCAGACCCAGCTCTACTATCACTACAACGTCATCATCGAGGAAGGGCTTTCCTACAAAAGATTCACGGAAAGCCTGGGTGAAAAACCGATCCTGATTCACCCGGATGGACAGTTGACCATCAATTACCTCGACACCCAGGGCTTGCCCCTGAACCAGCTCCATATTGCGACCGCAGTGGCATTGGTTTCCAAAATGATTGGCGAGTCGAACGACCCGGAAAAACAGCAGCTTCGCCAGGCGCAGATCGGCCAGTACGTCAATCAACTCTACGTCGATACCTTCCACGAGTGGGCCGGAAAGCATCCTCAACTGATGCCGGACATCCAGCGCCGGGCGTGCGCCGTCCACCGTTGGCGGGCCGAAAAAATGGAAATCGGCAGCACCCATCTCGAAGCTTTCGCCGAATTACGCGACCGGATGAATGCGAAGGATAATGAGGCGCTGGCCTTTTACGAAAGTCTAACTCCATCGGAAATCACCAAGTTCATCAAGGAACCGGCCACCGAGCGCCTCGTGATGACCACGGCCTACAGCGCTTTCCAGCCCCACGAATTTCCCACCCATTCGGCCCTGATCGACTTGATGTTTTTCTCTCGGTTCCCCGAACACAAGAAGGATGACATCGACCATCTCGCAACGTTGCTGACGGCGTGGACGGCCAGCGGCCAGTACGGAAAACTTTTCGATGGTCAGACCAATGTTTCGATTACAGGAAAAGTAGCCCACTTCGAGCTGGGCTACATCCCGGAACAGGCGGTGGAACTCAAAACCGCCGCGGGTCTGCTCATCTCCGGTTTCACCCGCCAGCACATCATAACGCTCCCACGCGCTCTCTGGAAGCGGATCATCTTCGAGGAAGTGGCGCGGTTTCTTGACGTGCCCGGAGGCGAAAAGATCGTGGCCGAAAGCTACGCCCAACTCCGTAAATTCAACTGCTGGACGATCTCCGTTGTGCAGCAGTACAGCAAATTCAAGAGTACGCGCATCCGGCCCGTCATCATGGGCAACTCGAAGCAATTTTTCCTGATGCGGCAATTCGACCGCTCCGATTTGGAGGACATCTCCCATGACATCAACCTGCCCGAGGTAACGATTGACGCGATCCAACACTACCCGCTGCCGGAACAGCAGCCCGCCGGACAGAAATTTTCCTCCATCTGTTACTACTCGCCCACCACCCAGCCCGCTCTCTGCGGGACGATTCGGAACATCACCGCCCCTCAACCCGAGCCTTCAAAATCCTTATGACCAAAAGACCTCTCTTATTCGCCGCGATCACGCTCTGCCTTGCGGCGTGCGCCTCAACCTCGAACCCACCCGGCCCCGAAGGGACCGGCGATCACAAGATTGGCTACCTCCTGGGACGCAGCGATACGGTCAAACAGCAATACTGGATCGTCCAGGACCAGCAGAAGAACCTGCATCCGCCTTCACAGGCACACGTCACTTACCTGCCCATCACCACCGGCGGCACCACCAATAATGGTGTCGTCACTGTCCCCACCACCGAATACATCCCCGTTCAGGAATCCCCCTAATATGAAAATCAAACTCCTCCTCCTCACTGTCATCGTTTCACTTCTGTTTGCGCCAAAGGCCCACGCGCAATACCCGGTTGCGGTCGTGGCCGATCCCATAGCGGTCGCCAATCAAGCCCAGACCATGACTCAATGGCTAAATTCGCTGCAAGACCTCGAAACGCAAATCAACCAGTTCAACCAGCAAATACAGATCGCGCAGACGGTAGAAGGCTACATTGGCAACCCCGCGCAGGCGGCGCAGTCGATGGGGCTGCAATTATTGGGCGCGAACCAGTTGACCCAATCGGTTGGGCAGTTGACCTCCGAACTCAACCAGACAGTCAATGGAGCCGAGGCGCTGGAAAATTCCGGGTCCCAGCTTTTCAGTTCCGTGTCGAATCTGACACCGGCCGGCTTCTCGATGAACTTTAATCCAAGTCATTTCTTGCCCTTCTCCGCGATTCAAAATCAGAACGCGAATGTCGGCAATGTCATCCAGAATACGGTTTCACAGATCCAGGCGTTGCAGCAGCAGAAGGCAGCCACGCTGGCCCAAATTCAGACCGCGCCCGATCAGAGCACTGTGCAGAAGCTCACCGTCCAGGTAAACGCGATTGACGGCCAGGTTGCCGCCCTAGGTCAGCAGCAGCAGACCTCTACTGACCAGGTCGTCACGCAAAACATCGCCAATCAAAACGACAAGGCGATGAAGGCCCAGGCCGCGAATGAAGCCGCCGACCATGAGATGAATGTATCCGTGCAAAACTTCATGCAGTGGCAGGGGCAAATCAGCAGCAGCACCACCGATTTTCAATAGGCTCTGCGCTTCATCGCCACTCCTAAATTCCTCCATCAAAACCATTCATGACCATCAGCGACCTCATTCCCACGTTGCAGCCCACTGTTGAAACTATCAGCACGCAACTGCGGTTTATCTGCTTCTTCGTGCTCGTGGCCGCCATGATCGTTCGCACGGGCACGGGCAACACCGACATCATCCATCTGCTGCGACCGTTGACGACGAACGCGATCATTTGCGCGTTTCTGGCCACGCTGCCGTTCTGGTTCAACACCGCTCGCGACAGTTTTTGGGCTATTGCCGTGCAGATCCAGCAGGACTTTACCGGCAGCATCGCCGATACGGGAACCAAGCTCATGCAGGAACTCCAGCCGCCCGACGGCCAGATCAATTGGCTCGATGTGAGCGGCTCCCTATGGCGCGCAGTCCAGTGGGCAGTCGCCTGGGTCATCGTCTGGTTAGGCGCCATCATCCAAGGGCCGATGATGTTCTTTCAGTTCATCATGGCCTGCCTCTGCTATATGTTCCTTCCCATTGCGGTGAGCCTGTTCGCGTTTGATGGCACCAAGGGTATCGCCACCCGTTATGTGCAGCAGACCTTGGCGATTTTGGCGTGGCCCATCGGCTTTGCCACCGTCGATTTGGTCGGCAACGCGCTGTTTAATAGCGTCGCCACCGCCGTCGCCGCAGGAGGCGCCGTGGTCGTCGGCACAGCTACCGAGTGGGGTCCGGCCTCCTTCCTCATCGCCGGCTTTATCGCCGTCTGGCTCATCCTTGGAAGCCTCGCCACGCCTGTCGTCATGCAGGCGCTTTTTTGCTCCGGTTCGCCCACATCATCGGTCGTTGGTCATGCCATCCAATACGGAATGGGCGCAGCCGGACTTTCCCGCTTCCTAGGCAGCGGCGGGGGCGATCCTCCTACCCCTCCGGCAGATTCCAAAGGTTCCGATGGTGGTTCCTCCTCGACTCCCGCCTCGTCATCTCCATCCGGCGGCGGCGGTGGAAGCTCTTCCGCACCGGCCTACACGCCGACATCGCCGCTCCCACCACTCGTCGGCCCGGTACAGCGGGCGGCACTGACCGCTCCGGTTTCGCAATCAGCTCTCGCCGGGCCAACGCCGCCGGTCGCATTACCGCCTGCGGCCTCGGCGGCATTCGCGGCCCTGGCGGATAGCCCAACGACGCCGCCATCCCCGGCATCGGCCGCAGCCCTTCCACCACGCGGACACACCCAACCGCGCTCCACGCCAATGACCATCGACATGGTTAGCGACCCCAGCGGCACGCTCTTCGCCGCGAGCGTCATGGAACAAAATCAAATCCCCACCGCCATCGCCTACTAATATGACTGAAACTCTCCGCGAAACCCCCGTTCCAGCCACGGCACCCAGGCTGCCGAAACCCACCCCCGACGTCCTGCGCCTGTTCGCCGACCACGGCTGGGCGGCCCGCATTTGGTTTCTAGTGGCAGTAATCTCACTTGCCGCCGCCTTGCTGGAACCTTACTTCATCATCTCGGCTTACCGGACTCGCGAGCGTGTCGTCATCCTCGACGAAACGGGCACGTTTCATATTTCACCGCTTCTCAATTTCGAGGACGCGACGAAACTTCACACCTCGCAAACCCTGCTGGCTTGCATTGCCCTCTTCGAGAGAAATCCCACCGGGTTCGATTATCCCGAAATTTTGGCAAAGATGTTCCTGCCCGATGCGTTGAACAAAGCGACTGCCATTCTGACCGAGCAGCGGGCCGAATTTCAGGCCAAGCAGATTCATCAGAAGGTCGAGATTTTCAAGATCAACATTCTGAAGACCCGCAGTGACCAGGTACTGGTCGAAGTTGAGGGACAGTTGATCCGCGTCGGCATCTTCAACGACCAGCCCTTCACGGAATCCCCCACCTTCAAGGCCCGTTTCGTACTCCTTCGCAACCCCAACCTGACCGCTAACGGTCGTTTCCCCCTCGCTGTATGGCAATTCGATATTCAACAATAGTCCTCTCCCTTCTACTCACCGTTCCGGCCTTTGCTCAGTCCGGCCCAAATTACAAGGCCATCAAGCAATTCCCGCTCGATGACCGGACGGTTTATCAGATCAAGGTGGGCAAAAACCAAATCACAACGATTATGTTTCCGAGTGCGATTAGCGCCCTCGAAGGCGCGAACGTCACCAGTGATGGGAAGAATCCAGCGGACGTGTTGCTCAGTTACGCCAAGGGTCGCTACTTCTTTTCTCTGCGTGCACTGCATGAGGACGCTTCCGCCAATCTCAACGTCGTCTGGAACCGCAAGACCTACGTGCTCGAAATTCAGAGCGACGACCAGCCATTTAATTCGGTCACGTTTTACGAGGCCGCCGAACCAGGTTCCCCTTACCAGAGGGAAAATCTGAGTCCCGTCCGGTTGCTTGGTTTGCTCGATAAGGCGAAGGCATTTCATCTCATCCAATCGCAATATCCTGAAGCCATTCCCCAGGTCGATACCGCCCAGCCCCATAATCGGACCGCCTACAAGGATTTTGAAGTCGAGGTAGCCGAGGTGTTCCGCTTCGACCCGGAGGACACGCTGGTTTTTAAGATTCTCCTCTACAACAACAGCGATCATGAAATTTACTATCAGCCGCAGACACTTGCAGTTCGCGTAGGACTGGACGTGTTCTACAGCGCATTATCCGATGCCTCCGGCATCATGCCGCCCGCCTATTTCAATCGCGTGACGAAGAAGGTTGAACCCAGCGTTTCACTCGCCTATTTCGTCGTCACCGGCACGCCCAACGGCGGGCGCAATAACTTGGCCGTCACCAATACCTTTAACGTGATCGCCAACCGGCAGTTGCCCTCGATTCCCAAGTCCAGAGAATAAGACTCTTACACCGGACCGATCGAATAAAGGCCAAACCAAGCAGAACTACTCTTGCGTTGCTACACAACCTCGCTACGATGACGGCACGATTAGGAGAAAACTATGCAGACTGAAAAGGGATTCGAGTATTCCGTGCCTAAGCTCCTTACGACTGAAATCGTTCAGGAGCGGCCAATCGTTGGAATAAGGCCGTCGTCGCCTAATTCCTCCATTGATGATAAATGTCAATGCGCCGACTGTGATTCGGATGACTGCGGCCCCAATAATCCGGGCGGGGATTGAATCAAGTCTCCCACAAGACTCCCCTTGGTGAGATACGGGTAATTGATGCCCCCTTCGACCGCGCCCTGGCCGAAAGCACTACGGCGGCGCTAGAAAATCAATCTTGGCAGTTTGGTTGGGCTTCTAATTCCTCCGATAGATTTCGATTCTGGCATGTCGATCTCGATCTGGAAGATGCTCTATCTCCAACTTGCATCGCTGCAAAAGCGGCATGGATGGTTCTAGGTGGCGGCCTTTTAAAACAACATTTGTTGCTTAAAGCCTACGCAAACGCCCACGCTTACGGAGGTGAGGGCTCAATTCACACCGATGGGAGGGGGCTGGACCTCTATTTTTCTTCGGTGTATTTCTGCCACCGAACGTGGCAACCGGAGTGGGCTGGCGAATTGTTATTCTTCACAGAAGATAGGTCGGAAATCGAGTTCGCCGTCATACCGAAGGCGAACAGATTAGTTGTCTTTCCTGGATCTATCCCTCATACGATCCGACCGCCATCTCGCAGTTGTGCGTCACTTCGAGTTTCTTTGATTTTTAAATCTACTGTGGCACCTGAACTGGACGATCCGGTCAAGAGTCGCAGGTAGCGCAACGGGCATTACCAAGTTGAACGCCGTCTTCGTTGTCAGTGTCCCATCCTTTTATCAATCCGCTTGCTTCGTAAACTCCATAGAATAGGGGACAACCTCCTCCACACAAATGTTTGACGCTACACGTCATGCACTTCGATGACGCATAGGTGGTCATTCGGTCGTAAAATTGGACCACGGGCGCGCTGCCAATGTGTTTCTTGAGGGAGTCAGCATTTGTGAAATCCTTACCCCATTCTCCGATAGGATAATCCGGCAAGCTGTTGCAAGAAAGAAGCCTTCCATTTACGTCGAAAATGAGGCCACTGCGGTGTTGGAGTTGGCATGAGGTGAATATCTGGGAACGATCCATCATCTGTTTGATGAGTTTTCGCGGCCACATGCAAAGCGGAAGTTTGACAGAGATGCTAAATTTGCCAGCAAACAATCGATCCAATTCATCATAGTTTTCCACGATTCCTCGTACAAAACGCTCTGGATGAGTTAAGAAATCTGATTCGGGCTTTCCACTTATGTATGCCGGGGTGGCTGGGCTGATGCTGAGGCCTTTGGCCCCACACTCTATCGCAAATCGCGCAAGCTGCACTATTTCATCGGGATTCTCTCCAGTATAGACGACGGTAGCTCTTGCTGAATCTAGTTGAAAGGCGCGCGAAATTCCTGTTTTTGTGATCTGGAAATTGGAATGGCCAGTTACACACAAGTAGCTTTCTTCGTTGAAAGCCTTTATCGATAGGCTCGTCATTGTGCAGGGATTCTCGCGATAGGCATCCCAAAAGGCGTCATTGCCAAAACGCGTCGCATTAGTAACGAGAGTGGTTTTCATCCCGATTCGTTTCGCTTCGCTATTGAACTCCAACAGCGGTTTCCAGAGCGTCGGTTCACCTCCGATCAAGGTAATGCTTTTCACTCCGACCGCTTGCATAGCGAACATTAGTTCGAGTGCCCGTTGGATAGGCATATTCTCTGAAGGGTCGTACTCGGTGCCTTTGGCATAGCACCAGTGGCATCGCATATTGCACTCGCGATTCACCGTGAGCCAACCTATCGAGGGCTTAAGTCCGCGATACCTCGAAACCTCTTCGGAACTGACTGAGGTAACCATTGCCGAACATTGACGTTTCAGAACGGGTCTGTCAATGCAAGCCTACCCGCGACGGAATCAACGTTCTTGGTCGGCAGCGCGGCAGCGATTAGACAGGAGAAGTTCGGCATCGCAGACTCAGCGCTTCCGCTCCGCCCTCATTCCTCCGTCTCTCTCACCCGTTGAATGCGATTTCAATCACAATCCACTGAATTGCCACTACTCGCGTGAACTTGCGCTAACACAGCCACTACTCAGTCAGTAATTGGCTTCTCTTCATGCTGACATCTTAGGCATGACAATATCTTCCAAATCACCGTGTCTTTCGCGTCGGTTAACCAACGTGTTGGCAATGCTGGCGGCCCTGATTTTCGGCTCGCTAGCCTCCAACGCCACGCCCGTAACGGTGCCAAACGCATCGTTCGAGTCGCCGAGTTCGCCCGCGTCGTCCTCAACGAATTCCACGATCATCCCCGGCTGGGTTTTCAATGTTAAAGACGGAAGTGTATTCGGCACGCTGGCGATCTCTTCGAACTTTACTTCGCCGGGGACTTCGTCCGGCAATGACGCTGCGTTCATCAATAACGACTTTCCAAACGTTACCGATACGATCACGTCAGCCGCCTCGTTAGGTAAGATTACTCCTCTGACGGATTACACGCTGACGCTAGCTCTCGGAAATGTGAAGCAGAGCGATTCCAGCTTGTACGGTGCTCCAGGCAACGTCTCCTTCAGCCTTTTGGCGAATGGCGTCGCGTTTGCCACCAACACAGTGAATAATGGAACAGTCCCCAACGGCACGTTCGAGAATTTCTTATTGAGCTTCACCACGCCGACTTCGGGTTCGATCATCGGAGATAATCTGACCCTTCAATTGGCGACTCTTCCGGAGCAAGGCACGGCCTATAAAGGCGTGTTCGACAACGTCTCACTCGACGCCACCCCGGAGGCCCCGCCTGTTGTGCCCGAGCCTTCAACCTCGGCACTTGTGGCCGCCGGCTGGCTAACACTCTGGTGGTTAATAAAGCGTCAGAAACACCGTATCGCTTAGCCTGACTCCCGCTCCGATTCAAAACTCTAAGTCCGATTTTGCACGGCAGGACCGCTTACTGTTTCCGCTTGATTTCGACGTTTGTGCTTGCATAAGGATATTATACGGTTGTATTACATCGACCATGCAAGCCGCTCCTTTTAGTCCTATTCCCATTTGTGGCGACGTGGTGGCAGGTCGTCCCGCGAGGAGCGAGGAATTTGACTCTGGCTGCATCTCAGTCGATCTCTCGACTATTGGAATTAGCCCGAACGCTCGAACTTTCGCTCTCAAAGTACGCGGTGACTCAATGACAGGCGTTCACATTGTGGACGGCGACACGATAGTCCTCGAAATGAAGCCGCCACACGACGGCGCAATCGTCGCGGCGCTGGTCGATGGAGAATGTACGCTGAAGCGTTATTTCGTCCGTCGCGGCGTCCCGTATTTGAAGGCTGAGAATCCAAAGTATCAGGATATCATTCCAGCGCGGGAGCTGGTCATTCAAGGTGTGGTGGTGGCGGTCTTTCGCAAAGCATGAGGACGCGCCGTGATCATTCACTTAGATGCGGATGCCTTCTTCGTTTCGTGCGAACAGGCTGCAGATTCGCGGCTTCGTGGTAAGGCCGTTGCGGTAGGTGGCGAAAAGCGCGGCATTATTGCATCCGCATCCTACGAAGCTCGGAAACAGGGCGTTTACACGCCAATGCCAACGGCTCAGGCACGACGCATTTGTCCGAAGCTAATCGTCATTCCCGGTGACTTTTCCAAGTATGAGCATTTCTCCCGAATGATGTTCAGCTACGCTTACGATTTCACCCCCCAAGTGGAAGTCGGAAGCATCGACGAAGGCTATTTCGATCTTCGCTCGCAAAGGATAAAGCCGACTCGTGAAATCGCTGAGGCCATTCGTGTCGCCGTAGCGCAGTCTCTCAGGTTGTCTGCATCGTTTGGCATCGGTAGTAATAAACTCGTTAGTCAGGTCGCCTCAAAACTTAAGAAACCTGGCTGCTTCATAGAGGTGGCCGATGGAACCGAGCGAGGTTTTCTGGCTCCATTGCCGAATCGTTGGTTACCGAGTATTGGCCCTAAAGTCGGAACGACCCTCGATGCGGCTGGTCTAAAGCACGTCGAACAAATCGCCCAAACCTCTCCGGAACTTCTGGCCTATTTTGTCGGTGGTTATGCTCCTCAGCTTTGGAAATTCGCCCAAGGAATAGATGATCGCCCGATTATTGCGGAATCGACCGATGCCAAAAGCTACGGCGAACAGGAAACTTTTGCGGAAGACGTAACGGATGAAGCTTTTGTTTTGGCGACATTGCGAGGGATGGCTGATCGGCTCATGGCAAAGGTTCGCGCTGATGACAAAACCGTCCGCACCCTCTCGGTAAAGCTCCGGTACAATGATTTCAGTGAATCGACTCGTAGCCGTAGTCTCGAAGAACCTACTGACATCGAAACCGATCTTTATTCGGCCATTGCCGATCTGGTGGCCAAAGCGTGGGACCGGCGTGTCAGCCTGCGCTTGGTGTCGCTCAAGCTCAGCCATGTTTACAGTGGCGTCTTTCGCCACGAATTGGCGCTAACCACTGCCACAAACACCTATCAGCAGAAAAAGGGGCTGGTCGAGGCAATCGACATCTTGCGCTCTCGTTTTGGCAGCAACGCGGTCATGCGAGGTCATGACCTTTGGTTGAAACGACAGGCGGGTAAACCCCGAAATGATCTCCATCGCAGCGGAAACTCTCGGTCAAAGCCATCGCCCGTTCGCCGACAGACGCCTGGGTTTTATCCACTGAACTGCAAAAGCTACTACTCCTTCTGCGACTCGCTGTTGTCGCCGGATCAAATCGTAGCCCTCGCAGTTCAGGTGGGAGCGAGCGCCGTGGCGATAACTGATCCGAATTTGCATGGAGCGGTGCCGTTTTATCAAGCTGCGGTTTCCGCGGGCATCAAACCGATTATTGGAGCGGAACTGACGATTCAAAATCAGCGGCGATTGGCCTACGTTCAAAACAGCGAAGGTTATCGGAACCTTTGCTTTCTCCTTTCACAACCGAAGCTTACCCCCGTTGCCCTGTCTGAAAATAGTCGGGGCTTGCGGTTGGTCGCGGAGTCTGCCTTTCCTGCCATTCGCTACCAGGATTCTGGCGACAAGCTGGGTTATCAGATTGTCCAGAGCATCCGCACGCTCACCCTTCTGGCGGAAACGCATTCGGATAAGCGCGTCGGCTCATTCCATTTTCCAGAAAAGAACGCATGGCCGTCTGATACGCAAGCAATGGAAGAACTGGTTGAAGCCTGCAATTTTCAATTCGAGTTTGGGAAACTGCGATTCCCCGCGTATCAACCGAAAGACGGTGCTACTCCGCGACAAATGTTGCGGCGTTTGGCCATCGAAGGGCTGCATTGCCGTTATGGTGATAAGAAGGGAGAACACGCGAGGCAACTGGAGGAGGAACTGACGATCATTGGCGAGGTGGGCTACGAGGAATACTTCCTGACGGTTTGGGACATGCTTCAGGAATGCCAGCGCGAAGGCATCGAATGGATTACCCGTGGTAGCGCTGCCGATTCACTGGTTTGCTATTGCCTGGGAATCAGCGGCGTTTGCCCGATTCGATTCGACCTTTATTTTCGGCGTTTTCTGAATCGTGACCGAATGGCTCTGAATAAGTTACCGGATATTGATCTGGATTTTCCTCATGATCGAAAAGACGACGTGGTCAATTTGATTTTCCGTCGCTACGGAACCAAGCACGCCGCCGTGGTCGGCGGTTTCTCAACTTTCCAAGCTCGCTCGGCTCTGGCCGAGATCGGAAAGGTGCTTGGGCTTTCAGATTTTCAGGTGCGGCGCCTGACTGAACAAATTCCCAATGTAGCCGCGCGGGACATTGCCCAGGCGGTGGCTGATTGCGTTGAAAGCCAGAGCGAGGCCTTTACGGACGAGCCGGCGAGAACTGCCGTGACTTTGGCCGCGCTTTTAGACGGCTTTCCTCGTTATCCGAAGATGCACCCCTGCGGGATGGTGCTTTCGTGCGATGCCATTCTGGATCATTCCCCCACATTCGTGAGCGCCAAGGGCTACCCCACCACACATTTCGACATGGACAGCGTTGAGGCCGTTGGGCTGGTCAAACTCGACATCCTTGCACAGGGCGGCCTGGCGGTGATGAGGGATGCGCGAAAGATGATCGAGGAACGCGGCATCAGCATTGATCTCGACAGCCTGGAGCCGTGGGAAGATCCCGCTGTATGGGAAATGATTGCGGCGGGAAGTGGGCGCGGAGTTCACCATATCGAAAGCCCTGCCATGATCACGTTGTCCAAGATGTGCAACGTCCGGGACATTGACGTGCTGATTGCCATCGTGAGCGTGATCAGGCCGGGGGCGGCCAACATGGGCCGAAAGTCAGATTTTGCGTTACGCGCCCAAGGATTGCAGGAGATCGACTACACCCATCCGTCTTTGTCCCAAGTGCTCAAGAGCACGTTTGGAGTCGTGGCCTACGAAGAACACATTCTCCAAATTTGCGAAGCATTCGCGGACATGCCAGCGGGCCGGGCTGACATTCTGCGCCGCTCTCTGGTGAAACAAAAAGCGGTCGAGGTGGAGAAGTTGCGACTCGAATTTTGGGGCTGCGCGGAGCGGAAGGGAAGAATTCAAACCGAGATTGAAAGCGTCTGGAATCTTCTCTTCGGCTTTCAGGGGTATGCGTTTTGTCGGGCGCACAGTACCGCCTACGGTGTCGAGGCGTACCAAGCCGCGCACCTTAAGCGTTACTACCCGGCCGAGTTTTTAAGCGCGGTTCTCAGCAACGAAAAAGGATTCTACTCGCCGTTGGCCTATACCTTGGAAGCTCGGCGTTTGGGCATCGGGTTTCTCTCGCCCGACGTGAATGCCTCGCGAGACGGATTTTATCCCCAAAGCCGGGGCGAGAAGCCGTTTCTGCGTGTTCCGCTCTGGAAAGTGAAAGACCTTACCGACAAGACAGCGGAACGAATTGCCACGGAGGTTCAACAGCGGTCCTTCGCGAGTCTCAAGGATTTTTATAACCGTGTCGTGCCGACGAAGGCGGAGGTACAGAACTTAATCCGTGTCGGTGCCTTCGATGGCTTTGGCGAGCCGCGAACGACTCAGTTCTGGCATCTGCAACAATTAGCGGATTGGCCGCATGAAGGCGCACAAGGAATGCTGTTCGCCTCGGCGGATCGCGAGTTGCGTATCCCGCAGGCAGCTTTGACCGAACCGTCTTTAATTGATCGGATGAGAGATGAGCAGGAGTTGCTTGGTTTTACGGTCAGCGGTCATCCTCTCGATCTCTTTCCCGATATTGATTGGGGCAAGTATTGTTCCATTGCAAATTTAGGCGACCACTTTGGCCAGCGAGTGAAGGTGTGCGGACTGAGCTTTGCCGATCGAATCGCGTATCAGGAAGACGGCCAGCCGATGAAATTCATTTCCCTCTGTGATTATTCCGGCTTCGTGGAAACCGAGCTTTTCGCCGCCGTTTACAAAGCCTTCGGCATGGAGACGATCAAATCACCGCTAATTGAAGTCGAAGGATTCGTCGAACCTTTCGAGAACAAGAAGGGATTCACCTTGCGGGTCTTAAAAGTCAGGCCGCTCAGTTAAATTATTGATGTCTGCATAACAGACTGACGCCCAATCTGAATTTGCGTCGGGAACTACGATTCTAGATGGAAAGTCAACCTGGTCTATTCCCGGGGCTCGGGCTCCAGTCGCAGAGGTCCTTGAGGTCGATCCTTGGGTCGGTGCTGGTCAGTCCCCATTGCGAAAGCGGACCGTAGGCTTGCCAAAGGGGCTCGAAGGCAGAGTCCATGAGCACAAGCTGTTGAATGTTATAGTCCCAATGGCATTCGCCAAGGGCTGCCTTGGCTTCTTCGAGCCGACCGGCGCGGCACATGCAGGAAGCGACCCAGTAGTGATACCATGGCTCTCGGCGGAACGATTCGGGTGCGCTGCGCAAAAGGACGAGCGCCTTCTCGTAATCGCCCAATATCATCAGCGCATTTGCCGTCCTTGGAAAAAAGTCATCATGTTTTGGCCAGACTCGGCAGTAGTCGGCGCCTAGGGAAGCGGCATCTTCCCATCTGTTTTGCGCGAACAAGATTTCCAGCCGGAACATGAGCGTTTCAGGATGTGCTTTGACCGATGGCTCCAGGTCGTCCAGATTTGCCCACGCTGCCTCGAACATGCCGAGGTCAAAGAAAGCCTGCGCGGGGCGCAACCAAGGCGTGAGTGCAGGCTTCACAACAAAATTCTAACCGCGAAATTACTTCTTCCAAGCCAAACGTGATCCGCAGAGGTCAGTCTGTTATGCAGAGATCAGTAGCTTTCGATGACTGACTTTTTGGCGGTGATTCGTTGGAGAAAAACCAATTGTTCCTCCACTCCGATCGTTTGCCATAAAGGTGTTCTGATCAATTCCAAGCCGTCACCACGCCGAAGTAAGAGGCCCCATCCGGTAGGAACCTCGTGGGTCTCAATCAGCCTCTCTTCGGCAACAAGGTAGTGAAGATTTGCAACTTTGTAGCTCAAAAGTCGGTCAAACTTTGTGCCGTCCAAGATACCTCGCTTGGCGATTCGGATTTCGCGCAAAAGCTTCTGATAACCAACGTGGTTATGATCTCGCAAACGGTAGCTGTCAAACTCAGGAAACAAGGCCTCGCCGTTCGCCAAGTGCGGTAGGTGAACATGGAGCAAGGTTTCCAAACGGTGTCTTCGAGCCTCTAAGGTCTTAAGGCGCTCGCTGAGAAGAGCGCGGCGCTTGTTGTCACGAATTAGGTCGCCTCGTACCTGCTTGCATTCAAAAACAACTGCCGCTTTCAGAACCGATGAGAGGTGAGAAACCGGTTTTCGGGATGGAACTTTTCGCGTCGGCGCACAGGCCGCCACGTCCACCCGAAACCGCCGATGGGGAAATGATACCTCGGGGGCTACGAATATCAGGCCCTGTCCAGCCGCCCATTCCGCAGCCAAAGCCTTTAGACCGAGGTGACGAGGGGTTTCACCGATTCGTTTGCGGACGGGTGAAGCCTGCTCGATCATTGATGAAGGCTACCTAAACCAGTAGTTTTTATCCAGCCGACATGAATGCCTTCCCGAGAGATCAATTTCGCCAGCAAATCGCCGAACTGGCAGCTCAAGGGATTTATGTTGGTACATCCTCTTGGAAATACGAAGGATGGCTTGGCCTCATCTATTCCCCTGAAAAGTATCTCCGGTATTTTAAGGAAGGACCGCCGAAAATTCTAAAGGGACGCTTTGAAAAGACGTGCCTAGCAGAGTATTCCGAGACGTTCAAAACTGTCTGTTTGGATGGTGCATATTACCAGTTTCCAACGCCACAGATGTTGGATGGTTACTTTTCCCAAGTTCCACCGGACTTTCGGCTGTCGATGAAAGTGACCGACATGATCACCGTGCTCCGATGGCCGAACCATCCCAAGTATGGGATGAAAGCCGGCCAGAGTAATCCTGACTTTCTTAATGCTGACCTTTTCGTGTCCTCCTTTCTCGGGCCGCTCGCGCCGTATCGAGAAAGGGTAGGAACGCTTATTTTCGAGTTTTCCGAATTTGGTAAGGGCGTTTGGGAACGTGGTCGAGAGTTCGTCGCCTACCTGGATTCATTTTTGGACAAGCTTCCCAAGGGATGGGATTACTCCGTGGAGATACGCAACGAGAGCTTCCTACACCCACGCTATTTCGAGGTTCTAAAAAATCACAACGTCGCGCACACACTCAATAGCTGGGACCGCATGCCTCCTGTATCGGAACAAATTCGCATGATTGGAAGTGAGACGGCAGACTTCGTCACTGCCCGTTTCTTGCTTCGCCCTGGCAAGAGCTACCAGCAGGCCAAAACGGGTTTCCAGCCCTACAAGGAAATCAAGGAACCTTACCCCGAAGGGCGTGGCGCCCTGGCTCTGTTGCTCGGACGAGCGTGTTTCTCGCGCACGCGAAAGCGATACATTTATGTGAATAACAGATTCGAAGGAAGTGCTCCTTTGACCATAGCCGCAGTCTTGGACGCCGCCTTTCGTTCAGGCTAACTCTTTGCCAATGTTATTGACTAGAGTTGGAAAAGCCTCGCCCCTCCCACCCTATAAATGAGGATTAAATGTGTATTTAGCTTTCGATAAAATGCTTAGCTCTTTTTAGTCTGCAAGACAGATTGCCTATAAGCGGTCAGCGTATGGTTTGATTTGCACTTTCACGTAGGGCTGATACTGGTTGTTCTTAATAAAGGCCTGTCCGGGTCTAAGTCTGCGAATTTGTTCTGCCAAATCTCGTGCCTGCTGTGTACCTGCTAGCAACGCTCCAAGGCGTTCAGCATCGCGGATTTCATTCAGTTTCAAACCGACCAATGTGTCAGCATTCGAATATATTTCATCGCCAAAGTCACGAGCTTGCTGTGATGATAAAAATACAGCGACGCCATAAGCTCTCGCCTCTCTTAAAAGAAGTTTTACAGCCCCCAAATTCGCAATGCGATGGGCTTCGTCAATCACCAGAGCTAAACGCAAGCCTCGAAAATGCCCTAACCGGAGAATTTCGTTGTAACAGCCCAAGAGTAGAATTTCAGCACATGCCTTTTTCACCTCTTCATTCGGCAGGCGCGTAAAGCGAACAATTTGCATCCCACTGAAAAGAGATCCTATAGCCACTCCTTCGGCTGGAAATAAATTTAGATCAAAAATGGGTGAAAGACGACCGATAAGCGTGTCCGCCTCTAATCGCTCTAATTCCGCGCGAATATTGTTAAATGTTGGAACGACGAGATTGGCGGGCAGGACGGACGGCGTGCGGGGAAAGCCAGCACGCTCATAAAGAGCATAAAAAGCCTGCCTCAGCGTATTTGATTGTTGATCTCCCAATCCGTAAACCTTTGATAAAGTGCCTTCAACATTAAATACGTGGCTATTCACGTCGCTCCTACCTGTGAGCGGATCAATACCTGGGACCATTGGATTTAATGGCAACCCGTCTTCTGCTAAATGAATAGTCGCGTTGACCTGCTGAGCAAAAGCCGGCTGAACATAGTCGTCTTTGAAATCAAACACCAAACAGGCAATTCCCGCGCGGTTTAATTCGTACAGAAAAGCTTTTAGTGTTTCTGTTTTGCCGCTTCCTGAACCGCCAACGATCACTGTATGTGGATTATAAATTGGGTGTCCATTACGGTATGGTTGCCAAGAGATCGTCTCGCCTCTTGCTTTTTCACCGAGAAGGATTGATGGCTCAATAACAGAAGATACTGCACCCGGTGCGGCTGGTTGCGATTCCGGGGGCGAAGGATTTTGCGGTGGCTCAGACACATTGGGTTCTGTGGTGGTAGCTGGTGGTCGCGTTGGCGGCGTGGGCTGAACAGGAGCAATCGTGCCGCCATCGTTTGAAGGCGGGGGCGTGGGGCGACGGGAGCTCGTTAAGCCAAGGCCGAGTGCTAGGCATTGTTCTTCACCGATACACTCTATCTGAATAGTCCAGGGTGGATCTGTCCTTTGAATCGTCGGCGGTGGGTTACGGTCTCTTAGATGAACGCAAACAACACGACCTTTCAGCTGAATGTTAGGTCTTTGCGTGCCATCGCCAAAGAGCTTCATGAGCCATTCGATCCATTTTTTCTGGTGACGTTGACGGATCGTGAGATCATGTTCAAAGGGTGCCGCATCGACCGCCTGCTTGAGGACCTCTTTAAGCATTTCACGCCGAGGGACAGCTAAGACATCGGTGCCATTGAGTCCGTGATTTGTGGCATTAAGGGTAGCAACAACCTGTCTCGTGGCTTTATCAATGACATCCGGCGCGACGGGATCATGTGATGTCTTAATCTCTAAAATTTCGATAATAAGCGCGTTATTCTGCTCGTACACCCCGACAAGGTCGCTGCGGACAGATGACTCACCTAATCCTAACCAAGAACGCGCCACAGGACTATCAACGGACAACAAAAGACCTTCAGGATGCTGCTGCTTCCACAGGCGTGCAACAAATAATGTTCCGGCAAGACCTTGAACGAAGGTTTGGTTCGGTCTTCCGTCACGCACCTGAACCAAATCGAGCAATCCACCCGAAAGCAGGGTAGCGCCGTCGCGTAACAGCCCCTCCAAGTCCGTTTCACGCAGATCAAGATTACATTCTCTGAATGCTGACTTTACGCGTCGGGCGAGCCAAATCAGGTCTTTGGTGTAAACTCCAATCTCGCGAATCTGGCGGTGCATCTTAAAAAGAGGCTGACTTTGGAGTAAGGCCTGACTCGGTAAAACGCGGTCTGCAATGATCGCCCAGAGGGCCGCTGGAGCATCTGAGTGGAGGGCTGCGTGTATTGCTGAAACGTAGCTGCCAGCACTAACACTGGCTGAGAGTGATTCGCCTTGGCTTCCGTCTACCGCGATAATCAGTCTTTGGGTTCCCGTAAAGAGCGGTTCCGTAAAGGTGGGTTCTAACTCCAAGCGCGGAGACATTGGTGGTCCTGTCCTGCGCAGCTCACGGGTTATTGTGAATGGACTCATGGGGAAGGCATGAACCAGTCCTCTTCTCTGAAGTTCCAATTCAGCTTCGTCAAAAATGACGAGAATGTGTCCAGGGGTGCGGGATAAATCATTTATGAGTTGATCCAAACGAGGACCTTCGCCTGTTAAAGTGCCAAGTTCTAGCGAAAGCTGACCACTATCAATGGCATCTCCTAACTCGCCACCCGTTGCCAGATACAACCTTTGAGCATCGGCAAGCCGCGTCCGTAGTCTTCCTGTCGCAACGAATCTGATTTCAAGGCGTTCAGGCCCTTTTGTTGCATCCAGGCATTCGGCTAGTGCCGGCAATAGGCGTTCCGGGTCTGGCGGATTGACTACTGTTACACGTAATGGTCGACAAAATTCGGGGTGAAGCGCCGAAAAACGTACCAACGCACTTACAATATCCTCGGCTCCGTCAATCGATGCGACGGCATTCTCGAGATTTTGAAATACTGCTAAACCTCCGATCACGCCAGCAAAGGGCAGGAGTTTATTTGCCCCGTCATTTTGCGGCAGTCGTGAGGCAAACCAAGCTGGCAAATACAAATCCGTGCGATTAAGCGACGAAATTATGGCCTCGCGCGTTCTGTCATCAACATCTGGCGGTGCCTCTAAACACTTTGTTACAAACGTGTAGTTGCGCCAAAGCTGCATGGGATGCGTAGGCAGAATAAGCAACCGATTGGCAGTCGTAGACGGTCGTCCGGTCATAACCCGAACTTGAACGGTGTCTAATGCCAAAAGTGTTTCAAAAAGTGCCTCCGCTCCAGGACGCCATTCTCTGAGCATTGCTTCGCGTGCCTGGGCCACGCGTCCAAAAAGTTCTGATGCTGCTTCCAACAACTCCTTAGCCTTTTGCCGTGAAGTCGCGTCACCAGATAAAAAGGTTAACGGCGACTGAAAAAGCCATTCCTGAAAAGGAAGTAATGCGGAGCGTGCGGCACCCCATCGCTCCCAAAGCATTGTGAGCGAATTGCCATTAGCAAGTTCGGGTAAATTAAAGCTGTCCCACGCGGTCAATAGCTGTGGCAGGGTGTAGATGTCACCCGTTTGGTCGTCCTGTAAAACCTGCTCAGTTATCCGAAAATGACTCAACCGGCTGGCTGCTGATAATTGCCTCAATAGAGCTGGAGTGGGTTGGTCGCGTAAAAAATGTGCTGTCCCACCCCAAGTTTGATCATCGGCAAGGGCAATAAGAGCTTCGGCTTCAGGACGAATGGTTGTCAAACCAAGAGATTCCTGACCATCACCAAAATCCCATACCAGTTCACGTTTCCCTTGATCCGCCTCGGTCTGGACAATCGCAGTGAACAGTTGTTGGCAGTGCGCGGCATCGTTTTGCAATAAGTGCTTAATGACCGCTTTTTCAACGTCCACCTAATCAAGAGCACCTTCTGTCGCGGGAGTTGGCGGTGCCTGCCGCGTTTTACTAAGCTTGCGATACAATTCCAGGTGAATGCTGCGAAGTCGCGCGGCAGTCGGACCACGTTGGGCTTCCTTGATGGCGAGTAATAATGCCTCAAGACCGGGTCGTTCCTGATCATCGGTGCGAGCTACTTTCAGTGCTAGTTTCTGGAGTTCCTGTTCACTCAGTGACAGAACCTCCTGGGTGCTTTGGATCGCTCTGATGAGATTATCCCTTAGACTCTCTTTACGACGTTCGTCCGAGTCACCTCGGGTCTGCAACAGTTCTCCATCCCAAGCAATCTGTAATTCAGCGATTGCGATAAGCGGTGCATCGTTACGCACCTGTGGATCTGTGCTCTCTCGGGCAGAGGACCAAGCAGAGGCAAAGCGGCAAGCTGCATCAAGTGATAAAACAACGCCTGGGGGCGGTTGTTCATGTAACAATTTTAGCAATCGACCGTGCAAATCGGGAGCCAATCTGGTGCTGCTGAACTCGTGCTCCGGGTCTGCCAGCCAACCTAATAAGATTTTGGCAAGTTCGCCAGACGATGCCTTGGCGAATTCCTGCAAGGTATTTCCACCTTCGGGTTCACCTCGCGCTATGGCTAAAATTGTAGTGTCTTCGGAGTTACGCCAAGCTGCGGCCTTTTGCAAATGGGTCGCTACATTTCCGAAACGCAAATTAGTGCGACCTACCAGCATTTGTAATGTTGGCTCATCTAAATCAAAACCGGCTGCACAAAACGAAAAGTCTGCCGCGGTATGCTCGATCTGATTGGCTAAAGTGTCGAAAAAACGCGGAAAATCAATCTGCGGTAAATTTGTTCGCAGGCAGTGCCGTCCAGGGATTGCCACTTTTCCAAGCCATCGCGCGACCGCCTCTGCGGCCGCCTGTTCTGTTGTAAGGCTCACGGCAAATCCTCGGGTAACGCGGCGCAACGGTGTTCGCCATCCGAGAGCCTGGCGGCGAGTTGCAACTCTTCCAGACGTTCGCGGAATGCAGCGACATTGGCCGCGATATCATCATCTTCTTGAAGGTTACCGAAACCAGCTTCGCGAATACGGGCCGTATCGTCAGGTTCGGCCCCAATCACGATTCCCCATGTCTCGCGAATTCTCTTGGCCAGTTGTACAAAGGGAAGAAGCGTTTCGTTAGGTTTGAAACAGGACATTACGACGACGCGTATCGTGTCTGGCATCGGCTCAATGTATTTGCGTCCTCTGCTCGAATCCGACCGTGGTTGAATCAGACCGCAACGCTTGCCAAGGTAGTCAAACATTTCGCTCCAATTCCCTGGGTCGCTCACCGGTGGGTTCGCGTTCTTACATTGCGCTTTATAGTCGCCTAGTTGCCGACGCGCTTGAATCACACTCAACCAGCTTGCTTTGCGCAAGGGTCTCCGGGGACGTTGGGTAAAGTCGGCGAGTAATAAGCGTTGCGATGTTGTCCCACAAGCCCGCTCACTCCACCGTAAAAGGGTGGTAATGATCCAAAGGGACAATCCTATGATCAATAGTCGTGACTGCGTTTCTGGCGTAAAATTTCCGCGAAGTCGGCTAACGAGATTGGCCAGGGCTTCCGTTTGAACGCCAGTGACTCGCGTAAGCTCATCAACGTCAATTGGCGTCAAGGGTCTGGAAACCATTTCTTCACTTTCAAGAAAGGGACTTGAAAGATCACCGATAGCAGAGGGCTGTGCTAAAAGCGTATCAATAGACGTGAGAACGGAACGCCCGGAATCTGAATTCCCAAGCAAATTCACCAAGACGTTCCCTAGACCGCCATCTGTAGGGTGCGCCGGGTCCATCGTTACAAGACGCTTGTCGCATACGCTGTAGTCATTTCCAAAAGGTCTATGGGGGGCATAGCAATGAAATGCCGCTTGGTCATTTGCAACGAATTGATGCAAGGCTCGACGAACCGTTTCCAATTGTGCCCTCGACATCCTTTCGGACAAAGATTCAGCCACACGCAATTCTTCAAATAATTTTTCAGACGTGTAGGGATCGTTTGGGTTGACGCGTCCTTTATAAGGGCCGCTCTTTTGCACCTTGGGTTGGTGCATAACGACCTTGTTAAGAAGTTTCAATTGAAGGAATCCGCCTTGTCGCGCTACGAATACGCCAGTGGCAAGGTGAACGGGTTTCACCTTTGGGCGCTTGAGTATAAATGGGGGCTCCATAAGAGTTTTAGAGGATAATTGCGTTCTCGATTCGGCGGCGCGTCGAGTTGATTGTTATCTTGGCGACAGTTCCGTCTTCGGCGTTGAAAATCATGAAATCCGTACTGGAACGATTGACCGTCGCACCAATACGTTCAATAAACGCGTCAACACGATGGATGTGAGCTTCTGGAACAAGATGCCGCGGCAAACCTTCGGCTACTTTTAAGAGAGTTGCATAAAGGGCATAATCAAGTTTAAGCAATTTCTTTTGTACGCCGTCGCCACAGTCAGCAATCAACATCAGATGGTCTGGCATGTAAAGTGGGCTTGCTCCATTGAATGCGGAAGCAACGCGAACAGGAACACGGGGGCGTTCGAGTTTGAACTTACTACGAGCTAAGGAGTTTGCGGCTAGATATGCCCGAGAAGGCTGTTCATGGTAACGAAGACCCTGCCAAAGGTGCAATTCGACATCATCTCCCGCAAAACCCGGCGGGCAATACAGTCTATTCAGACCGCGCAATAAATTCCCTAATTGGGCTGTGTCAGGTTCATTGCCGTCACGCAGCAGTGATCGAAAATCGCGATCCGCATGGCTCTCTAAGGCAAACACTTCTTGGCCCGCGCGGTGTTCAAAATAAAACCGTCGTTTGATAGCATTAAACCAATGTCGCGTATCACGCTCGTAATTGACGCCAACGGGCCTTCCGTCCACTGGCCAGTCTTGTGCTAGAAAAGAATCAGGTTTCTCGCTCAACTCCCAATCCCAACGCGGGTGACTGTGTGCGGCGGGGTCGGCATATCTGGCCAAAAGGCGGTCAATGTCCAATTTCCCTTTCTCGTCAAAAATCTGCTCCGAGTACCACGAGCTTGGCGCATCCCCGGCGGCTCCATTCTCAGGAGGAAAAACGGCTCGTGCCAGGATCATCCACAATTGTCGAACCGTGGCGCGTTCTCCGCGCAAGGCGATGCGATCAAATAAAGCCAGCAGGCGACTCTTTACTTGCGGGTTTGAAAGCCGTCTGTGGTTGCGTTCAACTTTGGGATCGGACGCTGCGCGTGCAATGACCTCTCCATCCTGTAGGAGCTTTTCCAGCAGCGGTCCGGCAAAGCCAGGAGACAGGGGATTTCGCAACGAAAGATCGACAACCACCACGCCTGCTTGAGCACTCTCTGTGGTCTGATTGACTTCACCGTAGGCCAGTCGTTGCCTGCACTGGCCATCAATAGAACGAAATACAGCGACCAGCTTTTCAGAGGTGCTTCCGATGGCAGCCTCCCTCAATCGAAGTAGTTGGTGTTCATTTGCACAGAGAATAAAGCCTGCTCGCCTATTTCCATTCAATGAGCGCTGTATTTTCGTGAGAACGGGGCCGGGTTCACCGTTTGTCATCTCGGCGGTCGCATCTTCTATGACTTCAATATCATTGGGTATTTGCGGACGAAGGCGGCGCAAGATGTGCGTTTTACCATCACCTGCGTTTCCGGTTAAAACGACGGAGCGACCTGCCTGGGTTTCACGGATGATAAAATCATCGAGTGTGGTCGCCAAATGAAGCCGGTCCAGGTCGTCCGATGATAGCCTTTCAGAGTACAAGTCTGAACGTCTTTCAGCCAATCGTTCATAGACGCAGCGACCAGACGGGGCAAGTAATGGCGTAAGCGGGACAGGCTCGATAGGGTCCGGGTGTGATTTAATCTTTGCAGAGGCGACGGGCAAAATATCGGAGAGCTTCCAGGGATTATTTTCCAGCTTAAGTCGCGCCCATGTTTCTGCGTGGTCAAGGCGCATTGACAACCAACGCTGGCTCCAAAAATTTGCTATTCTTTGCGTGGCATCCCGAAATTTGTGGGGTTCTGAAACCCATTCTGGAATCGGGCCTTCAGCAAAACGAAGGAAGTCCCTCGTACCTGGCCAATATTCAAGCGAATAGACCAGACGCATCTGATGATGCTTGAGCAAATCATCTGCGGAGAAACCCAAGAGATCAAGTCCCGCTCGAAGCTTACGAAGTTTGGGGCTTGGACCTTCACCAAAGACGCTATTGACATCAACGTAATCGCGTTGTGTTCGGGCAAAATAATCAATTTCGTTAGCCGTTTCAGTCGAGAACTGGACTGTGCCGAATCCACTGCTGGTGCCAATATTTTGTATCCTAAGCTCAGGCTGGTCGGCGGCAATGATCCCCGCCGGCAAACGCACTCTTTCGTATTGGCTAGAGCCTGCTGAATATAAGCTGGTCGTGACCAAACCCGCTAAACGGCAATCTGCCGGTACAGGTTTATTTGCCATGTGGGAACGGATAATGGCTGGTGATCCACCATACCGCTTCTGATAATCTGCCCCCAATTCAGGGCTGAAGCACATCAGCGCAACCAACTTACCTCCCAATATTTCATTATAAGGGGCAATGGCGCCGCACGTCGTAATTTCAAGCAAGTTACTGGATAACCGCGCAGACTTCATCGAGGAGCAAACGGTACTCAATGCCGTCGCTATATCTTCATGTCCCCACGCTTCAAAGGCGTGCTTAGTTGAAATTAGCTTTGCACGCCTTTCATTGAAAACGGAGAGTGCTTGAACGAGAAAACTAAGTTCATACGCGCGTTTTTTAGCAATTAAAAATCGTCGCGCGAGTCGCGATCCTGCATCAGGCGTCGCGTCCATATCAGGAAGAGATTCGTCGAGTGGTGGTAAATCGATTGTGGAGAGCTCCGAATGGGCCTTACGATCTCTGCGAGCGACGTTTAGCTGGTTTTGTCGCTCTAAGTCTCTGAGAGCTTTTGCGCGGAGCTTATCAAACTGCTCGCCATACGTCAGAAGGCGACGCGCCAGTTGAGCACTTGGCTTCTTCAGTTCTTGTGCTGTCACTAGCCCCTCGGGACAAATGGCGGCAACCGATGTTTGAAGTATTTCAACGCACTTGTCGTAAAATTGTCGGAGCTTTATTTCAGCATCGGGCTGTTGTCGCTTCAGTTCGGCTTCAAATCGTAATTTGCCGGGTGTCCAGCCTACCCATTCATCCGTGCTTCGTTTGCGCATGGGGGCGTTGTTAAGAGCGATTAGCCCCATGATGGCATGATGCGAATGGGCGGCATCACGCACGAGGTAAAGCATTGACCTTCCGGGAACTGGCAAATTTGGAATCGACCAGGTAGCACGGAAATATCGCCAAATTTCGGAGAGCAGTAGATTGGTAAATTGGTCGCGCGTGCCTTCGGATACAAGTTGAAGATATGGCCTTACAGCCTTAGCAGCGAGCGAAGCTCTTTTTTCACCGCTGGCCTTTTTGGCTTTTCCGAGCCGGGATGCCAATTCTTGATTGTCGGCGATGAGGCTCAGAATGGATTGTGTTTTATTTTTGACAGACGGTTGTTCAAGCCTGCGAACAAACTTTCTGAATTCCGGCTGTCCTAACTGCTCCGCAACCAACGGCCAAAGGCACCGGCGTGTCTCTTCCTTGCGGGCTTTCACCTGCTCGGGACTCATGCGGGCGCATAATTTAGGCGGCGGCAATAATGCCAGCGTTCCCCGGTCAACCTCCACCCTCCAGCCGATCCGCACCAAATCTAAAAGTGCCCGTAGTGACGCGCGGTATGCGGCAATCTCTCCTTTGAGTTCACGCTTACCGGAGGGGCTTTCTGCCCATTTTGTCTCCCGATCAATCACCTGGCCGATGATGGCGTCATTAACCGAATCGCCAGTTTCGCGTAATTCAAGCCCGATGCTTACAAATCGCGCTTGCGCAACTCCTGAAAGGGGAGGGGTTAAGGCTTCAGACATGCCGGAGTGTAAGCATGGCTTTCAGGAGTCTCAATCGCCAAATCTTGTACCGTGTTAGCATTCGAGCATGTCCTCTAGGACCTCGGAGGTAAGAAGTGCGCCCAGAAGCAAGACGCCTCTTTACCCTCGCCGGAGAAGTGGTTTACCACTCTCCGCAGCAGCCCCCCCAACCGTCGCTACACAATTTCAGGTGCCCATCACTCTACCATTTCGATGATACCCGGGGACGTATCCCTTACCTCCTCCTGAACAATGAATGCTGTAACTTCACCTTCAGTCTATCTTTCCTTACCGATCATCTGAATCTGGCAATTGCTTCGCAGAATCGCCAATACTTGCGTAAACTCGCGCTAACACAGCCACTACTCAGTAAGTAGTTTTCTGCTCTTCATGCTGAAATTATCGGCATGGACCCACGGAAGTTTCTGAACTTCTTCAAAAGCAAGACGGGCAAGATCATTCTCTTTCTCGCGCTCATCGGCCTTGGCTGCGCCGTTTACTACGGGTTTGCGCCTCCGGCCAAGCAAGCGCCGCCGAAGCCACAAATCCTGCCGCAGGTCGCTCCCGACAACAATCAGCCAACCTCGGTTGTGAGAGACAGCTCCCGTTTCATCATCCCAGGCTTGTCATTGCGGGAAATGACAGAAACAAGGAATTCCGCGCCGACAAACGCGCCGCCCGTCCTGCCCATCACGCTTTACAACTCCGATTCCGGCGACGTGGAAATCTCGGAGGTCTATGCTCCGTATGGCCGCCTCATCCCCTGCGAAACGATCATCACCGTTGATTCGGCCAAAATCGAAACGCCCATCATCGGATTTGTCACCGAGGACGTTTATCACGATGGCAAGCTCATCATCCCCGCGGGCGCGGAAGTGCATGGCAAAGCCCAAGTGGATCGTTCCCGCGAGCGAATCGCCAGCGAAGACAACTGGTACATCGTCTGGCGCACCACCGATCGGATGAACGGCGCAGAGCTTCCGCTGCATGGTGTCGCCCTCGATATGGAACGCGACTATCGCACCGGCACATGGGCCTTGACTGACGGCTCGGCCGGTTTGCGCGGAGACCTGCTCAAAACCGATAACTGGGCGGAAATCAAACTTTTTGCCGCCACGTTCCTGAGCGCGGCGGCTTCCGGGCTCCAGCAGACCGAGAATGTTACCAGTCCTCTCACGGGTGCCACGCAGCAGGTGCCGATTGCCACTCCACAGAATGCCGCACTGCAAGGCACCAGCGCCGTGCTCAACGACTACGCCAAACAGATTGCCGATTCGATCAAAGAAAACGGCTTCTATGTCCGGGTGCCGGCCGGAAAGCAATTCTACCTCTACGTCACGCAAACCATCGACCTCGATAAGGCCCGTCAGGGCGAATCGACGCTCAGCCAGGAGAAACCTGAAACTAAACCCATCGCCAACCAACCATGAAACTGATCTATCTTCTCGTTCCTTTCTTCCTCCTCGGATGCAGCACCCAGAGGCCGATGGCCGAAATTCAGCCCGCCGATCCACCAGACACCGTACCCGGCACTGCCCTGAGTCTCCCAACTGCCAACCAGGTTCGTAATTCCGAGGCATTGAAGGCATACCCGGTCGGCCGCTACGAAGACCCGAACGATCCGTCCGTGATGCACGAGGCGCATGTCGTTTACCGCGCGGAGCAACCGCCAAGTTGGGACTTCAATCCGACCGTGGAAACCGCCGTGCCTCTCGGCCCCACTGTGGCCGTGAACAATCCGGCCAAGGACAACACCGGGATGACCGGCGAACTGGAACAGAAAATCCAACAGCAGAATCAACTCCTCCAGGCGACCTTCGAGCAGAACCAGCAACTTGCCGACGAATTGAAAAAACTGCAGGACGACATTGCCAAAACACGGGGACTCGCCGCCGCCAATGACACTCTCCAAAAGCAGGTCGCCGATCTTCAGGCGCAACTGACCAAGCTGCAACAAGAGTTGGAAGCGCAACACCACACCACGCCTCCAAAACCCGCCGATCCAAAACCCTCGTGGTGGGAATTTTGGATCTTAGCACCAACACCCGCACCATTACCAATGGCGACTTCGACACCGGCATCTACCAACCCAACACCAACGAAAGGAAAGAAATGACACACATCACCGTGCCGTTGCCCGACGACGTGGCAAAGACCTACTACGAGGCAGCTCAAAAGCTGTCCGATCATCTGGCCGAAATCGGTCAGGCCCCCAATGCTCAAACCCTGATGCGCTTCGTCTTGGCCTCCTACAGTGCCGATGAAATTGCCAGCCAGTTTGACATGGCGCTGCGGAATCTGGTCGGCGCACCGATTCCCGACGAACCCGATGTGTATGTCTTCGCCCAGGAGTTTGACGAAGTTCCTGCCTAAAATTTAACCCACCAAAAAAAGGCCGATCCTTACTAAGGATTGGCACATCCAACATCAAAAATACTATGGCCATCAAAGAAAAAAATCAGACCACTGTTACCCCTGCCGGCCTGCCGCCGATCAGGGGTGCCACCAAGGAGGGATTCCTTTTCAACGACCAGATTGACGCTCGTTTGACAAAATTCATGACGGACAATCCAGCCATCACCGAGCACTACACGAAACTGGTCAAAGAAAATCCCGACCGCGCCATCCGCAGTTTCATGCTGCGCACCATGTTCAAGCATGAGGCCATCGCCGAAAGAAACTCTCTGCAAGGGCCGCAAGTCCGGGAGTGGGCTAATCAAAATCCCGAGGTGGCACAGCGCGTCGCCGAGAGGATCAAGACGACGAACCCGATTATGCGCGCTGCAGCCTTTATCCGGGGCATCGGCAGGGCCAAGGCAAATATGGAGTTTACCCCGCCTGCACCGAAAACCGGCGTAAGTATTCCCCTCTGAGGAAATGGCGGGAGGCTCATTCCTGGGCCTCTCGCCTGGCTATCCGGTCGCTTGCAGACAGTCAACCTTGGTCAGGACCGATCCCAAACTTTTCCCGCAAGGCTGAACGCAGGCGGCGGGCTATACTGGAATCGTTTTCTTCTGGATAATTCTCCGCCAGATCTAGCAGGAGTTGCATCATTTCAGCAACGACCTCCTCCTTGGTCATCCCTTTTTGGAGGGCGATCTCTTCAATCTTGGCTGCATACTTATCCGGCAGATCGGGAACCGAAAAGTTCGCTGTCATAATATTACCTAGTCTCAATTCCGACTTAAGTTTTCAGTACTGCGTCTGATATTCGCCTGTTTGTGTTACGCCATGTAAAACCCCCTTGCAATCAAACCTAGCTTAGGCTCAAAGGTTCTCAATGAAAAAGCGAGCTACAGCTCGCTTTCAATATTTCCTCGCCCGGCATGATAGAGCGGGTGAAGCGGTCCCCCCACGTTGCTTTTGGCCAGAATGTCTGCCGCCTCCGCACCACTGCCAAGTTGACTCAGGAAAATTTGGCGGAAAAAGCGGACCTAAGCCGTCGCTATATTCAGGAAATTGAATCCGGCGCTAAAAATCCTTCCGTTAATACAGCGGTGCGGTTGAAATTGGCTCTGGCATGTTCGTGGGACGACCTTTTTGCTCAGACAGATAAGTAAACCAGGACCGCTTTCCGCTGCCGACAGGCGAATGGCGAAAAGCGTCACCTTCCCCACCATCGCTTGATCCCGTATTGGGAGGAAGATACCTGCCCAAGTTGCACGGGGTCCGTCTGATGGCTGCGAGCAGAGCGGATCAAAACCACGACTCGCGGAACGGCATTTCTATTATCGTCAGCCAAGTCGAGCGTACCTATCAAGGACTCGACGATTAGCTGGTTTTCGGAGTAACCAATGAGGGTGGCGGCGTCTTTTAACCGCGTGCTCACCGTGGACTCCATTTTCACGGATTTGGGTATTAGCGGCAACATATAAGGATATTAACACAATTATCGCTCTTTTGTTACAACTACTAAGTAGTCTTTAGTAGTCATGGAAATTTCGACCCCGAATTGAGTATGGATAGAGGTGGCCCAAAACCACCTAAGTCCGTGAACCCTGACCGCGAAAAATACCTCAATCTTCGTATTAAGCCTGGTAAAGTGACCGCCGAAGAGGCCGCATGGCACCTCGGCTTCCTTGCGCACGAAATTCCCATGCTCATGGCCGCAGGCTTGCTCCAACCGTTGGGCGAGCCACCAGATAACGGAGTCAAGTTCTTTGCTACTAATGACCTAGACAAATTAAACCAAGACAGGGCTTGGCTGGCTAAGGCGTGCGATGCGGTTGTCAAATACTGGAAGGACCGCAACCTCCTCAGACCGACGAAGAACGCCCAGACCAGATGGCCCCACAAGCGGCTTAGCGGGGCGATTCGTCCTCGACCGAACCCTCGACCGCTTTCCGTTCGGCCCAGCCGGAGAACCAAAAAATGACTCCTTCTCCCACGGATTATATTCTCGCTTTGGCACGCTCGTTTCCCTGTCTGAAGCCCAAGCTTCAATGGTGGCACCCCAAGAATTTTGATGCCGAGATATTTCACGATATGATTGGCGGCTGGTCGAGCAGCGAGCGCCAGGCCGCTTATTTCGTTCTGACTGTCTGGAATCCTGATTACGCTCGCGAGCGTGGTTGGACTTTCGATCTTGTCGATGCCGCTTCCTCTCTCGATCCAGTGAATCGTGCACCGATTCTTTCGTGGATTGTGCGGCCCTACTATCCCTAACAAGTTCGGGGTTGCCGCGGTTGTTTCGGCGTTCTTTCGGCTTTTCTTTTTTTGGGATTAATTTTTCCGCTTTGCCTTTTCGGACATTTTCCGCAAGCAACGTCGCCGTTCCGCTTCGACGACTGCACCCCGCAGCCAGAGCCGCGCCAGCAGAGCTGTCACGGCTCTGGCTCGCCCCGATTTCTTTCGTCGCGGCTTGCTCGCGGCCCCTCGGGAAACCGGGGGGCCGCTCGCCGCGCCGCCGGGTCGGTTTGAGGGAAGGAAAAGGAAGAGAAAGGTGTCGCGCTTGCCCCGGCGTCCGCTGCGCTCCCGCCCCCGTGGTCCTCCAGCCTTTTGTCGAGGCTTCGGCTATCTCTCTGCGATCCGAGTGGCGGAACCCACTCCAAGCATCACTACTAAGTAGTCGGAAGTAGTCATAGAATTTCCGATTTTGCCTGTGATTTACTGGATGCTCACCTATGAGCACTCCAGACCAGCATTCTCAATCCGTACCTGGCGAAACAGACTCGGACTTATGGACGAGCGAAAAAGTCGCTCAGTACCTTCACGTCAGCCTCAAAACGGTTTTTAATCTGCGCAGAAACGGCCTGCCCTTTCTCAAGCTGGGCGGAGCCGTCCGGTTCATTCCGCAAGAGGTCAAAGATTATCTGGTCGCTCATCGCGGTTTGGCGGCGCATCGCTGGCGACAGGTTATCCGAACGGGCGAACGTCCATGACTCGGATTCGGCCTCGCCTCCTGCCAGTGGATGCCTATTTCGACGAACGGACGGCCAACCTCGACAACGCAACAAGGGACTTGGCATTTGCTCTCGGCAGTTTCGGCATAACT